>Ga0256842_1001040_pt1 | contig 23412 bp, 31 predicted proteins | sample 4559240metaG_FD_185973 | JGI IMG/M metagenome (GOLD analysis project Ga0256842, IMG submission 185973) | Hydrothermal vent microbial communities from Guaymas Basin, Mexico - 4559-240 | ecosystem: Environmental > Aquatic > Marine > Hydrothermal vents | place: Mexico: Guaymas Basin | collected... | reverse complement strand
TTATTATTTATTATATAATTTCTTGCTCTATTAAAATATTCTTCTTTTGTTTCATAATCATATTTTAAATATGGATTTCTCTTTTTATTGATTTCTTCTATCTCCTCAGGTGATTTAGAATTTAATGTATTTTGCCACTTTTTTTGTCTTTTATACCATTTTATATATCCTTGAACTGGTCCATATCTTTTCATAAAATTTTCAAGTTTGCCTGTGGCTTGTCTTTCTTTTAATTTTTGTTTAGCCTCTTCTTCAGTATAGCCTCTTTCAAGCCAATATTCTAATCTTACAGATTTTCCGCAATCTTTTCTTCTTTTCTCATATCTTTTTCTACCCTCTTCTTCACCATATTTTTCATTATATTCTTCTAGCGTATTTGTAAAAGTAGGCATTTCTATCATCTTTTTTGTTTTAGCTGAACAATATTTTTTATATTCTTTTTCTGATAAACCTATAAGTAAAAAGTATTCTAAATTTATTTTAGCGTCATTATTATTTCTAAATTCATATATTTTTTCTAAAAATATTTTTAATTCTTCAAATGAATTTGGAAATTTTTTATTTTTATCATATTTATTATATGATTTCTTTATATTCATTAATTTTGTCAAAAAATTAAAAGAACCAAAATATTCTCTTAATTTAATTAAGATATTATAATTTATTTTTAATTCTTCTGATTTCAATTTTAATTTTTCTAGAGTGCTTTTTCGAATTTTCATTTACTTTTCCTTATAAATATTATATAATTATAAAAATATTTAATTTTAGGAGTTAATATGAAAATAGAAGAAAAAACTTTTGGCGAAATATTTGAATTATTAAAACAAGGAAAAAAGATAAAAATTGAAACACCCTTTGGTTTTAGAAAAATAAATGATTATTTTATTAAAAAAGACTTGGATGGTAAAAAAATTATATTTGATGATGGTTCATCAATAAAATGTTCTATTACACATTTTTTGTTAAAAAAAGATGAAAATAAATTAATTTGGGAGTCTTCTTCAAACTTGAAGATGGGGAATGAGATATTAAAAGGTGATTTATCTAATACTAAAAAAATTGTTTCGATTGAAAATGTAAAAAAACAGGAATGGATTGATTTTAATGTTGATATTGAAGAAGAATGTTATGTCCAAAATGATATAGTTCATCATAATTCAGGTAAAAGTTTTGTTTTATATGCAATCATTAGATATTTCATATCAAAAAATTTAAAGGGTGTTTTAATTGTTCCAACAGTAAATCTTGTGGAACAGATGTATAGTGATTTTAATGAATATGGGTGGAAAGATTTAGATAAATATGTTCATAAAATTTATTCAGGAAAAGAAAAACATTTTAATAAATTGGTTACAATCTCTACCTGGCAGAGTATGAAAAATGCCATCCATTTATTTCCAGAAACTGATTTTATTATAATTGATGAAGCACATTCTGCGAAAGCTGAAGTATTGGATAAAATAATAAAAGCATCCGTAAATGCTGAATACAAAATAGGTTTAACAGGGACACTTCCTCAAAATACCATAGACAAATTTACACTTCTTTCAACATTAGGTAAGCCGATTACAATCATAACACCACAAGAACTTATTAATCAAGGATACGCCACACCTGTAGAAATTGTGATGTTTTTCTTGAATTATAGCAAAGAAATTTGTAAAGAGTTTTGGCAAGTTAGTAAAACTTACCAACAAGAAGTAAAATATATTGAAGAATTAAATGTTAGAAATATTTTTATATCCAAAATAGTAAATAAGCTTTCAAATAAAAAAGAAAATAACCTAATTCTTTATAATAAAATAGCACATGGTGAAACATTATTAAAAGAAATAATTAAATTAAAATTAAATTTAGATATTCCTAATGAAGATTTAGTTTATAAAAAAGAAATTAAGTCTATTAAAGACAATTCAAAATACTATATTGTCCAGTCAAAAGATCTTATAAAAAATAATATAAAATATGATAAAATAATTATGTTAGATGATTTGAACATATTTTTTATTAGAGGCGATGTTAAGGGAGATAAAAGAGAAGAGATTAGAAAAATGTTTGAATTAAAAGATGGAGGAATATTAATAGCAACATACGGAACGTTATCCACTGGTGTTAATATTAAGAAAATACACAACATTCATTTAGCTTCAAGCATTAAGTCTTTTATTACTCTTAATCAGAGTATTGGTAGGGGTATGCGACAGCATGATTCAAAGGATAAAGTTAAAATTTTTGATTATGTAGATGATTTTACAAGTTGTAGAAGAAAGAAAAATTATATATTAAAACACGCTGATGAGAGAATAAATCTTTATTTAGAAAATGCTTATCCTATCATAGAAAAAGAATTACAAATAGGAGATTAAAATGAAAATGCCTAAACACTGCGATTTAGATTTAGAAAATTGGAGACAATATATTGGAGATATTACAACAAATGCCCGATGGTTGACAACATTAAGCGATAATCCAATATTCGGTCATTGGAAAATTCCTAAAAGACCTGAAATTCCAGAACCACCAAAGGAAATTATTCAAGGACATCACGGTATTTGGATAAAAGAAATACCATATCAGATGATTATGCGTTTTACTAAAAAGAATGATATAATTTGGAGTATATTTGGTGGAAGCGGAATTGATTATGATGTTGCAACTTATTTAGGAAGAAAATGCATTATAAACGATTTAGAGCCAAAAAGAGATTTTATTGTAAAGGCTGATACAAGAATTTTTAATCCTGGAACAAAGGTAAAAATGGTTTTAGCACATCCGCCATACTGGGATATAGTAAAATATACTAATAAAGATAATGATGGAAGTAATAAACAAACATTAAAAGAATTTTTAAAATGGTGGAAAGAAGTAGTAGATAATGTTGATAAACATGTTGAAAAAGATGGCTATTTTATTTTATGTTGTGGGAATTTATATAAAAATTCTGAAGAAATAGAACTTGGTGAATTATTAAAATATATTGTTTTGAAAAAAGGATATATTCTAAAACAACATATTATTAAAGATTATGGAGAAACTAAAGGAAAAGATGCTAAAAATTATAATTTGAATTATTACAGACAACTTAAAGGCGGATATGGTAATTTTTATGGAGATAATATATATATTATGAAAAAACAAAAATCTAAAAATAAAATTATTGAAATACTTGTTAATATATTAAAGGATTAAAAATGGATTTTACTCTAAATAATACTAATATAAAAGATAAATTAAAAGATATAGCTAATGAATATGAAAAAGTTTTAAGAGAGATTAAACACAAACGTTATGAATTGATAAAGGTTTCAAAAGAGCTTGATTCTCTTTGGACAGAAAGATATCTTTATTATAAGAATGATTTTCCTATGACACTTAAACAGAATGAAATAAAAGATTTTATTGAAAGAGATAAAGAATATATTGAACTAAAATATAAATTAAAAGAGCTTGAAAATGAACTTGATTATTTAGAAAAACACTTAAAGAACATCGAAAGCTTTAGATGGGATATTAAACTATTTATAGAATGGCAAAAATTAGAAATGGGAGTTTAGATTTAATAATTCTTAAATTTTCCTTAAACTATTTACTTTTCTTGAAATTTATTATATAATTAGTTTATAAAAACAACAAAGGAGTTAAAATGGCTTATTTTGACGGAATTAAAGAAGGCAATAAAGTTTGGAGTTTAGAATATGGATGGGGAACGTGTTTTGAAGTTGATTTGGGCATAGGATTTAAAGTTCGATATGACTTAATTGACGAATACAGAGTTTTTTACAACTTTGAAGGAAAAACGCATAAAGAGTTAAACCAAACATTGTTTTGGGACGAAGTTAAATTTAAAGCCCCTAAAAGAAAATATAATTAAAGGAGATTAAAATGGCTTATCTTGATAGATTTAAAGTAGGTGATAGCGTATGGGATATTAGATTTGGATGGGGAGTTGTGACTAAAATAAAGTATAGACTAATTCCTACTTTTTCTGTTAAATTTTTAAATGGTAAATTTGATAATTTTACCTTTGACGGAAAACCTAATAACTGCTCTAATCAAACTCTTTTCCGTGATGAAGTTAAATTTGAAACCCCAGAAAAGTCTAAGATTGAATTAAAAGAAAATAAATTTCTAATTTGTTTAAATGATAATGATGTTGATGATGACGAAGAGTTTAAGGACGCAAGAATAAGTGATTATACCAATGAGAATGGTTTATTTAGGAACGATAGAGGGACAGCAGAAATTGCATTAAGACAAATAAAAAGATATACAAGATTATTAGCTTTAAGGGACCAAGAATGCCCCAATAGTAGAGGTTTTGTGTTTGAACGAAGCAGAGAGCGAAAATGGAGGATTTCTTTTGATATTGTTGACAAAAATTATTTCACTACAGGAGACGCAGTGGGTCGAACATTTGATGTTTATTTTAGAACAGAGGAAGATGCTCAGAAGATTTGTGATATTTTAAATTCAGGTAGATTTGATTTAGAAGGAGAATAAAAATGGTTTGCATACATTGCGGAGGAAAGGGAATTTATGAAGTTTACGGAAAAAAATACCAAGGCATAGTAAAATGTCTTGAGTGTGACGGTGCTGGAGAAATAAATTCTTTTATAAAATGTGAAGGTGAAGGAAGATATGCTAAAGCTACATTTGTATGCGAAACATGCGGTTATGTTGAATTTGAGGATGAAGAGGGACTTGGATATTGCCCTATGTGTAAGTAAAAATTAAGTTTCTCTGAATGATTTGAAAGGAGAAAAATAAAATGACAAGAAAAGAAGCGTCAAATTTTCTATATAAGAAAATGAGAAGTTATTCAGGAAAAATAGAAACAAATAAAGAGTTGGTTGATTTAGTGGAAGTTGATGAATTAATTAGTCAAATTTATAATGATTTTGAAAATAGGCTTTGTAAGAATTGCAAGTGGAAACATAAAGGACAATATGAAGATGAATTTTGGTGTGTTAATCCAAAAAATTCTATTATTGCTGAAGATGGAATGTTTGTAACTGAAGATTTTGGTTGTAATAGATTTGAGAGGAACAAATAGTAAATTAATGAGTTGAAATATAGCAAGGAGTAATAAATGGAATTCACTAAATTATCAACAGAAATAGAAAAAACGGCTCAAGATATAAATCTTAATCTTGATAAAATTGTTCATAGGACACTAATTAAAAAATTAGCTTATAAGATATTCCCTAAAAATGAATTTAAGGATTTAGAAGTAGCTTTGTCTTATTTGTATCAAAAAAGAAATGATTTAATAGGACATCAACAAATTCTTGAGCAATTAAATGTAGAATTGAAGCAAGAAAATCATAAAATTCAAGAACAGATTGATAAAATTGAATCAAATCCGAATGTTGATATGGAATTGCTTGTTAATTTGAGAACAAAATTTGTTGAAAATAGTGAGTTGTTGACAAATCAAATTCCTATTTTAATTGAATTAATAGGAACAACATTAACAAAACTTGAAAAGGCTCTTCCTTTTATCGAAAGAACTATAAAAAATAGATTAACCATTAATACATCATTAAAGGCTTTAAATCTTTTAATAGATAATGTTATTGAATTAGAGGTTTATTCAAAAAAGCTTGAAAAACAAAATGCTAAAATTATTGATGCTTTGGTTACAGATTCAACACAAAAAATAATCAATTCCGTTGATATTGAATACCACAAACAAATGAAGCAAAGAAATATTGAACTTAAAAAGAAATATTCAGATGCTAAAAAGCTTTATTTTGAAAAACTTGAAAATCTCAATGAAGAACTTAAAGGAATGAAAAAATGAGTCTTTTAATTGGTTTTATAGTTTTAGGATTTTTAATAGGTGTTTATTTTTTAATTGTAGAAATTTATAAGACAATTAAAAAATCAAGGAAACCCCTAAAAAAATCACCACAAATTATCAAATTAGAAAAACAAATAAAAGAAATAAAAAAGAAAATACAGCAAATTGATGATGATTTAGAAATTATTCCTAAAGTAGAAGATGATGTAATTATATCAATGAAAGAAACCTTAGAGGAAACAAAAAAGAAATTAGAAGAAGAATTAGATCATTTATGTGAATTATATACAAAACAACATTTTAATAAAGTTTATATAATATATTCAAAAAATAATTATAAACAATTTTCTGATAAAATGAAAGAGCTTTATTCTATTTTAGCAGAAAAACATTTTGGAAATAGAAATGTGGAATTTATAACTAAAAAAGCTTTATATAATAAGGTAGAAGAATTTTCAAATATAAGCTGTTGTAATATGTGGAGAAAAAAGTATATAGATGCTATATGCCTTTTAGAAGATGATAACTATGAGGATGGTATGTATATTAAAAGTTATGTTAATATACTTAGATTTGATAAGGATGGAAGATGTTTGCTGGGTTAGTTTTAATAATATTTATACTTGTAATCTTTTTTGGAGATGAAAATAGAATTTTTTCAGTAAAATATATATATAATATATAAAATGTGTATAAAGATATAAATTATTTACTTTTGACTGAAAATATATTATAATTATATAAAAGAAAAAGGAGTCAAAATGGAATTCAAAAAATATGATTCAATTGAAAATTCCTATAGAGAAAAAGAAATAGAAAGAATTTATCAGCATGGTTTTGGAGATAAAGATATAGAATGGGTTGTTACAGAGAAAGTTCATGGATCTAACTTTGGATTCATTTGTGGTGGAAATATTGTGCAAGCTTTTAAAAGAACATCTATTCTTTCTAATGAAGAGCTTGAAAAATTTTTCGATGCTGATATTATGTATGAAAAATATAAAGATAAAGTGTTAAAATTAACTAATTATCTTCAAAACATTTATAATATTCCGAGAATACAGATTTTTGGTGAGCACTTTGGTGGAATTTATAATGATCAAACTGAAAAGGGATATACTAGAATTCAAAGAGAAGTTCATTATATTCCATTTACTGATTTTATTGTTTTTGATATAATGATTTGGGATAAAAATACACCTTATTATTTAGATTGGGATATAGTGAAAGAACTTTCAAAAATGTTTGGTTTTAAGACGGTTCCAGAACTTTTTCGAGGAACATTTACTGATTGTTTAAATTTTCCTAATGAATATCAAACCAAAGTTCCTGAATTGTATGGTTTAGAACCTATAGAAAATAATATATCTGAAGGAAATGTCATTAAGCCTATAAATACAGAGTATTTTCCTAATGGCGAAAGGGTAATTCTTAAAAATAAAAACAATAAATTCAAAGAAAAAGGTAGAATTAAAAAACCAAAAAATACTAAAAATTTAAATCTTAATGATGAAGAAAGAAAGTGGGTGGATGAAATTAGCAGATATTTTGAAGTAAATAGAATTCAAAATCTTTTAAGTAAAGGAGATGTTAAACTTGAATGGAAACAATTTGGTAAAGTTGCAGGTTTATTTTTCCAAGATGCATTAGATGATTTCAAAAAAGACAATCCTGATTTTGAAAAGCTTGAAAAAGGCTCTAAAAAACTTATTCAAAGATATGCTCAAAAACAAGCTCAAGATTTTATCAGAGATTTCATGAAAAGGACAGTATAATGAGAAAAGCAGATATAGAATTAATTTTAATTTTAATTTTTATTTTGTTTATAAGCATCGGCTCTATTCCTTTACATTACACAAATGGAAAAGATAGAGTTATCCATATTAAGTCTGTTTCAAATATTACGGGTGAATACACATGTTATAAAGTTTTTACTAAAGAAGGTGTATTTTCAAATATTGACAGGTGGCTTATTGGTAAATTTAATTCAAGTGATTTACAAAATGAAATGATGGGTAAAAAAGTTTGTAAAGTCCATACATTGGGTTATAGACTTCCATTACTTTCTGAATATCCAAATATAACAAAAATTTATTGGTGCAAGTAATGGTAATAAAAAAAGATAAAGACGGTAAATTGTGGATTACATTGCCACCTGAATCATATTCAAAAATTATGTGTAAAAAATGTGGATATTCTTCAGAAACTTTTCATTCTTTAGTAAATGAAATTGAGAAAAATATTAATGGAAATGCATTTTATTTTTATGTTTGTAAAAATTGTGGTGAAGAATTAGGTCAAAACAGCCATTATGGTGGAGAAATACGATATGATGATAAATTGATTTATAAATAAAAGGAGAATAAGATGACATTACAAAATCTTAAAAAAGAGCTTTTAAAAGCTAAAAAAGAAAAGAATAAAATAAAATCAAATTCACTTATGATGATAATTGATACAATAGAAAAAATAGCTAAAGAGAAAAATGAAAAAGTATCAGAAGTTCATATTCAAAAAGGAATTAAAAAATATCTTAAACAGCTCGAAGATGCAAGAGCAAATTTTATGCCAGTTGAAGATGAATTAAAATTTGTTAAAGACCTAGCTAAGCAGATACTTCCAAAAGAATTGGATAAAAATGAAATTATTGAAATTGTAGAAAAGTGCTTAGCAGAAAATTATAATTTTGGGCAAATTATGCAAGAACTTAAAAAACATCCAGTCAATATGAAAGAAGCAAGTCAAATTGTAAAGGATATGATGAAAGGCTGAAAAATGAAATTTACAAAATTTGAAAAGGATTTAGTCCTTTTCGCTTTAGAAGATTTGGCAAAAAGAGTTTTGACTGAAAAACTTGACATCTATTATATGCTTACATTAAATGATGAAGAAGAAATAGATGAATATACACAGTATGAAAAAATAAAAGAAATAATCAAAAAATTAGAAGAAAATTTATAAAGGGCAAGAAAATGATAAAAGAAATTATTGAAGAATTATCTGAAAAAGTTAAGCTTCCTCTCTATTGTGCAGTATTAGTTGATAGTAAAACAGAATTAAAAATTGATGAATTACTCCCAAAACCGAAAGATTTTAATGATGAATATCATACAACAATAGTTTATTCTAAAAAGCCTGTAGAAATTCAGAAAAAAATTTTAGATATGAAAGATCTTCCATATTCTTGTGAAGCTGTTGTTAAAGATTGGACAATTTTTGAAAGTCCAAATTATGGAAGAAGTTTTGTATTGATATTAGAATGTCCTAAATGTGAAGAATTGTTTAATCAGTGGATTAAAAAAGGAGCTTCCTTTGATTATGATAAATATATCCCGCATTTAACATTATATTATGATTTGCCAGAAGATATTGGTCCTGAAGATCTATTTAAAAAATTAAAAGGGTTAAAAATAATTTTTGATAAGATAAGATTTGAAGAAATAGATGAAAATAAATATAAAGAAGATTCTTAAATTTTCCTTAAACTATTTACTTTTGCAAAAAATTATATTATAATTATACTATAAATAGTTTATTTATTAGAGCCTCTCTAAGAGCTTTTAAGTGATTTTAATAATTATATATTAAAAATAAAAGATTATTCCTTAGAGAGGCTCAGATAAGTGAATTAAAAGGAGTTAGAATGGTAAAAGAAGAATTATTAAAAAGAGTAAACGAAAAATTGCAAGAATTTGGAAAATTATTATTTTTAACAAAAACAGGTTCTCATCTCTATGGGACAAATACTCCTGAATCAGATGAAGATTTTGTTGGGGTATTTTTAGGTAATCCTGAATATTACATTGGGATTAAAAATGTGAAAGAAATTGATTGTTCCATAAAAGATAAAGATGAATCTGGAAAAAATACTAAAGATGCAGTTGATATTAAAGTATATGAATTAAGGCAATTTTTAAAATTAGCTGGTGATGTAAATCCTAATATTGTAGAGCTTCTTTTTGCTAAAGGTAAAGATGTTGTTGTTTTTAATACACCAGAATTTGAAGAAATTCAAAATAATTACCATTTGTTTATAAATAGAAGGGTGTTTGATAGCTTTCAAGGATACGCAAGACAGCAAATGAAAAAGGGTATCTCAAAAGCTGAAAATTTATCTGAACTTAAAGGATTTAAAAACACACTTTTAACATTTAATTCAGATAGAACGCTTGCTGAATTTAGAGTAGATTTAGAAAAACATGGTTACAAAGTTGATGATAAAAATATTTATCTAAAAAATTTAACATTCCCTTTAAATTATTTTGTTAAAAAAGTAGAAAAAATGGTTGAAGAAAAATTACAGATGACATCACATAGAGCTAAAATATGGGAGAAGCATGGTTATGATACTAAATTTTTTATGCATTTATTTAGGCTTCTTAATGAAGGAGAAGATTTAATCTCAAAAGGGAAATTAGAATTTCCTGTAAGAGAAAAAGAATTTTTGCTAGATGTAAGAAAAGGAAAATTTAGTTTAGAAGAACTTCAAAAAGAAGCTGAAAAAAGATTTGAAAGATTTGTTGCACACGATAGAGAAAAACTTCCTAAAACAGCTAATTGGAATGAAATTGAAAAATTATTAATGAAAATAGTTAAGAAAAATGTTTGTAATTTTTCTTTTTAACTATTTACCTTTCTTAAAAATTATATTATAATTACTATAAGAAAAGTTGAGGAGTTAAAATGGTTTATAATGCAATAGAAAAAGAAATTCAAAAAAGAAAGCACACAGGCGAAGAATGGGAACATCTACAACATCTTTTAGATGAAGAAATTCTGACTATGACTAAAAGATATCTTCCAAAACATATTCAAGAAAAAATTGATTTATTTTGGCATTTTAATTCAGAAATTAAATTAAAAATTAAAACAAATTATAATCTTTTAGAACTTTTGGATTTGATTGTTCCAAAAGCTAAAGTTTGGATTGTGGGTGGTTTTATACGAGATGTTATTGCCGGATTTGATCCAAAAGACGTTGATTTAGTAGTTGATAATGTTCAAAAAGTTAAAGAGCAATTAAAAAGACACAATATTGAGTTTCAAGAAGTTGGTGCTCATTTTGGTGTAATTCTTGTAAATATTAATGGTGAAAATTTTGAAATAGCAAATTTAAGAAGTGATAAAGATAATAGTGGTTTTAAGCCTGGGACATTAAAACAAGATTGGGAAAGAAGAGACTTTGATGTAAATTGTATTTATTTTAGTATCCAAAAAATGGAAATTGAAGACAAACTTGATAAGAGTGGTATTGAAAATGCTTCAAAAAGGATGTTTCAATTTCAAGGTAATCCACATCAAAGAATAATAGAAGATCCTATGAGGGTTTTAAGAGTATATAAACTTACGCAAAAAGGATTTACTCCGTCAAATAAAACTCTTGCTGAAGCAAGAAAACATTTTGAATATATGATTCAAAACGTGAATCCAAATAGATTAAGATCAGAATTTGAAAATCTTATTTTAAAATAAAGGATGAATATGAAATGTAATGTTTGTAATAACAGGAAAATTTAAGGAGTTAAAATGAATGAGAAAAAATTAGAAAAAGTGCTAGCAATTACATTGGGTGATGTATACAATATTAAAAATTTAATATTAGATTTGGGTGAACAAGAAATAACCTTTGTTGTATTTGCACCTTTAAGTGATTATGATAGAAAAGCAATAAAAGAAATTGTCAAAGATGTTTTTCAAAAATTTGGTAAAAAAATTGATGATATCTATGTTGATGAAACATTTATGGGAAAGGGTTATAATTTTTTGGAAATAAAATTTTATTTTTGATTTACTTTTTTCAAAAATTATTATATAATTATATTATAAAAAAATTAAGGAGTTAAAATGGTTTCATTAGATTTACAACATAAGCTTGCTGAAGATATTCAAGTATATACAAGGGTTGCTATTTTAGGTGAAGATAAATTAGAAGTTTTTAAAAGCTATAATTTGGATGATTTAAAAAAAGAATATATAGGAAAATTTACTGAAGATGCTTTGAAAACTTGTTCTGATAAAAGAACAGCTAAAAGAGTGGCAAAAAATATGGTTGAGCATATCTTCGAAAAAACACTTGCTGATATTCAATCAATTAACTAAAAAAGGATAATTATGTTAGAAAATACTATACCAATTTTAAAGAAATTAATTCAAATTTCTAATTCAGCTATTATAGAATATCCAAAGACTGTTTTGACGACAGATCATTCTATTTTGGCGTCTATAGATTTAAATGAATTAGGTGAAGAAGAGTTTGAAAAGTTCGGAATTTATAATTTATCGCAATTTTTAAGTCTCGTGGATTATTTCGGCGAAAATGTCTTTTTAGAAAAAGATGGAGAAAATGTTGTTATTAATAATGGGAAATTAAAGCAAATTTATGAAACCACAAGTATAAATTTGCTTGAAAAATTTTCAGTAAAGCCTGATATATTTGATAAAGTTAAGTCAGTCGACTCAGTTGTTGAATTTGATTTATCAAAAGAAGATTTGAAGCATATCAAGAAAATTTCAAGCATTCTTGGACATAGTGATTTAGTAATTGATACGTCTGAAAATAAATTAGTAATAACCACACTTGATGCAAATAATAATTATCAAAATCCAAATTATCATGAAAAAGATATTGACTCAAAAGAAGAAAGTAAGTTTGTTTTTGATATATTAAATATCAACAAAATACCTGAGGGTGAATATGCATTATATATAAAAAGAAATCCAAAAACAAACAATCCAATAGCTTATCTAAAAAATATTGATGAGCCATTTGAATTAATTCTTTCTATTAAAAAAGAGCTTTAATTCTTTGACCTGTCGGCATGTCGTTAAACTACGAAAAACACGAAAAACACGAAATTAACGAAAAGGACGTAAATTATGGGACTATTTGACACAAATGCCTTAACACAACAACTACAACAAGTTTTTGAACCAAAGAAAAAATATGGTGACGAAAGAGAATGGGATCTAACGACAGATGAAAAAGGGAATGGAAGTGCTGTTATTAGACTTCTACCTCAAAAAAACATTAATGATGTTCCTATTGTAAAATATTTTGAGCACTATATAAGATTCCAAGATAAAACAGGAAATGTAAAATATTATAGAGCAAAATCACCACAAACCATTGGAAAGCCTTGTCCAGTATCAGATATTTATTATGAATTAAATGCTATTGGAACAGATGAAGCCAAAGAATTCGCAAAACAAATCAGTAGAAAAACAAAATTTGCTAGTAATGTTTATGTTATTAAAGACAATGGAAATCCTGACAATAATGGAAAAGTATTTTACTGGACGTATGGTGTAAAATTACTTGATAAAATTAAAGCTGTATTAAATCCATCAGAAGATTTAAGAGATGCTGGTATTCAACCTATTAATGTATTTGACCCAATTGATGGTGCAAATATGATTCTTGTAAGAACTAAAAAATCTAAAAAAGATTTTCCAAATTATGACAATACAACATTTGATAAACCTAGTGCGCTATTTACAGATGTTGAAGAAGCAAAAAGATTTATTGAAGAAAATTGTTATGATTTGAATGAAATTATTCTTGGAGAAGATACATTTGAACCTTATGAAAAACTTCTTGCAAGATTTAAAAAAGCCATCGCTGGAACAGAACTTGAAGAATTTCTATTAAGAAATGGATCTGAGATAATCACAGAACCTTATGATGATATTAGCAATCCTAATAGAAAACTATTCAAAAAATCTATTACAAAACCAAACCCTATTAATGAAACGTCAGCACCAAAACAAGAAGTAAAAGAAGAACCTAAATCTGAACCTGTGCAAGAAAAGCCTAAAGCTTCTGTAGCACCTTCTGTAAGTGACGACGATTTAGATTCTCTTTTAGATGGGCTATAAGATTTTCTTATACCCTTTTCTATAAAAATAAGGAGTTAAAAATGGTAATAGTAGACTTTAGCCATCTCGGGCATAGAAACTTATACACTGCAATTTCTCTCGCAAAACCTAAAAAATCCAACAAAAAATATATAACTGATGAATTTATGCCAATGTTCTATCATCTTATGCTCAATTCTTTGAGACATATTTCAAGAAAATTTCCAAACAATGAAATTGTTCTTGCTATCGATGGAAAAAACAACTGGAGAAAAGAAATTTATCCTGAATATAAAGGACATAGAAAGAAAAATAGAGATGAAAGTGATATTAACTTTAATGAATATTTTAGTAAATTAGAGGCTTTCATAAATATTTTAGATAAATGCTTTCCTTATAAAGTAATAAAAGTTGATGGTGTTGAAGCAGATGATATTATTGCTGTATTGTCAAAAAGAATTGAAGGAACTATTGTTGTAACTTCTGATAAAGATATGAAACAATGCCTTCTTTATAATGCAAGAATGTATGATCCGATAAAACAAAAAGAAATTGAAGATAGTTTAGAAAATATTAAATTGTTTAAAGATATTCATGTGCTAATTGGAGATAAATCTGATAATGTTCCAAGCGTTCGCGAAGGGTTAGAATATTCTACAGACTTTATAAAATTTTTAAAAGAAAATAATGTATTTGTTTATGATGTAGATAAACTTGAATTTGAGTATAAAGATTTATTTGAAAAAATTAAAAAGGAATTTGAAGAAAAATGCCCTGATAAAGATATCTATAAAAAAGCAAGATTTGGTGAAAAAACAGCATTAAAATTTTTGAGAGAAGGACATTTCAAAGAAGCTTTACTTTCTAAAAAATTTAAGTATAATTATAAAAGGAATCAACAATTAATTGATTTTGATTTTATTCCTAAAAAAGTAGAAGAAAAAATTTGGAAAACTTATCTTGAAAAAGAAGTTGAATATAATGGACAGTGTATTCAAAAGTTCCTTTTAAAATTTAATCTAAATGAACAATTTATGAATATGAATGATTTTTCAATGCAGTCAAAGGTTCAGGAAAATTTACATCAAAATAATCACAAAACTTCTGAGCTGGATGAATGGAGTTAAAATGTGTCAATTGAATGAAAGAGACAAATATTATTTTAAATTAACAAATATTAGTGAACTCCCTCCAAAAGAAAAAGATTGTGATACAGCTATTTGCTGCCCTATATGTAGAGAGGGTAAAAGTTGGAATAGAAAACAACGCTTACATTTTTATTATGATCATTATTTAGAAAAACCTCTTGTAAAATGTTTCAACTGTGGATTTACAGGAGCATTAAAAACATATCTTAAAACAGTGGATATGAGTCTTTATGAACAGTATAAAGCAGAAACAAGAAAAGAATATTTAGATAAACTTAAAAATAAATCTAAACAACTTGAAGAAGTAGAAGAAATCAATAAGCAGATTCAAAAAGATTTTATTCTTTTTGATTTACCAAAAGAATTTGTTCCTGTTGAAGGAACGCCTGCTGAAGATTATCTGATAAAAAGAGGATTGAAACAATTTAAAGATTTATTCTATTATTGTAAAGAAAATGTTAAATTAAAAGATAAAACACTTTATATAAAAGACAGTATCATAACACCACTTGAAAAAGATGGTAAACTATACGGATTTCAAGCAAGAAAGTTATATAAAAAAGAATTTTATACATTTTTGCCAAATCACGGTTTAAAGGTGTGGAACATATTTAATGTTGACTGGGATAAAGCTGTTTTTATATTTGAATCAGTATTTGATGCTTTAAGTAGCGGATTACCTCTTAATAGAATTGTGGCAAATTTAGGTATAAGTTTTCCACAAGATCTGTTAGATAAACTTGAAAAACCTGTATTTTGTTTAGACAATCAAAATTATGATATTGCTTCAAAAGAGCAAAGTCTAAAATATGTAGATGATTATTATGTTTTTGTTTGGCCAAAAGTGTATGGTGGAGAAGCAATAACCGCCAAAGATTTTAATGAGTTGATACAGAATGGCTGGAGTAAAGAAATGGTTAAACATCTTATATTAGATAATATCCAAAGAGGATTTAAAGGTAAATTGAAGTTAAAACTTCTTTAACCCTTTACTTTTCTTAAAAATTATTTTATAATTATAATTATGATTTAAAAAATTAAATAAAATGAAAAGGAGAAATTATGTATAAATTTATGGAGTTAGATTCAAAAATAGTAAATTTAAGTAAAACAGCAACAATTATTTTTAATAAGAGAAAAAGGCAAGTTATTTTTAACTTTTCTAATGCAATTAATATTCTTGGAAGAGAAACAAGCGATTTTTATATTCAGGAATTAAATACTGATTATGATTTTGATAAGTTAAAAAATAAACTTTTAAATATAGATTTTGTAAAAGAAAATTTCTTGATACATGAATCTCAAAATGAAATTGTAAACAAAAACCATATTAATACCATTACATTTGAACCTGGAAAAGTTAATAAAATAATTTTTAATCTTGACTTTGGTGTTGATGTAAAAGATTATAAGACAGGAGACATAATTAAAATTTCTAAATTTGTTTATTGGAGATTTAAAGAAGAAGACGATATGTATGATGTTTATCAAGAAGTTAAAAAAGAAATATTAGGAGAGTAATATGTGTATGATTACAGAAATTCAAAATAATGAAGAACAAATTAAAAAATATGTAAAACAATTAATTGCTTTAGAAATGGAAATAAAAGGTATCAAAGAAGATATGAAAGTCATTAAACAAGAAGCTAAAGATAATGGTATTCTTGTAAAAGAAATTAACAAAGCTATAAGAGAAATTAAAAAAGAATTAAAAGAGCAGTATTCTCAAGAAAAAGATTTAGTTGATACAATAGAGGATATTATAAAAAGAGATGAGGATATTTTAAATTCAATAGCTTCTCTTCTTTAATCCTCTTTGATTTTTATTTTAAAATAAAGGAATGAAATGAATATGAATGATTTTAATTTGAAAGTTATTGAATATTTCTTTAAAGTCAAAAATATTAAAAAAGTTGCAGAAAAATTTGACTTAAAAACAGAAAATATTAGATTTATAATAAGACAGTATTATTTAGGAAAATCATATTTTAAAGTTTAATTTTATTTCAAAATAAAAATCAAGGAGAAAAATTGAAATTTACACCATATAGCTTTTCAAAAATGGGATCTTTTCATCAATGTCCAAGAAAATTCAAATTACAGTATATTGATAAAATAAAAATACCCTTTGAAACAAACATTGCTTTAGAAAAAGGTAAATATCTTCATCATTTAATAGAATGTGACTTAAAAAATGAAAAAGGAAATTTTGTTTTTAAATTATCTAAAGATGAAGATAAAAATAAATATAGACAAATTTTTAACAATTTTATTGTTTCACCTCATTATAATTTTTTTAAATCTTTAAAAGAAAAATATATAGAGCAAGGATTTTCTCTAATTCTTGATCCTTCAAGGCAAGGAAAAAATAAATTAATACCTGAAAATTATAAAAATGGAAAAAATGTTTTAGTAAGAGGATTTATAGATTTTTTAGCCATTAAAGATGATGTTAATCAAAAAACAGCTATTATTGTAGACTGGAAATCAGGAAAATATAAAGAAGATCAAAATGAAATGCAAGTTATGATTTATAGCATTTGGGCTTTTTTAAGGTTTTCTCAAATAGAAAAAGTTGAAACATATTTTTATTTTATTGAGCACAATAAATTTGTTTCAAGAACATATTATAGAGAACAACTTAATGAATTAATAAAAAATATGATAGATTATATTAAACCTATTGAAAAGGCTTCTCAATTTCCAAAAAATATTACAGCTCTCTGTGACTGGTGTCCTTTTAAAAAATTCGGACACTGTGATGGAGAACATGATTTTGGTAATTTTAAATTAAATATTTAGTAAATTACCTTAATAGGGACAAAAATGAAAATTTGTGAAAAAGAAATAATGAGATTAAAAACAGATAATTTAACAAAAATAGGAAATAGATTTAAGCTTGATGATTATTTAGAAGAAATAAATAAAGATAAAATTTATAATGTTGTATTAATTGATATAAATGATTTACACAATATAAATAGAAATCATGGATACCATTTTGGTGATAATTTTTTACTCGATGTAGTAAATTCAATAAAGAAAGTCATAAACAATACATCAGCTCAATTTTTTAGAATAGGCGGGGATGAGTTTCTTCTATTTTTTTATCCTTATGATAAGGTGGATTTATCGAAAATTAAAAATATCACATACTCTGAAGAAAGATGGAATCCAAAGTTAATTGCTTTTAGAGAATTAATGGAAATTTTGGATAAAAAACTTATAAAAAAGAAAAAAAGTCAAAAATCATTTTTTAAAAAAATTATGGGTTTTATTTGTAAATGCAGATAAAGTTATTAAATCCTTTACTTTTGTGAAAAAATATATTATAATAAAAAATAATTTATTTATTAGAGCCTCTCAGTTAAAAATATTTAAACTTTAATATAACTTTACCATCAATATGATATAACGCTCTTAGAGAGGCTCGGATAAGTGAATTACAAAGGATTTAAGGTGAAAAAATGAAAAATATAAAAATTACAATTTTCAACTCTCAAAGCACTTCAAAATTCCCAATATCACCTTACAATAATGATACATTCGAATTCAAAACTATCAAAACTTCTTTTGAAGAACTTCCATACTATTTTATTAATCACTTTCATTTAAATCGTCGTTATAATATAAAAGAGCCTATAATTAAAAGACGTCTAAAAAGAGAATTGAAAGATTATCTATGTAAATCAATACAATATATTGTCTTAGATATAGATGATATTTTTTCAAAAGAAGATTCAGAACAAATAATAGAAATTCTTAAAAAAGAAAAATATTATTTTTTTATATTGCCTAGTAGAAGCTATGGAAATGGAAAATATAATTTAAAAGGAGCTGTTTTAGTTGAAGGAGCTAATAACGAAGAATCAATTAAACAGTTTCTTTTGAATATAAATTTTTTGATAAAAGGGCTTGGAAAAATAGATCTTTCTGTAACTAGAGAAGCCACATATCAGGCACCAACATTAAAAAATGATTTTGTTATTTTTAATGAAGGCGAAATTAAAAAACTTCCAAAGATAAAAAAGAAAGAAATTAAAAATGAAAATTATGAAGATATTCTTTTTGAAAGCATAAAATATTTGAATGGACTTGGGTTTTCTGTTGTTGAAGATAAAGGAGATTTACTTGTATTTAGACATCCAAATGAAAAAACACCAAGAGGTTATTTTCTTTTTAAAAATAATCCTTTTATATTGCATCATTTCAATCCATCCAAATCAATAAATTTTTATAAAGACATTTCTAAGTTAAATGTTGTAAAAGATTTCATAAATGAGAAAAATGAAGAAAAACTTGATGAAAAATTGAAAAAACTTTCAATTAATACCATAAAATCAAAATTAAAAAGAAAAAATACAATTTTTATCAATGAAAGATACATTTCTTCAGAAATGATAGAAGATTTTGATATTTTAAAGATAAAATCACCAATGGGGACAGGTAAATCAAATTTAATTGCAAAATATCTTGATTTTTATACAAAAAACGGAAAAAGATGCTTATTTATAACAAATCGTAGAAGTTTAGCTGAAGATATATCAAAAAAATACAATATTCATATTTATTATGATAATTATCAAGATAATGGCCATTTAGTCACACAATTTGATAGTTTATGGAGATATGATGTGAAAAAATTTGATATTGTGATAATTGATGAATATATTTCATTATTAATACATCTTTTATCCAATTTAACTGAAAAATCAACACTAAATAAGATGAAATTGTATAAAATACTCACAAATAAAAATTTTAAGCTCATTTTGCTTGATGCATTCTTAGAAATAGAGCCAAACTTCTTTAAAAGAAGAAAAATAAAATATTTATTCAATGAATATAAAGATAATACAGAACTTATTCAATTTACTGATAAAAATACTATTATTTCTAAAATACTTGGAGAAAAAGAAAAAATAACAGTATCTGTGTCAAATAAAAGCACAGGATACATTATAAGTGAATTATTAAAACAAAATGGAAAGAAAGTTGTATTTTTAAATGGAGATACATCTGAAGAAGAAAAAAATAGAATAATTGAAACATTTTCTGATGAAGCTAAATGGGATGCATTAATATTTACTCCGACTATCACTGTTGGTATATCAATTAATTGTCCAAATGTAAAAATTCATTATCATATAGATGAAAGTCAAACAATAGATGTTATTTCATCATTACAGCAATTAAAAAGAAATAGATTTGCTGAAAAAATAAATTTCTATATAAAAGAAATAAAAAAATTTAAAATTATAGATAAAGAAATTTTGAAAAATGAATATTTGTATTTTTTAGATGAATCAATTTATTTTTTATTTGATAATTATGGAAATAAAGTCATAAATGATTTTGGTGAGTTTATGTTTAGTATAGAAACTTTTTTAAATTTATTAGAAGTTGATCACAAAAAAAGTTTTTTAAAGCTTCTTGAACATCAATTTGATAAAAATAAGATAAAAATTGTAGAAGAACGAACAACTTTGAATTTGAAAGCAATTAAACAACAAATTAAAGAAAAAGAGCGACAAAAAGTAGAATTATTGCTAAATCGTCTAAAAAATAATGATTTATCTTATAATGAAGAACAAAAGGTAAATTATTATGAAAAATTCATAAACTTTGATTCAGAAGATGAAAAAATACAATTATTGAAGATAATTTTGAAAAATGAAAAAAATTTTGACAAAATATTGAATCATAAACTATTTTTGATGAAAAAAGAAGATTTGTCAAATTATTTTAGTATTTTAGAGAAAAATGGAATAAACTTAGAAAAAATAAAACTTTTAAAGAAAATGTTGTATTATAAAGATAAAATTTCATTGAAACAGAGATTTGTTCCAAAAGAATTGAATAAAGAGATAAAAATGTTCTTAAAAGAGCTTGGATATAAATATAAATACAATAGCTATTATATTTCTGATGATTACTTGAAAGTAATTGAAAAATTAATAATTTAAAAGGAAAAAGTATGCAATATAAAAATTTATTGAAAAAATTAAATGAATTACATAAACTTCATTAAAATATTTAGGATGGAAGTAAATTAGCTTTACTTATAGCTAAAAATATAATATAATTTAATAAAAATAAAGGAGTTTTTATGGGTTACTTTGAAAAATTCATATCGGGAGATTTAACAGAAGTGTTGGAAAATTTCATGAAATTTTTTAGCGATAATGAATTTCCATACAATTTTTTAAACATTTTAGAAGAAATGTTTGGGAAAGACAATATTAGAGGATTTAATCCAAATTCATTTTATGAAATTGAAAATTGGAAAGGTTACTTAATTGAGCATAAAACAATTTTATTGAAAATTACCAATATGGAAAAGTATTTAAAACTTACTTTAAGAAAAAAATCTTTATTGGTTTCAGCAACGTGTTTTTCAACAAGAGAAGAAGAAATTTATAAATTTCATAAAAATACTTCAGATGGAAATTTTAGAGCTTATGTTTTTGACTTAATTGCTTGTGGAACAATGGATTTTGAAGATACTGTTTATTTTAAAAATAGTTTAAAAAATAGAAAGAAATTCAATAAAAAATTGTTTAAAAAAAATTATAAAGATGATTTAAACATTAATGTTGATGTTGAAAAAATTCTAACAGCTGGAAATATTAATGTCTATTTATTAAAAACACCTTCTGGTAATATTTTATTTGATTCAAATGGAACAATAATAAAATATGAAAATATAAATAAAAATGTTTTAGAGTATACTTATGATTATATAGAGCAATTAAAAGATTTAGGTGTAAAACTTTAAAGGGAAATTATGATAGAGCTAAAAGAAGGAAAAAAACATATTGTTATAAAAAGAGATGGAAGAGAAGAACCTTATTCAGAAGAAAAACTTTATAAAGTCATTAAGTGGGCTGTCAATGAAGCAGGAATAAAAGAGCCGTATGATGAAACTTTTGTAAAAGATGTATTAAAGGCAATTGATTTAAAAATAGGAAATAAAATTTCAGTTATCAAATTATTGGATGAAGTTATTGAAACTTGTGCTAATTTTATTTCCGAGCTTTATCCTATTTGGGACGTTATAGCAAAAAATTTGTTAATATTGAGATATAGAAAAGATGTTTGGAATGTAAGTAGAGACAAATATCCTGATTACTTTGAAGTTCTTCAAAAAGGAATTCAATACAAAGTTTATAATAAAGAAATTTTAGATACCTTTACAGAAGAAGAATTAAGAGAGCTTGGTAATTATATTAATCCTGACAGAGATTTTCTCTTTACATTTGGTGGATTTGAATTATTTATGCAGAAGTATTCTAAAAAATACACAAAAACAAAATTTTTAGAATTACCTCAACATAGATATATGGCTATATCAATTCAATTACATTATAAGGATAAAAACAGGTTAGAAACAATTAAAAGAAAATATGATGATTTGTCTTTACATAAATTTACAGCACCAACACCAATGATTGTAAATGCTTTAGAAAGAGTTTTTAATCCAACCAGTTGTGTCCTGATAGAAGTTGATGACGACTCTGAAAGCATCTTAGAAGTTGCCAGAGATATGGGAATTTATTCTAAATATGGCAGTGGGATAGGATTAGATGTAACAAGATTAAGGGCAATAGGTGCAATAGTAGATTTGGTTGGTAAAACGTCTGGTGTTATCAACTTTATTAAATTGTTTGAAAGTGTTGTTTCAGCCTTTAATCAAAGAGGTGTTAGAAGTGGTGCAGCAGTTGTTAATTTTGCGTGGTGGCATTATGAATCTCCTGAAATAATTATGCTAAAAGACGCAGGTGGAGCTGATGAAGAAAGAGCTAGAAAATTAAAATATACAATGAAATGGAATAGAAGATTTTCTGAAGCTATTAAAAATGGTGAGGAAGTATTTTTATTTGATCCGTTAGATACACCTGAATTAATAGAAGCCTATGGAGATGAATTTGATAAATGGTATGAGTATTATTCTAAAAAACCAGGTATTAGAAAAAGAAAAATCAAAGCGAGAGAATTAGCATTTCTTTATGCTAAAGTTAGAAGTGAAACAGGAAACATTTATTGGTTAAGTATGGACAACGTGAATGAACAGAGAGTGTGTTCTGATGTTATAAAGATGAGCAATTTATGCACAGAGGTAACTGTTAGAACAAAACCTATTAATCTTATTAAAGATAAACTGGTAAAAGACTCAGATAATGACGAATGGACAAATGTAAGAAAATACGATGGTTTAATAGGTATTTGTAATCTTTCTTCTGTTAATTTAGTTAAATGGGATGAAATGACAGGAGAAGAAAAAGATGAGTTAGCTTATAACATTTTATTAGGTATGGATAATGCCTTTGATGTGTCTAATTATAAAGTCAGATTGGGTGAAAAATTCAACAAAGATTTAAGAAGCATAGGAATAGGTGTTAATAACTATGCGAATTTATTAGCAAGCAAAGGTATAAAATTTACTGATGATGAGGCTTTAGGATTTACACATGAATTATTTGAAGACTTAACATATCATTTTATTAAGCAAGCTATCAGATTAGCCAAAGAAAGAGGAAAATACAAAGAAATTTCTGGAACATCTTGGGATAAAGGACTATTTCCTTGGGAATTAAGCAAGCT
>Ga0256842_1001039_pt1 | contig 23429 bp, 24 predicted proteins | sample 4559240metaG_FD_185973 | JGI IMG/M metagenome (GOLD analysis project Ga0256842, IMG submission 185973) | Hydrothermal vent microbial communities from Guaymas Basin, Mexico - 4559-240 | ecosystem: Environmental > Aquatic > Marine > Hydrothermal vents | place: Mexico: Guaymas Basin | collected... | reverse complement strand
ATATTAAAGAGATAGAAAAGCTCATTGGTCAAAAAATTCCTAAAGAGGTTGTAGAAGGTTTTGAGCCTGATCCGAACATCCGTCGTAAAGATATTGATGAAGTAAAATTAAAAGCAGAGCATAAACGAGAAGCAAAGAAATTTATAAAACACAAAAAAGAGCCAAAGCGTGTAACGGCAAAGCTCTTAAAAAGTGCAAAGAAAAAGCGAAAAACGACAAAAAGAGATGGTTAATCAGCTCTCTGGCGGATAGATTTTCATAGGCTCTTTTGGTGGTGTAATCTCTTTTGTCTCTTGTGTTGTTTCTTCTCTAGGCTCTTCATTGAAGTTTTCTTCTTGCACATCATCAAAAAGTCTGTGGTAGAGAAGACCATAAGTAATATATGCGGTTGGAATACTCCAGATGAGTCCAATACCCATAGGAATAGCACTAAGCACTATGATAATTGTCAGTACAACAGCAAGTCCAAAAAAACGAAACCACTGTTTTGTAATGGTTTTGCGTGAGAGTTCCATTGCATTCCATACGCTCATATTTTTATCGGCAATCAATGGGAGTGTATAGGTATAGGCAACAGCGAGATAGATTCCCGGTACGACAAGAGCAATAAATCCAAGCAGTGTAAAAAGTGTTATTAAGATGTATCCAAGTAAAAGATATGGATAGCGTCCAAAGTAGTCAAATATCTGTTTTACTGACAACTCGTTTCCTCTTGCGCGTGAGATGCCAAGAATGATAATCCCGACTGCAATAGGCAGTGTGAGTATATTTAAAAGAAGATCCAAATAGTTTTCAATTTCAGGCATAACAAGTAAAAGCACAAAAGCAATAATAAATTGAATGAGTAAAAATAGAAGCAGTGAAGCGATAAAGGTCCATTTTACGCCATCTGTTCGCCTAAAAGCCTCTTTAATAACACCAAATATGGAAAATGTGTACTCCTGCATAAAAAAACCTTTCATATTTTTTTTGTTATTATACTTTTACTTATAGAAGATTGCAAGCCAAATTGTCTTTTTATCTTCTGCTGTCTGGATTACTTTGTGCTTTTCGTGTGCTTTTATATTGATAAAATCGCCTTTTTTGAGTTTTACTTCCCTCTGTGCAAAGGCTAAAGTAGCACTCCCTTCTAACACAATAACCCACTCATTCTCTTCTTGGTCATACCATCTCTCCTTTGGTGAGATGTGTCCATGGGAGATGATGCGTTCTATGCGGATATTATCTGCTTCAAGCAGTGTCTCAAAAACCTCTTGTGATAAATCTGATGGAATATTTGTAAATATATTTGATCTTTTCATAAGAGTATTATAATACTATTTCATTATGTTTGAAAATTATGAGTTAGAAATTCTTTATAAAGATGAATATTTGGTCGTTATCAATAAGCCAAGTGGGCTCTTGGTTCACAAGTCTATGATAGACAGGCATGAGATCTATTATGCAATGAAGATGTTGCGAGATCAGATAGGTGCATGGGTATATCCTGTGCATCGGCTTGACAAACCAACTTCAGGGGTGCTTCTTTTTGCACTTGATTCGCATACGGCAAAACTTTTAAATGAGCAGTTTAAAGCTCATACAACAAAGAAAAAATATATTGCCGTCGTTCGTGGATATACAAAAGAGAGTGGTGTGATTGATCATGCTCTTAAAGAGAAACTTGACAAAATCAGTGATAAAGATGCAAAAAAAGACAAAGCGGCACAAGATGCTATTACAGAGTATGAGAAAGTTGCAACAATTGAGATTGACAGAGCAGTAGGACGTTATGAAAAAACACGATACTCTCTGGTAGAACTTCTTCCAAAAACAGGTAGAAAACATCAGCTTCGACGTCATATGAAACATATTTCTCATCATATTTTGGGTGATACAAAATATGGGCGAGGGGAGCATAATAAGTTTATTCGTGCAGAGTATGGGGTTCATCGACTTTTACTACACTGCGTGAGCCTTGAATTACAACACCCCTACACGAAAAAAGAGTTGCTCTTTAGAGCAAAATTAGATGCCACATTTCAAAAACTTTTTAATACATTTGGATGGCAAGATAAGATAAAATACTATAACTAATATAAAAAGAGATAAGAGATGAGTAAACAAGCAAAAACAATATATTTAAAAGATTATAAAAAACCCTCTTTTGCCATTAAAAGTGTCCATTTGACATTTGAGCTGTATGAGCAAGAGACAATCGTTACAAATATTATGGAGTTTTTAAAACTGGAAAATGTGGTTGACTTGCAGCTTCATGCTGAAGAGTTGGAACTTTTAGCAATTGAACTTGATGGTAGAGTACTCTCAGGTGAACACTACGATATTGATGAAGAATCACTAACTATAAAAAATGTTCCTGAAGTTTTTAAACTTAAAATTATTAATAAAATCTACCCTCATAAAAATACAGAGTTAGAGGGTCTTTACAAATCAGGAGATATTTTCTGTACACAGTGTGAGCCGGAAGGTTTCCGAAGAATTACGCCTTACTTGGATCGTCCTGATGTAATGAGTGTCTTTACGACAACAGTTATTGCAGATAAGAAGAGCTATCCGGTACTGCTGAGTAATGGAAATAAATTGCAGTGTCATGAGAGTTTTGATGAACGTCATGGTGTAACATGGCATGATCCACATCCAAAACCTTCGTACCTGTTTGCTCTTGTTGCTGGAGATTTAGGGAGTGTAAGTGATAGTTTTACTACCGCTTCAGGGAATGAAGTAGCATTAAACATATATGTAGATAAAGGAAATGAATCAAAGTGCTCTCACGCAATGGTTTCACTCAAAGAGGCAATGCTTTGGGATGAAGAGCAGTATGGACGAGAGTATGACCTTGATATATATAATATTGTAGCAGTTGATAGTTTTAATATGGGGGCTATGGAGAACAAAGGGCTTAATATCTTTAACTCCGCCTATGTACTTGCAGACAGTGACACAGCTACAGATGCAAACTTTATGGGAATTGAGTCTGTAATTGCGCATGAGTATTTTCATAACTGGACAGGCAACCGTATAACCTGCCGAGACTGGTTTCAACTCACACTCAAAGAGGGACTTACTGTCTTTCGTGACCAGTGTTTCTCAGCAGATATGAACTCACGTGAGGTACAGCGTATAGAGGATGTAAAAGGGCTGCGTGAGCGACAGTTTGTTGAAGATGCTTCACCGACTCGCCATCCGATTCAGCCTAAGTCTTACATCTCTATGAATAACTTTTATACTGCAACTGTCTATGAAAAGGGTGCCGAGGTGATTCGTATGATGCATACGCTTCTTGGCAAAGAGAAGTACCGTGCTGCAATGGATCTCTATTTTAAAAGCTTTGACGGTGAAGCAGTGACTACGGGTGACTTTGTCTGGGCGATGAGCCAAGCAGGGGAGATTGATCTTGAGCAGTTTAAGCTCTGGTATCATCAAAGCGGTACGCCACGCCTTCGTGTAGAGGAGCACTTTGAAAATGGCAGCTATAGACTAAAGCTCACGCAGAAGATTCCTAATGCTGTTGATGGCTCGAAGCAATCTCCTATGTATTATCCTTTAAAGATAGCCTTGATAGATGAAAAGGGAAGTGAAGTTTTAGAGCAGATGCTTATTATTTCAAAAGAGCAAGAGAGCTTTACTTTTGAAGGTTTTGATGCAAAGCCGGTTTTATCAGTAAACAGAGATTTTTCTGCACCTATTATAGTAGAACAAGATGAGATTGATTATGCTTTCTTAATGAAGTACGACAGAAACAGTTTTACGCAGTATGAAGCAGCGCAAAATTTTGCTGTAGAGACGATGGAAGCAATGATGGAAGGGCAAGCTGTTAATGATGCTTACATAGACTCCTTTGGTTATCTGCTTGATCTTGATATTGACCTTTCCTATAAAGCGCTCCTTTTAGAACTGCCTTCTGTTTCTACTTTAATGCAGCGACAGGAGTTTGTAGATTGTCAAAAAATTTATGCAGCACAAGAAGATTTGCTGAAAAAACTTGCTGTTACATATAAAGAAAAACTCTTAAAACTCTATTATACAAACCATGAAACAGGAGCTTCTTTAGATGCACAAAGTATTGCAAAACGTGCTATTAAAAACAGAGCCTTAAAACTACTCTCCTCTTTAAAGAGTAAAGAGACAGCCCTTCTTGCCAAAGCGCAGTATGATGAATCACTTACGATGACAGACAGAGTTGTAGCTCTTGATGTATTGGAGCATACAGATGAAGCTTTGGCAGAAGTGGCATTTAAAGATTTTTATAAAAAATATAAAGAAAACAGACTCGTTATGAACAAATATTTTGCTCTGCTTTCATCCTCTTTGCGTGAAGATGTCTTACATCGTGTAAAAGCCTTGCAAAATGATGAGGTTTATGATGATAAAGTGCCAAATCTTGTACGTTCGCTTGTGGGTACTTTTGCAAGAAACCATAAACATTTTCATGCAAAAGACGGAGAGGGGTATAAGTTCGTTGCAGATAAAATCATAGAGATCGATAAAATCAACCCGCAAATGGCTTCTGGTCTCTGTTCAACATTTAAAATTTATAATAAAATGAACAGAGAAAACCAGAAACTAATGAAGCGAGAACTCTTGCGTGTAGTTTCTACACAGTCGCTCTCAAAAAATTCTTTTGAGATTATTGATAAAATTCTGAAATCTGAGTAGTTTTTTTATTTCAATATCTTTGAAGTGTCCTAAAATAGGGAGTTATAGAGTATTATATTGATGTCTTATTATAAGTATAACTACTATTAATCATGTTTTGTGATAGCTTTGTGATACAATTTTGATAACATTTTTTAGAACTTGAAATAGAGGATAATTATATGGCAAGATTAATTGTATTAGGTGGTGGTGTTGCTGGTCATACGACAGCAACATTCGCTGCAAAATGGTTAGGATCACAACATGAAGTTGTGGTAGTTACTCCAAACTCAAAATGGAACTGGATTCCATCAAATATTTGGGTTGGTGTTGGAGAGATGGCAAAAGAGGAAGTTACTTTTGATTTAGCTCCTGTGTATGCAAAAGCGGGAATTACATATCATCAGGCAAAAGCAGTTTCGATTAATCCAGAAGGCGGGGAAAATAATGATAAGCCTTTTGTGACAATTGAATATACAAGTGCAGACAAGGCAGGAGAGAGTGAGATAATTGAGTATGATTATCTTGTAAATGCGACTGGTCCAAAACTGAACTTTGATGCTACACCTGGTTTAGGCGATGGCAATGGTCAGATGGGTGAGCATACAGTTTCAGTTTGTACCGCAGATCATGCTGTTCATGCTGCCGAAGAGCTTAAAAAAGCTATTGAGAAGATGAAAGCCGGAACACGCCAAAAATTCTTAATTGGTACTGGTCATGGTATGTGTACGTGTCAGGGTGCTGCATTTGAGTATATCTTTAACATTGAACATGAGTTAAACAAAGCCGGTGTTCGCGATATGGCGGATATGAAGTGGATATCAAATGAGTCTTTCCTTGGTGACTTTGGTATGGGTGGATTGCATATGAAAGTTGGAGGTTATGTAGTCTCTTCTAAACTTTTTGCAGAGTCACTGTTTGCTGAGCGTGGTGTTGAGTGGCTAATTGGAGCACACACTTCAAAAGTTGAAGCTGGAAAAGTTGAATATGAATTGCTTGATGGAACAAAAGGTGAAGAAGAGTTTGATTTTGCAATGCTTATTCCGCCATTTGCGGGTGTAGGCATTAAAGCTTATGGTAAAGATGGCAGTGATATTACAGATACTGTATTTGCTCCAAATGGTTTTATGAAAGTTGATGCTGATTATACTCCAAAACCTTATGAAGAGTGGAAAGCAAGTGACTGGCCAAGAACATACCAAAATCCTATATATAAAAATATGTTTGCTGCCGGAATTGCTTTTGCTCCTCCGCATTTAATCTCTAAACCGATGAAATCGGTAAATGGAACGCCGATTAATCCAACACCTCCACGTACCGGAATGCCTTCAGGTATTATTGGTAAAGCGGTTGCTCACTCTGTTTGTGATTTAATTAAACAAGGTGAAAATGCGCATCTTCATGAAGCTTCTATGGCTGAAATGGGTGCTGCTTGTGTTGCATCTGCGGGTAAAGGTGTATTTAGTGGAACGGCTGCTGCAATGACAGTTTACCCTGTCGTTCCTGATTTTGAAACATATCCTGGAACTGGACGTGATACAAATTATACGTTTGGTGAAGTAGGTCTTGCTGGGCACTGGATTAAACATATTTTACATCATCTGTTTATCTATAAAGCAAAACTAAATCCGGGTTGGACATTAATCCCAGAATAAAAAAATAAAAGGAGACGAGATGAAACAAGCAAAGAGAGTAGTACCAGAAGAGGCAAATTTCGCTAAGAGTGAGCAATTTAAACTTACAATGATTCCAGGGAAATTTGCAAGAAAATTAAGAACATGTGTTATTTTTCAGTTTATTCGATTTGTCATTATCAATCTGAAAATGATTGTTGTTGTGCAAAGAAGTCATTAATTTCAAAGGTTTTGGGTTCTTCCCAAAACCAAATATTATATAAAAGAGTTTAGTTTGGTAAGAGATTTGATTGTATATCCTACGGTTTTGAGTCTTGAGTTCGCAAAAGATGTTCGTTGTTTTAATGATGAGTTGTTTGCCTTGATAGAAGATCTTAAAGATACTATCAATGAAAACAATTTAGATGGTCTGTCCGCCTTTCAAATTGGAAACTCTTATAATGTTGTGCTTGTGAAACAAGATGAATCAACTTTACTTGAGATGATTAATCCTCGATTAATCTCTTATAACGGACGTGTAACTGCACAAGAGAGTACGGCATATTATCCAGGTTTAACAGCGATAACAGAGCGTTATGAAACGATAAAAGTTGTTTATCAAGATAGAGATGGTAATGATAAATCTTTGGAAGTAACAGGCTCTTTGGCTATTGTAATTCAGCGTAAAATTGACTATACTTTTGGGGCAACATTTATTCATAAAATGTCGAATAACGAAAGAAAGATATTTGAAAAAAATCTTAAAAAAGACGAGAAATCATGGTTGAAAAGACTTCTGCCCTTATAAAGCATCACATACTTTTTCAGCAATCGAAAGAAATTATTTTACAGCAGTGGGTATCTTATGAGGCTCTGCGTGAGATTTTTAAACTGCATAATATTGATGAACAATTTTTCATAGAAAAATATGCAAGCGGTCTTTTTGACTATATAATGGAAGTTATTGCAGGAGAGGCAGAAATGGGAAACTGCCCTGTCATACAGGAACTTTTGGAATATTTGAAGTCTCGTGAGATTGGTGCAGATGAGCTCTTTGAGATATGTTCGCACTTTCGTCGTTCTATGGTTGATATCTCTTATGATTTAGGGGTAAATTCTAAGGATTTTTTTGATGAAATATCTGATCTGTTTGACAAGAATTTTCAGCAAATCTTAAAATCTTATACAGACACTATTTTTCAAAAGCTCATTGATGCACGGCAAGAGGCAATTCTTGCTGGGCAGGCAAAAGAGTATTTTCTCTCTAATATGAGTCATGAAATTCGTACACCGCTTAATGCAATTTTGGGTTTTGTAAACCTTTTGATTGATGAAGATCTGCCAAAAAAGCATCGTAATTACTTAGAGATTATTTTAAACAGTGGAGAGAATCTGCTAAGTATTATAAATGATATTTTAGATTTTTCAAAACTTCGAAGTGGAGAGTTTACAATTGAGCCAAAGGTATTTTCACTGCATGATGAACTCAGTCACACAATGGAGCTTTTTGTCGCGAGTGCCAATGCAAAAAATATTACAATTACATCATTTATAAACCCAAAAATACCGCGTGAGCTTTATGGAGATGCACTAAGAATAAAACAGATAATATCAAACTTCATTAGCAATGCGATTAAATTTACACCAGAAGGTGGGCTTATAGAAGTAGAAGCATACTATGATAAGGGGATTCTCAAAATATCTGTAAGTGATAATGGCATTGGAATTGATGTACTTGATCTCAAAAAGGTCTTTAGTGCGTTTGCTCAGGCACAATATGCTAAGAGTAAAAATATAGAAGGTACCGGCCTTGGACTCTCTATTTCGTATCAACTCGCAGAGTTAATGAATGGTAAAGTTGAAGTTGCTTCTGTTCTTGGCTGCGGTAGTACATTTTGGATGGAAATTCCTATTGAAGTTGCTAATAAAGAGGTTAAGGTTTTTGATAATATTGAGGAGTTGAAAAAACTCAATATGGTACTTCTTGCCAAAAATAAAAAGCTGGATTTCAAGCATGAATCATTTTTAAAATATGCAAAAACATTTGATATGAATATCTCTATTGTCGATAAACTTCCAAAAGAGTTTGATGTTTGTATCTTTGTGCATGAAGCAGTTGATGTGGAGTTTCAGCGTGAGATTTTGACATCTGAGAAAAAATTCATAGCACTTATGAGTCAAGAGTATGACAATTATGATGAATATGATCATATTGTTGCAATCTCTTTCCCTCTTTATTGTTCAAAAATAGATATGGCTTTTACTGAGCTTATGAATCCTAAAGCGCTTGTCGAATATGATAAGCAGATAGCACAAAAGTTTAAAGGGCATATTTTAATAGCAGAAGATAATGAAGCAAACCAAGAACTCATAAAAATTATACTTGCTAAATATGGACTGACTTTTGATGTAGCCAACAATGGGCTTGAAGCTTATGAACTCTATAAGAGTAATCGTTATGATCTTATTTTAATGGATGAGCAGATGCCTGTAATGAATGGTACCGAGTCAGTTCAAAAGATTATAGAGTATGAGGAGAGTCAGGATTTAAGGCATACTCCTATCTCTGCATTGACTGCAAATGTCATCAAAGGTGCAAAAGAGAGAGGTTTACTCATAGGTTTTGATGCATTTTTAGCAAAACCTGTTGTACTCAAAGAGTTAGAGCGAATTTTTCAAGCGTATTTGAAAGTAGATACTTCTATGCCAGAAGAAGAAGTAGTAACACAAAAAGATGTTAAAAAAGAGTCAATTGAGGGACTTGATGCAGAAAAACTCTCAAAAGAACTGATGCTCACGCAAGATGAACTCATACTGCTTTTACGGCTTTTTATTAAAAAAATGCAGACAACATTGCCTCAACTGCAAGAGGCAATTGAGAAAAGAGATTATAAAAAGATAGCTTTAAAGGCACATGGTATCAAGGGCTCAAGTGGAAATTTTCGTATTGAAGAGGTATTGAAAAGCTCTTCTGAGATGGAACAGATGGCAAAAAATGAGATGCGTGAGTATGATTATGAAGCAATCTTTGAGTCTATCAAAGATAAAATAGACTCAATTAAAATCTCTTAAAGAGCCTTTGTTACTCCTCAATGTAGTAGCCAATCCCTGATGCATTTTTAATGATGTCTGTTTCGAGTTTATTTCGAAGTCTCCAGACAAGTGTTCTTACACTGTTTTCTGTGGCACCATTTTCATCCCAGACATAGTTCATAGCCTGCTCGAAACTTACTACAATACCAAGTTGTGCAACAAGAAGGCGTAAAAAAGCATTCTCTTTTTTTGTCAGTTTTATCTTTTTACCTTTGTAAAACGTTTCACAAATACTGATATCAAGATGATAATCCCCTCCAAAAGGAACAATCGGTTTGTCCGAAACCCTTTTTGAATAGAGCAGTTTTTCAAGGTTGAGCTTGTCAACTTTTAAAGAGTTAATATTCTCTTTTCTCTCATTTTCCATCTCATATTTAAAAAGTGCCATTTGAATAGTTGCATGGAGTGAAGCCGGATCAAATGGTTTTACAATATAGCCATAAGGTTCTGTGAGTTTTGCTTGAGAAATAATCTCATCATCACTGTAAGAAGTAAGATAGATAAAAGGAATGTCATATTTTTGTTTGATTGTTTTTGCAAGTTCTATACCGTCACTACTATCTTGCAGAGATATATCTATTATAACTACATCAGGATTATTCATAGCAATTTTATTTTTTGCTTGTGTGATATTGTCACACATGGCTACAACATTGTATCCCTGTTTTTGTAAGGACATATTTAAATTGAGTGCGGTTATTTCATCATCTTCTACTATTATTACTTTATGTTTTTCCATAGGTATGTCCTGTATCAAAAAAATATGACTATTTTGTGATAAATATATTCATAATTATAATATAACTTTATCTTATTTACAATAGTTTTCTTGTGAAAATTACTATATTGTTACAAAAGGATACTTACAATAGTGTAAAATATACTTATTATTTTGTAAAAAAAAGGCAAGCAATGCAATATTTTGTCTATATTGTGAAATGTAGTGATAAAACACTATATACTGGTATAACAACAGACCTATATCGAAGAGTAGATGAACATAATAGTTCAGATAAGGGTGCAAAATATACAAAAGTAAGGCGTCCTGTTGCGCTTGTCTATTTTGAACAATATGAAGATAGAAGCAGTGCATCAAAACGTGAATATGAGATAAAAAAACTCTCACGCAACAAGAAGCTTGCCTTAGTAGATAAAAAGATTTTTAGTGAGGTTTGATATTATTTAGATATGATTGCAATATGATTAAATATAAATTAGAAGATGAATATATAGAACTCTATAAGCTTTTAAAGGTTTTAGATTTGGTTGACAGTGGCGGACAGGCAAAAATGCTTGTTGCAGAGGGTTACGTTTTACGTAACGGCGAAACAGAGACACGAAAACGTGCAAAAATTAGAGCAGGCGAAGTCTTAATTATTGGAGATGATGTAACTATTGAGATAGAGTAGCTCTTTAGAGAAGAAAAGAACTCAATAATCCAATAAGTCCACCAAAGACTCCACCCCAGACGATGAGCCAGTCAAGATGCTCTTTTATGAGCTTTTCTATGATCTCTTTTACCATTTGTGGTGTCAGCTCATCTAAACGTGCCTCTATGACTTTCTCTATAGAGTCGATTAAATCATCACTTAACGATGAACTTTGAAGATGCTGTTGCAAGGTTGCATTAAAAGCTTGAGAGTTTACTATTTTGATAACTGCAGATTTCATTTTATTTGAGAATGGCTCACGCAGGTTATCTAAGGCACTCTCTCCTCCAAACATACCCAGCATACCACCAAAAGAGGACTCCATAACAGTTTTAGAGAGTGCATCAAAAGCAGGGGAGAAGTCTGTTTCTTGAATGATGGGCTCTAAGTTTACTTTTTTCTCCTCCTTTGCAAAAAAATTCTCTAACTGTTCACGTGTGAAGAACTGCTCCATCATCAGATCTTTTATGGCTTTTTTAAAGGCTTCAAATCTTTGTGGTATAACTCCTGAACCATATAAAAAAGGGACTTTTTCAAAGAGCATATGAATAGCTAACTGGTTTGTAATGGCTCCTGAGAGAGCGAAAAGTCCTGTATATAAAAGGGCATTTTTAAATTCTGGTAGTACAAAAGAGAGAGCGATAAGCAGTAGTGCAATAAGGTTAGTTATAAAACTTTTATTTAAGTTCAAAATATATCTCCTTTTTAAAAATGAAATTATATACTATCAAAATTAAAACTATAAAATAAATGGAAAAAATATGAAACAAGAGAGTTATGAACTATTTGAGAAAAAAGATATTGAGACAATTGTAGATACGCTTGCAAAAGAGCTACAAACAAGGAATGAGTCACCTTTTTGGTCAGAGAAAGTAGTTCCGTTCTCACGTGCGATTTTGTCTGTACTCATTCCTCTGCGTGAGATGGATCTGCTCTTTACTCCTGAGGGTAGCTATGCAGAAAAATTAACACCGGAACTTTTTTTAGCGTGGAGTGATTTTTTAAGCTTGAAGATGTTGGCATTTACTCTGGCAAAATCAAATGAAGCAGGCGAGTTGTTACGCACATCTTTAGATAAAGAGGCTTGCGTGAGATATATGCCAATAGATTTGGAACTTTTAGGGGAGTATCTCTCTTTATATACGGTAAATTTAGAGAGAGAGGATCTGGATTTTCCTATTGCAAACTATAATTTGCATCAGGGTGTCTCTAATGTAATAAAATCTCTGCTCTAGTAAAAAATAGAGTAGAGAAGCCACCAAAGTAAAAAGATAATAAACCCAAGCACTGCAAACAGTATGGCAATTCGCACGAAAAGGTAGAAGATAAATTTAACCCAAGCAGGCATTATTTTGTATAAGGAAAAGTTTTAAGATTAGCAATCTTTGTGGCATATTCCATTCCGCCTTTGAGGTTTATAACCGTATAGTGTAACTCTTTTGAGAGCCATGAAGTAACGATAGACGTTCTGTTTCCTGTGTGGCAGATGAGTGCAAAAGGTTTTTTTGTATCAACTTTTGCATTCAGTTCTTTTAAAAAAGCATTTGCATCATATTTTCCATCAGAATGAAAAAATACAATGGGAATAGCACCTTTTAAAAGCCCTGTTTCACGCCACTCTACAGGTGTTCTGATGTCTATAACAGGGGTGTTGGACTGCATAAATGCTTTTGATATATATTCATTTTTAAGGTCTGCAAACAGAGAGAGACTTAAGAGTAATATGCTTAAAATAATTTTTTTCAAATTCTTCTCCAAAATAAAGTGTATAATTATAGCTACAATATTTAAACAGGGTGAGCATGGCAGCATCAAAAAAAGCTATAGAAAATTCCAATAGACTTCGATACGTACGAGCACTAGAGCGTTTTTGCAAGAGTATTATCTCTTATTTGAGTAATAGTGAAGAACTTACAAAAGCACGCTACGATAAAAAGATAGAGAATGCCTTACGGGTATATACTCGTGTGGAGGAGGTAGCTCTTTACAAGGGTGAACTTCAAGATATGCAGAAGCTTGTAAAAAAGATGATTGCCTATGTTCAAAGTGATGAAGATATACAAAATATCAAAGAAGATCTTTTGTATAGTGCTAATCAGCTAGAGAAAAATAAAAATGCAAGAAGATATAAAAAAGATAAACACTCTAAGTCAAAATATAATGATTGGGAGTGATGGGTGTTACCTATTGTATCAAATAAAATAATTTATTAGAGGACCAAGAATGACAATCGCAGAACAAGAGATAAATAAATTTGAAAATTCAAATTGTGCAGAAAATGCTGTTTTTTATCAGGCAATGGAAGAGGTAATATACTCCATCGCTCCACTTTTAGAATCAGATGACAGATACCGTAAATATGCCATATTAGAGCGCTTGGTTGTGCCAGATAGAATTATTAAATTTAAGGTGACTTGGTTGGATGATGCAAATACAATTCAGGTCAATACAGGGTATCGCGTACAGTTTAATAATTCCCTTGGACCTTATAAGGGAGGACTTCGTTTTCATCCTACTGTAAATGAAGGTGTTTTGAAGTTCTTGGGATTTGAGCAAATATTAAAAAATTCGCTGACAGGTTTGCCTATTGGTGGTGCAAAAGGTGGCAGTGATTTTAATCCAAAAGGAAAAAGTGACTTTGAAGTGATGAAATTTTGTTCGGCATTTATGACAGAACTGCATAAGTATATTGGTCCTCGTATGGATGTGCCTGCAGGAGATATTGGTGTGGGCTCACGTGAGATAGCATATCTTTTTGGCGAGTATAAAAAAATTACTTCTACTTACGAAGGTGTATTGACTGGAAAACCTTTCTTTTTTGGCGGTTCATTGATGCGTCCGGAGGCCACAGGTTATGGCGCTGTTTATTTTACTGAGAGTATGCTCGAAATTGAGCAAAAAGATCCTTTAATGGGAAAAGTGTGTGTTGTTAGCGGTGCTGGCAATGTGGCTGTCCATGCCATAGAAAAATTGACACAAATCGGAGCTATTCCTGTTACATGTTCAGACTCACGCGGTACGATTTATGACTCACGTGGCATTGATGTAGAGCTTTTAAAAGATATTAAACTTAACAAACGACAATCTTTGACAAAGTATGCTGATGCACATCCAGAGGCAAAATATATTCCTGTTTCAGAGTATCCAGAAGGTGGTCATGCTGTATGGGATATTCCATGTTATGCAGCATTTCCTTGTGCTACACAAAATGAACTTACAGAAGTTGATGCCAAAAATCTTATAAACAATGGTTGCGTGAGCGTAACAGAAGGGGCGAATATGCCATCGACTCCACAGGCTATTGCACTGCTGCAATCACATAAAATCTGTTTTGCACCGGCAAAAGCAGCGAATGCCGGTGGTGTTGCCGTAAGTGAGTTTGAAATGAGTCAAAATGCCTCAATGAGTCGATGGAGTTTTGAAAAAGTAGATGAAAAACTCAAAGATACAATGCAAAAGATTTGTAAACGGGTAGCCCTTACAGCAAAAGATTATGGAGTTGAAGGTAATTATGTTGATGGTGCAAATATTGCAGGTTTTAAAAAAGTTGCTGATGCGATGATAGCTGAAGGTATCTAAAATATGAAAAAAATACTTTTTCTTCTTCTTTTTGTATTGACTTTAGCAGCTCATGCGACGGTAAAGTACTCAGAGTTTATTGATGCTCAGATTCAACTTACCTATAAGATGCATGATGCCAATATTACACAGGCAGAAGCTTCTAAATTGGTGAAGAAGCAAGAAGAAATGTATAAAAATGCTCTTTATGGGTTAATGGCAGATAAGTCACACTATATCAATCATTTAGAAGATTTTAGCTCTAAAATATTCTCTCTGAAAAAAATTATCTCTATTAACAAAAGAGCAGGAAACGCTTATGCGGTTATTCGTGATGAGGTACAGATAAAGTCCTATCTTATTGCACGTAACATCAATATGATGATAAAAAATGTCTTGATTGCACTTGACGCTAAAGATATAGAAAGCTTTGAAAAAAGGTTAAATCAATTAACGGCACAAAACCAAAAACAGTTGAGTGGTATCGTTAAAAACAGCGATGAGTATAAAAGTCTTTTAGCAGTGCAAGATAGCTCCAAAGTAATAAAAGCGGCACAAAATAACATTAAAGAGTTCTACGCACTTCAAGATGTAAACAATGATGTGATTGCCTATCTTTATAAGTTTGAAAATAAGATGTACAGACTTAATATGTTCTCCAAATATCATCTCATCAAAGTGGTTGTTTATATCAATTCAATTAATATTGTTCAGGTGATCAATGGAATTATAGACTCCTTTGGCTTGAGTGTTATTAAGCTGATAATAATTTTTGCGCTTATATTCCTAATTTATTTCTTTAGAAAGCTTTTTTATGTAGTGCTTGAGAAGTATCTCTTAAAAAGTGACTTTTTAAATGAGTATGCTGAAGATATACTACTGAGAACTCGTAAAAGCGTAGAGTTTTTAATCATTGTAATAAATGTTAATATGGTTGTGTATGTTTACAATGACTTTAGTGCTGTAGAGTTTTTGACAAAATTTTTTAATATTATCTATGCGATGATAGTGACCTATATTGTCTATATTGTAGTTAATACCGTAGCAGCGCTTAATCTTAAAAAGTTTGAAAAAGATAAGACGACAGTTAAAGGTGAGTTAATTAATGTAGGAATTAAGATAGTTAATTTCTTTATCTTTACGTTAGGTTTTTTATTTATTCTTTACTTCGCCGGAGTAGATTTAACAGCTGTACTTTCTGGTCTTGGTATCGGGGGTTTTGCTGTTGCATTTGCTGCAAAAGATACAATTTCAAACTTCTTTGGGACACTTTCGATTCTTTTTTCTGATGTCTTTTCTCAAGGAGATTGGATAGAGATAGATGGACGTGAGGGAACAGTAGTGGAGATTGGTCTGCGTGTGACAACGATTAGAACATTTGATAATGCTCTCATTGCTATTCCAAACGGAACTTTCGCTGCAAAAGATATAAAAAACTGGAACAAGCGAAAACTTGGTCGTCGTATTAAGATGAGACTCGGTGTGAAGTATGATTCAAAACGTGAAGACATTAAAAAGGCTATAGAAGAGATACGTGAGATGTTAGAGCATCATCCAGGTATTGCAACAAAAAAGACAAAGTATGAACATCTCTCACAGAGGCGTGGACGTGTGGCAAAATTGGTTTCAAAAGATGACCTTGAAGGTATTAAACGTAACTTATTGGTTTATTTGGATGAATTCTCTGATTCGAGCATTAATATTTTGGTTTACTGCTTCTCAAAATCTGTTATGTGGGAAGAGTGGTTGCGAACAAAACAAGATGTTATGGAAAAAATGATGGAAATTCTTGAAAAGAATAATCTTGAATTTGCTTTTCCGTCGCTTTCAATTTATGATGAAACAAAAAAGAGTTAAAAAAGCTCAATCTATTTTCAGAATTTTGTGATAAGATTATTAAAAATAATTATATAAGAAAGATATTGAATGTTACAACTAAATGCCGGTCTTTGCGTTCGATCTCTTAGTGTTGAGAGTGAATGTAACAAATGTGAAGTAGTCTGCCCAACAGCGGCAATCGTTGTTGGCAACAATCCACTTCCCTCTATTAATTTTGCATCGTGTGTCAATTGTGGTGCCTGCGTAGGTGTCTGTCCGAGTGAAGCACTTGAGTTAGAGGAGTTTTCATCAACAAATTTCTTTTTTGATTTTATTGAAGATGAAGAAAATATTCTCTCCTGCCGTAAAAATGTACCTTGTATTGCAGCACTCAGTGTTGAGCATATTATCTCTATGGCAGTGCTTAAAAAAGAGCTAATTTTTGATATGGGCTATTGTGACAGTTGTGAAATAGCTTCAACTTGTAAGCCGCAAATTGAAGCCAATTATGAAGAAGTCTCTTATCTGCTTGAAGCGATGGAAAATAAGGCAGAGATAAAACTTGAGAATCTGTGTTATGAAAATGAGTCTGAAGAACCGAGTGAGAGAAGAGACTTTTTAGCTGCTTTTAATTTGAAAAGTGTTGCAAAAATAAAGAAAAGTTTTGAAAATGAGGTGCAAAAAGCGAGTGATGAACTTGTTGAACATACTTTGCAAAAAACAGATATTGCACTTCTGAAGAAAAAAACCATACCAAACAAACGAAAAATCTTTTTTACAGCTATAAAAAGAGTAGAAACGCCTTCACAGTTTCATACTGTCGATGCTACAGAAGTAAGTTTTACTTCACACAAGCTAATGGATAAGGAAGCATGTACGGCATGTCAAATGTGTTACAGAGTCTGTCCAACCGGTGCACTGACAAGTGATTTGAAAAACTCAAAGATAGATTTTGATCCATTTTTGTGTATTAAGTGTAATATCTGTCATGATGTTTGTGAACCTGACGCTATTACACTCTCAAAGGCTTATAATGTAAAAGAGTTTTTTGAACCAGAAATAGTGAATTTAATAAGTTTTAGCGTCAAGCGTTGTGATGAGTGTAATATGATATTTAGCTCAAATAATGCAGAAGAGACTTTATGTAGAAGATGTAAAATAGAAGATGATGAGGCAAAAGCCTTATGGGGGATAAAAGAATGATGAACAATGAAAACCAGATTTCAAAGCAGACAAAGCTTTTTGGGTATATAGGCGAGCATGCAGGAAGCTCTAGTTTTAGTGCAAAAGTAAATCAACTTTTGAAACAAAATAGTAACAACAGTATGATGATTCCGATGAATATTCGCAAGGATGATCTCTATTTTACTATTACAAATATGAAAAAATCTCATGTAAATGGTGCCGTTATATCGACTGAATATGTGGCAGATATGCCAGATATGATAGATGATATGAGTGCTCTTGCCAAACGGAGCGGGATGTGTGATATTCTCTATAGAGAGGGTGAGAGTTTACGTGGTGATATCTTTTCTGTGCGTGTTTTAAGCGAGTACCTAAAAGATTTGCGTGCTGTAAAAATTGCTATGATTGGCATAAATCACTATGCAAAAGCTTTTTCGTTTCTTTCGTGTGGTTTTGAAGTAAGTTATTTTTATGATGATTTAGAAGCTTTAATGGCATTTACGCAAGAGGTTGATATTCATAATGCTGACATCAATAGGATTGCAGATGATATGGAGCTTGATTTTTCAGAGTTTGACGTTGTGTTTGATTTTTCAGACTTTGCAACACTGCCTATGATAAAGCAATTGGCAAAATATAATTTCGATATGAAAAACAGTAAGCAACTCTCCCCATTACAGCGATCTGCGGAGATGTTAGATGCTTCTTATGTAGGGTATGATGCTATGCTAGAGAAGCTCACGCAAAAAGCATATGAACTTATGCAATAAATCAGCCTAGTTGCCTAGAACTGTTTGTAGATAGAGCCACCCTTGCCATAGTGCAGCAGAACTGATTCCTGCTGCAAAACCTGCGATAATATCATCACCCATTACTCCAACTCCACCTTGTGCTTCACGGTCAATTCTACCTATAATGGAAGGTTTTGTAATATCAAAAGCGCGAAAAAGAACAAAAGAGAGAAGTGACTGAATGAAAAAGCCATTGCTTATATCAAAAAGCTGATTCATAGCTATTGTTGTAGCGGGTGCAACAGAGAGTGCAAACCACATTCCTGCAAGTTCATCAATAACTATTTTTTGATTATCGTGTGTGCCTGACTTCTCTTCATACTGATTTATCACTTTAATAGCAATAATGGAGATGAGTGAAGCAGCTAGAAAGAGTGTCGTTGCGTCAAAATAGATTAAAATCAGCATACCAAGGGGTAATGAGACCAATGTTCCCATCGTTCCTGGTGCTTTTGGCGAAAGACCACTATAGCCTACTGTTAAAAAAAACCAATTCATTTATACCCTTATGTAAGTGATGTTGTTTGATAGAGTTTCATCAGTCCAAGATAAAAATCTTTTTCTGTATGCTCTTCGAGAAGACCCTGTACCGGAAAAGTATCATAGTAAAGCTTTTCAAGATTTTTAAATCTGTTTGGAAAGAGTTTTGAGAGTAAAAAAGAGCTAATCTCTTTGCGTATCAAAACTGCCGGTGGCAGTAAGCCTGCTTCCAAAAGTGCTAAAATGGAGTCTGCATGGTAAGAGATTTGATGGTGCTGACCATGAGGACAGGTGTTTTTACTGACAAGTGTTTTACACTCATCGCAGTAAACATATTCACTAGCAACAACTATCTCTATATCTATGCCCGTTACTTTATCAACAATTGATTTATTTGAGTTGCAGTCGTAAAAGAGTCCTAGACCGGCATGATTTCGTCCAATGGTTAATCTGTTGCATCCATAGTTCTTTGCAACAATGGCATCAATAATAATTTCATTGTAGCCTGCAAAGATATAGCTGTTCTCAAGTGGTACAATTATGACACGGTTTTTTGGTAAGAAATTATTAATAAAAAATTCCAGTGCCTCTTTTCTTATGTCGAATGCAATATTTGCACTGTCGTAAGGTTTTAAGAGAAAAATAATGAGAAGATCGGTTGTCTCTAATGTCTGGCGAATAAGACGCTCATGTGCTCGATGTAGAGGGTTTGCTCCCATTACAAGTGAGCTGGTATGCGTTGCATCTACAAGCTCTTTTGCCTTGGCAATCTTTTTTTTGTTTCTATTCTCTATTTTATTGAGAATTGTATATTTACCACTAATTGCCCAGTGTCCGATTCTTTTAATGGTAGCCATAACACCGGGGTGAGTTGTATCATCAGTCCCATAGATATGCTTAATACGCTCATATGGGTCAATTTTAAAAGTCTCTTCGACAGTTAAAGTAGCGAATTCTTTTTTGTCACAAAGAATGGTAATCTCTTCACCAACTTCAAGAGATGCAATAACCTCTTCATTTTTTTTGCCTGAAGGTGCAAGTACAAAAGGAAAAGGAAAAGATTTCCCGTTAATTAGTCCACTCTTTAAAACCTCTGCAGACTCTGCTTCATTCATCAGTTTTGTTACGGGATAAAGGAGTCCGTCATCGACAAGTTCTAATGCTGAAGCTGCCTCTTTATCAATGTAGAGTGTTTTATTTTTTCTTGACGATGTCATATTTCTTTCTCTTTTCCCAGAGGCTTTTTCTACTGATACCCAGTTTTTTAGAGAGTTCTGTATCTGGGTATTTGTCTTGATAATTGAGTACAATGAACTTTACATAATCTTCAATAGGGAGAATTTCACCTTTGTCAAAGACATTGTTTTCACTTTTGATCTCAAGTACCGGATATTCTACATCTTCGATTTTATCACTGCTAACGATGATTGCTTTTTTTCCTGCAATTAGCTCACAAAAGAGTTTTTTATCTGCTTTTTTAAGTGTTTGATAGTTAATAATATAGATAATGGAATTTTGTGGCAGTGACTCTATCTCACTGAGTGCTTTTGCATCACTCAAAGAGATGAAATGAAGTGAAAGATTCTCTTTTTGTGCATATTCAAATGCAAATGCATCTGCATATTTTTGAAAATTTGATGAGACGAAAAGTGGAAGCTCAATATTGTCTAGGTTTTGACCGTGTTTAGCATTTAAAAAAGTGTGCGCAAGATATTTCTCATATGCTTCATTTCTCTTTTTGAGCTTTTCATAATCTTGATAATGGTCAATCTTACGAACAAGTTCTTCTATCATAAACGGTTTTAAAATATAATCTTTTGCACCTGCTGCCAGAGGTTTAGAGACTGTATCATTTGAAATATATGAAACCATCAAAATTACAATGGAATTTTTAAAGGTTTCAATGACTGGATTGAAATCTTGACCATTGATATTTGTAGAAAGAAGGACTACATCATAATTTGCACTTCTTATAGCATCCTTAGTTGATGTGCACATCTCACATACATGACCTAACTCACCTAACTTTGTTGCAATACTTTGCGCTAAATATACTTCGTTTTCTATAATTAATATCTTCATACTATCCTATCATTTTCCAATTTAAATATTTTAAGTTTGCATTGGCGAGTACGCCAACACCTTCGCTTCGTCCAATGAAGCCCAGTTTTTCCGTTGTTGTTGCTTTTATGTTCATACGAGCAGTATCAATGCCCAAAATCTCAGCCAAAACTCTACGCATCTGTAGTTTATACTTTCCTATGCGTGGCGTCTCTGCTGCTATGGTTATGTCTGCATTAATGATGACAAATCCAAAGCTATATATCTTTGCTACTACACGTTTAAGTAACTCTTTTGAGTCAATTCCTTTGTAGGCATCATCGTTATCTGGAAAAAGCATACCGATGTCACCCATTCCAGCAGCTCCCAAGAGTGCATCAATAAGTGCATGAATAGCAACATCACCGTCACTGTGTGCTTTAAAACCAAAATCAGACTCTATTTTTACGCCACCAAGCCACATTTCACCTTTGTCATCAAAGGCATGAACGTCAAAACCGTTTCCGCTGAGTATATCACTGCTTGGTGCACTCAAACAAGTAACTTTGTTTAGATCTTGTGGGTATGTGATTTTGTGGGCTTCATCTTCGCCTAAAACAAACTCACGCAAGCCTCCGTTTGCGACTATGGCACTGCTCTCATCTGTAAATATCTGATCTGTATCAAGTGCAGCTTTGAGTGCTTTTGTAGAGGAGAGTTGTGGAGTTTGGACTCTTTTTACTTTGTCTCTGTCAATAGTTTCATTTTCATAAACAATGGTATCAGTAACCTTGAGGTAGGGAACAACGACATCAGCAAAACCCTTGCGTGAGATAATACGCTCAAGTAAGTCTCTTGAAATACATGCACGGGCAATGTCATTGACTAAAACATAGTTGTTTTTAACAAGCTTAAGAGCATTTGTTAAAGACTCTTGTCTTGTCTTGCCACCTGCAACAAACTCATAAGGAGCATAGAGTTTCATAAACTCTATCTCATCAGCTGAGCCCACAATAATAATTTGGGAAAAAAAGTTACTCTTTTTCAGCTTTTGTGCTACAAATTGCCATAATGGTTGATGTTCAATGCGAAGCCATTGTTTCTTAACATCTTGAGCGAAACGGCTAGAAGAACCGGCAGCAAGTAAAATCAGTGTTAAATCAGCCAAAAAGCCCCTTTTCATCTAAAAGTGTTACGAAATTATACACTTCAAAAGCTTTTTTAATCTTAAAAATGGAGAATTAACTTCTTATATCCTTCTGAGAGTTAGATTAGCTCAAAGAGAAATCAATTCACTTTAGATTACTTTAACTTTATTTGATTATATTTCCATATAAGATAATAATTGAGGAGCAACTTATGAGATCTTCATGGGTAAAAAAGCGTGAGAACGATCCTGTTAGAACACAGATGTATTACGCAAAACAAGGCATCATCACGCAAGAGATGGAGTATGTCGCAAAAATAGAAGATTTGTCTCCTGAACTTGTTCGTAGTGAAATAGCAAGAGGAAGATTAATCATACCTGCTAATGTAAACCATACGAACTTAGAGCCTATGGCTATTGGAATTGCTAGTAAATGTAAAATTAATGCAAATATTGGTTCTTCTGCAATTGCTTCAGATGTTCAGGGTGAGATAGAAAAAGTTCAAGTATCACAGCATTATAAAGCAGATACTGCAATGGATTTGAGTACGGGTGGAGATTTAGATGAGATTCGTAAAGCCGTTATTGCTAACTCGAAGATTCCAATAGGAACAGTACCAATTTATCAGATATTACATGATGTCGGAAACAAAATTGAAGATTTGACGATTGATGTAATGCTTGAGGTATTAGAACGTCAGGCACAGCAGGGTGTGAGTTATTTTACAATTCACGCAGGTTTTTTGCTTGAAACAATGCCAAAAGTGGCAAAACGTAAGATGGGAATCGTCTCACGCGGTGGAAGTTTAATGGCTGCGTGGATGATGCACTATCATAGAGAAAATCCTTTTTACTCTGCATTTGATGATATTTTAGATATCTGTGCAAAATATGATGTCAGTCTCTCTTTGGGTGATTCACTTCGCCCTGGTTGTTTGGCAGATGCAAGTGATGATGCACAGCTTGGTGAGCTTAAAGTTCTTGGTGAGCTTACATTACGTGCGTGGGAGAAAAATGTTCAGGTTATGATTGAAGGTCCAGGTCATGTTCCACTCAATCAAATTGAGCGTAATATGAAAATTCAGCGTGAGCTTTGCCATGAAGCACCTTTTTATATTTTAGGACCACTTGTAACGGACATCGCAGCTGGATATGATCATATAAGTTCTGCAATTGGAGCGGCCGTTGGTGGATGGCATGGAGCTAGTATGCTTTGTTATGTAACACCAAAAGAGCATTTGGGACTGCCTAATGCAGATGATGTGCGTGAGGGAATTATTGCTTATAAAATTGCAGCACATGCAGCTGACATCGCTCGTGGTCGTAAAGGTGCGCGTGATGTTGATGATGCAATGAGTGATGCTCGTTATAATTTTGATTGGGAAAAACAGTTTGAGCTTGCACTTGACAGTGAACGTGCTCGTGAGTATCATGATGAAACACTTCCTCAAGATGTCTTTAAAGAAGCAGAGTTCTGTTCAATGTGTGGACCAAAGTTCTGTTCTTATAAAATCACGCAAGATATTATGGAAAACAGCGAAGGTATTCAAAAAATTATTGATGATGCAAAAGCTTAAAGAAGCTTTTAAAAAAATATTTTTTAAATAGAGCAATCTTTGTCTTATTTAGATATGATATG
>Ga0256842_1001038_pt1 | contig 23463 bp, 22 predicted proteins | sample 4559240metaG_FD_185973 | JGI IMG/M metagenome (GOLD analysis project Ga0256842, IMG submission 185973) | Hydrothermal vent microbial communities from Guaymas Basin, Mexico - 4559-240 | ecosystem: Environmental > Aquatic > Marine > Hydrothermal vents | place: Mexico: Guaymas Basin | collected... | reverse complement strand
ATTTTCTATCCTCTTCAAGATAATACTCATAATCATCATCTTGAAAAGTATATATTTTAGTAAATTTTTTATACTCTACCTTTATTACTAACATAGCAATACCTCCATTTAAGTTTTTTGAGTGCTTTTTGCACTCTATAAAATATACTGTATGTAGTATACTCTATAGAATACAGAAAATGCACTATCTGTTAGGGTAGTGCATTTAAAACATTCTTTACTGATACAACAAGTGTTGTTGTGCCTTGTAATTCTCTCTTCATTTTTAAAATTATTCTTGGCAAGATAATAAGGTTATTCTTGATTATATCCTCTATATTATCTAGAATATTTTCAATTAATTCTTTTATATTACCTATGTTAGTATTTTCTACTACTACAGTAAAACTGCCACCTAATATATTTGATATATAGGACATTTCACAATTACTTATATAAAGCTCTTTGTAACAGTAGTCTTCTATTGCGTCCTTAATTATGGACGCATAGAATGATTTATAATTTCCTTCTAATTCCCATTTAATTAGAATTTCACTTTCTTTAAGTTCTAACCTTGTTCTAAAATCTAACCACATAGTAATACCTCCTAATAATAAATATTTGACGATTGGCTGGTCTTTCCCAATCGTCGACCACATTCTACCACACCAAAATCGGTTTGTCAAGTGCCTTGAAAATCGGTATCAGCAAGCCAAAAATCGACAGCCAAGCCCAAATACTATATACTGTTTCTAAATATATTCCAACAGTATCAGTGAAATCAATTTCACTCAAAACAATTCGGCGGGAATTCCTACTCCATAAAAATCGGCGGGATTTAAAGAAAAAATAACCTCATTTACAATTATATATAAAAATAAAATAACAAAAAATAATCCATATCCTATATAAACCCTATTCCTACCCCAATAAAATCGGCGGGATTTTTAACCTTAGGTTAATAGTAAAATACAGAGTATACTATACAAAAATAAAGAAAATATAATAAAAATAGAATACTCACCTCAATAAAATCGGCGGGTTTTTCTACCTAAAATAAAACAAAGAAAAACATAAAATAAAGAAAATAAAGAAAATATATAAATAGTATAAAGAGAATATAATATACATTATATAAGAAAAAATGGTTTTCTATAATATGGTAAAAAATACTAATATTTTATACTCAAAACGGTTTGACAAAACCAAAATTTTTGATATGATGTAACCGACCACTTGGAAAAGTGGTCAAAAAAAGAAAAAAAGAAAGAAAACTGCCACCCGATAGGCGGTAAAAAATATATCGGGTTACCTAAGCAAGCCATAGTTTGGGTAAATAGGAGGCTGTTATGGTAAAAGTAGAATTTATAGAATTAAATGGACATTTTTACACCAGAGAACGCATAAATGGTGATAATACCACTTATGCAGACAATGTTATATTTGAATTGAATAACCCAACAGATTGGGTTATTCAAGTTTGGAATAATGCCTGTTCTTGGAAACAGGCATTAAAGGTTATATTTTTGCTAAATATTCGTTTGGATGATAAGTGGAAATGGGCATATGCTAACGAACTAAAAAAAGCTCGTAGACAAATTGAGAATGAGCTAAGGTTGCTTGTGGCAAAATAGCCCTAACTTTAACACTAACCGCCCCGCTTGTGGCGGTATATAAGTAACAAGCAAACGCACCGCAAGGCGGGGTTTACCCCCGCAACGCAAGGCGTATCTATTCCTATTTTGGGAATGGGTACGCCTTTTTTTGTATTCTATAAAGTATCCTGTTTTTGGGTATTTTATAGAGTGCAAAGCCACTCAAAATTATATTTTTGTTGGAGGTGCTGTTATGAAGTTATATCAGAAGGTAAAGAAGGACGTAGAAAACGCATTAAAGAAGGGTTATTCCGTAGCTGTTAGTTACGGAAGTTATCAAACATACTGTAAATTGAAGGGTTTAGACCCTTCAAATTTTGAAAAAAACATTGATAGTTTTAATGTGTATTTACAGAAGCACGGTATCGCAGCAGTAAAGACAAGGAAGGGGTTACGTTACACAACAGTTGGAAAACTTAAGGAATACAAACCCAAATCCAAGAAGGACGATGGTTTGGAGTTATAACCATCGTCAAGCTACCACTCCTGATGGTAGCTTTGAGCATTGCTATATAGGCAGTGTTCAAACTTGCCATCAAGCCTCAAGGCAAAGCAAGTTGGCGGCTTGCTTGCTTTGCCAAGTCCTACCAAGCCGCACCCTTTACCCTACCTATATTTACTCAAACCAAAAACAGTATTATTCCTATCATTATCTTATTACCTGTTATTCGTTATTCCTATAGCTATTTAGTGCTATTCCTGTAATTAACCACTATTTAATTTTATTAAATTTTTTTCGCTTTGCATAATATAGGACGATTACGTTATTTGTTGTTATGATAGGAAATACAAAGAATTAACTTATATTTAGTGATATTATATTCAATACATAATCAAAGGCTCAAAAGCAATACTTTTTTATTAAACGGTGGGCAACCCCCCAAAACAGAAATATAGGGTAGGGTATGTAGCTACAAGTGAACTTCGTATGACTAAGTAGTGTTATGTATGACTAGGTAGTGCTGTATATGACTAGGTGGCTAAAAACAATACTTATATTTAGGGTGAGTGGAGGTGTATTTTTATTGACACTCATATATTCTTTTTTATATACTAATGAAAAAAACTTAATTTTTGTAGTCTAAAAAACTTGAAAACTATTTTTTATTTGTTATTATACTATTAGTTATGGGTAGTAAGAGAAAAAAGACTGACTTAAAGAAAAAAGATATTGTCCTTAGAGTTAAGAGTGTTAATAGTGTTAGTAAGAAAGACCCTGAAAGTTTTAATAGGAAGGGGAATAATGTAGAGAAATACCTCGCCAATCTTGAGAAAGAGATTGGTAGTTTAGGTAGTATTGTTGAAAAAGAAAAGGAATTCCTGCCAGAAAAGATTGAACAGGCTATTAAAGAAATTATAAAGGAAGAATTTAAAGCAAAAAGGTTTAATGCTTTTATTGCTCAAGATTTGTTTAGTGCTTATATAGAAGCTGGTGGTAGAGAGTTATTGAAGAAGACTTTGAAACAGAATCCTCGCAATGTTATGAGTTTATTGAAGATGATTATTGATATTGGTAATAGTGAAAATAAAACCCCGCAGAATGCTACTCAAGTTGTTGTTAATATTGATATGGGTAATGATAAGGAGTGAAATTGATTTCACTGAATGGGTATAAGGATAATCTTAGAGACTTTTATAGCACATTTAAATCTACACCTTCTGATAAAATACTCAATTTTATTGAGTATAATAACGAAAGGCAAAAGGGAATTATTGATAATTTTAATATTGATAATGTATTCGTTGCTGAGTATAACTTGCCATTTAAGAAGCTTGAGTTTTTTAATAGTCTATCTTCTATGTATATTAAGGGTAGAGTTGGACGGCGTTTAGATTTGTTAGTAATGTACAATGATATTGTATTAGGTATATTACAGGTATCTAGCCCAATTTTAAATAGTAAACTTTCTTTATACCTTAAGGATAGATATAAAGATTTTGATTTTAATTTATTTAATAAGAAGGTATATGAAGTAAGTATTTGTATTGGAACGGGTATAATGACAAAGTTTTTATCTGGAAAATTAATTGCTCTTATTTCTGTTTCAAAAGAAATAATAGAAACTTATAATAGAAAGTATAATACTGATATAGAAGTAGCTTTTACTACTTCTATATATGGAAAGAGTTCTATATATAATAGGTTGAGAAGTTTTAAATATCTTGGTTTAACAGAAGGCTACCATTCTATACTAACTAAAAAACAAGTTGAAGAAATTAAAAGAAAATATTATGAGCATTATCCTAATAGAAAGATAACTAAAACAGGACTAGCCAGTCATTTAATAAGACTATATGACCATCTGTTAAAGGATAATGTTGAGCTTTCTTTTAGAATACCAAAGCATAAAAGAGGAGTATATGTTATAGAAGATATTTATAGTATTAGAGATAATTTAGAGTATTGGTATAATAGATGGTTTTTACCAAGAAGAGAGAGGATAAAAAATGGCTGATTATTCTCTTAATTATTCCTATAAAAGAGTTCCAACTTTAAAAAAGTTTGCCCAATCAGATGCCTTTGTTAGAGGTATAATGGGGTGTTTTGGTTCAGGTAAATCATCTGCTTGTACTATTGAGATAATAAGAAGAGGGCTAAATCAGAAAAAATTAAAAGACGGTAAGAGAAGAACAAGATTTGCTGTTGTTAGGCAAACATACCGCCAATTAGAAGATACTACAAAGAAAACTATATTTGATTGGTTACCTCCACGTATTTTTGGGAAATATTCTGTATCAAAAAATATGTATACAATAACAGCATTCCCTGATACTGAAATAGAAATATTGTTTCGTGCTTTGGATAAAGCTGAAGATGTTGAGAACTTAATGTCATTGGAACTGACGGGTGCTTGGGTTAATGAAGCAAGAGAAGTTTCTCTTGAAATTATTGAAGCACTCACTGGTAGGGTTGGAAGGTATCCTTCTGTAAAAGATGGAGGCTGTACTTGGTCAGGGGTATGGATGGATACAAACCCACCCGATGATGAAAGTTGGTGGTTTAAAAAGTTTGAAGTAGAAAGACCAGATAACTGGGTTTTATTTAAACAACCTTCTGGATTATCTCCTGAAGCAGAAAATCTTCTTACTGAAGAAGAATGGGAAGAGCTACAAAGAAATCCAGATGCTGATATAGTTCCAGCCCTTCCGCCTGATTATTATAAGAAGATGATGGTAGGCAAATCAAAAGACTGGGTAGATGTGTATATCAGAGGTCAATATGGTATCTTAAAAGAAGGTAAGCCTGTATATGAAAAGTCTTATAATGATGAAATACATTATGCAGATAGAGAATTAAGTCCTATTAATGGAGTTCCTTTAGTAGTAGGATTTGACTTTGGATTAAACCCTTCAGCATCTATAGTCCAATTAACACCTAAAGGAGTTTTGATGGTATTAGATGAACTTACATCTGATGGAGTTGGATTAGAGCAGTTTATAAAGTATTATTTTATTCCCTTTATGCAGCAAAAATATCACGGATTTGAGATTCAAATAGTAGGAGACCCTGCAGGTGTTCAAAGGTCTCAAACAGATGAAGCATCTTGCTTTGATATTTTAAGAAGAGAAGGTTTAAAAGCTATTCCTGCAAGAAGTAATGCTTTAGTTGATAGGATAGGTGCAGTGGAATTTTATCTTAATTCATTAGTAGAAGGTAAGCCAAGATTTCAGCTATCTAATACTTGCCCTATTTTAAGAAAAGGATTTATATCTGGATACCATTATAGAAAGATAAAAGTATCAGGTGAAAGATATGGTGAAACACCTGATAAAAACTTTTACAGCCATTTACACGATTCACTACAATATGCTTGTTTATATTTTACAAAAGACCAAAATAAGCAGAAGTTTTATATACCAAAGCAAACTTTTAGTCCAGCTATTACTTATGCTGGATATTAAAGGAGACTAATATGAAAAAAGAACAGATAGTCCAAACTTTAAAATCATACTTTCAAGAAGTTAAATCTGAAAGGCAAACAAAAGAACTTGAATGGCTTTCTAATTTAAGACAGTATAAAGGCAAATATGACCCAGATATTCTTTCAAAAATTAGAGAATATGGCGGTAGTGAAGTATTTCCAAGATATACACGTTCAAAAGTAAATCCTTTAGTATCAAAAATAAATCAGGTATTTTTTCCTCTTACAGATAAAAGTTGGTCAATTGAAGTAGATAGAACTCAGCCAATACCTACTATTATAATGAATAAAGTAAATCAAGAATTGCAACAGTATAATCCAGAAGAACTTACAAAGAATAAAGTAAAAAAGATTATACAAAATATATTACAGGAATACAAGTCAAATGTAGAATATGAAATATCTGAACAAATAAAAGAAATGAAATTTGAAGAAAAGTTTAAACAAGCAAACTATTCAGCTATTTTATATGGTACAGGTGTATTGAAAGGTATTTTAACTAAAGAAAAGACTATGTATGATTTAGAGCTTAATGGGAATGAAGTTGTTCAGATTCAAAAGAAAGTAAATATGCCTTATATAGAATATATACCTATTTGGGATATTTATCCTGATATGAGTACTTATGACCCTGATAAAATATCTTATGTATTTCAAACTCATAAAATGTCTAAGAAAGAGCTAATTGAGTTATCTGATGAAGAAGGTTTTGATAAAAAAACAATACTTAGATATATAGAGACTCACCCAGATGGTGATTACCAAAAATTTAATTATGAAGTTCAGCTAGAAATTTTATCTTCTGAAGAGAGTAAACCAAAGAGTGTTAAGAACAAATATCTTGTTTTAGAGTATTGGGGATTTATAGATGGGAGATTATTAGATAAAGATAAATATGACCCATCAAAATCCTATATGGCAAGTATATGGTTACTTGGTGATAAAATTATTAGCTTTGATACCTTCCCTATAGATACACCAAATAACCTATACCATTTCTATTATTATGAAAAAGATGATAGTTCTATTTTTGGAGAAGGTTTACCATCAATTTTAAAAGGCACACAGTTAACTATAGGTGCTACAGCAAGAATGATTATAGATAATGCAACATCTGTAGTAGGAGACCAATTAGAAGTAAATGTAGATTTGTTAATTGGTGGACAGGATATATCACGGCAGTATCCAAGAAAAATATGGTATAGAGAAGGAAGAGGTCAAGAAGCTCAGTATCCTGCAATTAGGAGTATTTCAGCAAATAGCCATATATCAGAATATGCTACTATTATTAGCTTGTTTAAACAATTTGGTGATGAAGAGAGTAATTTGCCTGCGTTTATTTGGGGTAACTCAGACCAACTTCCAGCAAATACTACTGCAACAGGTATGAACCAATTATCTTCTAATACTAATATGAGTATTGCGGATATTGTTCGTGGTTATGAAAAGGAAAATGTGAAGATACTTACACAACTTATAGATTGGAATAGGGATAATAGTGATATAAATTCAGAAGAGTATTCTATACATTATATAGTATCTGGATTTGGATATGAAAGCCAAGTATATAAAGAGAATATGTTACAAGCTTTATCACAATTTAATAACTCAATTAGACCTGAAGATGAAATTTATATTAATAAGTTGGCTTTGTATAAACACGAACTTAAACTACTTGGAATACCTTTTAATGATATAATTTTCTCAGAAAAAGAAGTAGAAGAAAATATTGCAAGACAGCAAGACCCAGAAGCAATACAGCTAGCAAAAGAAAAAGAAGCTGCAGATATTGAATATACAAAATCAAAAGCAACACATATGCTAGCAAAATCTAAAGAAACTTTAGAGAAGGCTACACAATGAAAATGTTGACTTATTTAAAAGGGGGATTATATGTTAGATAAGAAAGAGTTGTGTAATAGGATAAAAAATGACCCTTGTAGTAAGAGCTTAATTGAATTGTTAGAAATTCTTATAGAAGAAAGCAGGAACTATTTAGAAAATGCTAATGAAGAAGAAATTAGGTATATTCAAGGAACTATAAAAGGTTATAGGAAAATAATAAAATTACTAGCCTAACCATTAAGGTAGGCAAAAGGAGTATTGAAATATGGATGTAGAAAAGGACTTTTTTGAAGAGATTATTGATGGAAACCCTAACCAGAGTGATAATGACGATGAAGGTAGGGTTGTTGATGAAGAAGATGAAAGTGAAAAAAAAGATGAACCTACAGAAGATGTAACAGAAGAAAATGAAGGTTCTAAGGAAGATGAAAAAAGTAGTGAAGAAGAAGCAGGAACTGTAGATGAAGAAGACCTAAACAATACCGATGACTTAGATGACCCACAGTTAATCTTGCAAAGATATAAAACTTTGCAAGGTATGTATAGGTCTCAAAAAGAGAAACTTGAAGAACTTTCAAAGAAACTTGATGACATTCCAGAACCCAAAGGTAATCCAGAAGAAGGTAGACAAGAACCTTCTGAACAACAGGCTGAAAAGCAAGAGCAGGGTAGTTCAGATGAAACTGTAGATACCAGCTGGGTAAGTGAAGCCTTAAAGGAAAATGAAAAGATATCTGAACTTTCAGAAGAACTTCCTGAAATAGCTTCTTTAGTAGAAGAGAGCCTAAAATCTGTAATGGAAAAATATACCATAGCAGTTAGCCAAGCAATGCAGATAATGGCTCAGCAAATAGAACAGAAAGTAGCACCTATAGAACAGACAATAGGACAAACACTTAAAGAAAAAAAACTAGCAAAGATTTCAGAAGTACACCCAGACTATTCGGACTATTTAAATAGTCAAGAACTGAGTGATTGGATAAATTCAAAGCCTTCAAGAATTAAGCAAGCTTATGAAGCTATTCTAAAAGAAGGCGAAGCGGAAGAGGTTATTGAATTGTTAAACGACTTTAAACAAGAAACACAAATTGTTTCTAATACAAAGCCTGTTAAAAAAAAGACACCAAAAGCAGTAACTACAAAAACAAAGTCTCCATCTCAGGGGAAGGTTGTAGATATGAATGACTTTGAACAGGCGTTTGAAGAAGCAATAAGAGAGGAGTAAAAAATGCCTGCAACAAAATACGGAGATATTAGTCCAAGAACAGCTGCTTATGTAGCAAAAGAATTATTGGAAAGAGGCTTACCTTTACTAACTATTGAAAAGTTTTTACAGACAAAGACTATACCTAAAAATGAAACAAAGTCTATTTCATTTAGAAGGTATAACTCATTGCCGCTAGCAACTACACCATTAACAGAAGGTGTAACACCACCTTCTATGCAGATGACCAAGACGGATATTACAGCTACTCTTGAGCAGTATGGTTCTCTTATTGAAATTACAGATGTAGTAGCTGATACCCACGAAGACCCTGTAATTTCAGAAGGTGTAGATATTCTAGGTGAACAAGCTGCACAGACTATTGAAACAGTTAGATGGGGTATTCTAAAAGCTGGAACAAATAAGTTTTATTCTAATGGAACAACAAGAAGTTCAGTCAATACCCCAATTAATAACATATTGGTTAAAAAGATTGTAAGAGCTTTGAAGAGACAGAATGCACAGATGATAACATCTATTGTTAAGTCTACACCAGCATACGGAACACAAGCAATCTTACCAGCATATATAGCTATAGGACATACTGACCTTGAAAATGATATTAGGAATATTTCTGGGTTTATTGATGTTAAAGACTATGGAAATACCCAGCCACTTGAAGGTGAGATAGGTTCTACTGGCTATGTAAGATGGATATTGTCTAATATATTTACACCATATCCAGATGCAGGTGGTGCTGCTGGTAGTATGATTACAACTTCTGGAACAAATGCTGATGTTTATCCAATACTATTCTTGGGTAAAAATGCAGCTGCAACAGTAGCACTTAAGGGTGCTAATGCTATTACACCTACAGTAATAAATCCTAAACCATCTAAATCTGACCCACTAGGTCAGAGAGGCTATATGGGTTGGAAAACATATTCAACAGCAGTTATCCTGAACGATGCTTGGATGGCAGTAGCCGAAGTAGCTGCAACAGAACTAGTTTAAAAAAAGGGGGATTAACCCCCTTTATTATTATTTTATGGAGGTTAAAATGGCAAAGATTGATGAGTCTAAATTGTATAAAATTATTGTTGATGAGCAGGCTGGTGTAGATGGAATGTCAGATGTAGTAGTTGGTGTTAATGGAAATATATACCAAATTGCAAGAGGACACGAAGTAGTTGTAAAAGGTAGTGTTGTTCAAGCATTACAAGATGCTATATATACTAAATATAAGTATGATGGTAAGGGTAATACAGTAGAGTATCAAGTTCCAAGATTTCCTGTAAGGGTTTTAGGTGAAGCCCAGCCAAAGGATAAAGTAGTTAATAGAAAAAAAATTAAGCAAGAAGATTAATGTTAGTAACAGACTTGGTATCTTTAGTTAGAACCTTATACCTAGATGACACTGTAGAACCCTATCTATGGTCTGATGATGTCTTAACAACGTTAGCTTTGCAAGCAGAAGTAGAAGCTTGTAAAAGAGCTAATTTACTTATAAATAGCAGTGATTATAACATTACAACTACAGAAGGTATTGATATTTATAATTTATCCTCTAATATTATAAAAGTAGTTAGAGCTGAAGTTGTAGTTGGTAATATTGTTACAGAAATAGTTCGCAAACCTTTATGCGAAACTGGGTATATTAAAGTTAAAGGTAGCCCTTTATATTATGAATACATAGACAATAATAGTGTAAGGGTTTATCCTATACCTGATAAAACTTATGAAATAAAGCTTTATGCTTCAGTTTTACCTACTACTACAGAAATGGATGAGTTTCAAATACCTAGTCAATACCACAATAATCTTGGTTATTATGTAGCTGCAAAAGCTTTGTTATCAGCTGATTTAGATGCAACAGATACTACAAAAGCAAGGTATTTTGAAGAACTATTTGATAGAAGTTTTGGTTCTGCTAAAGATGCCAAATCTTTAACAAGAGAAAAGTATTATAGTAATGATAAACAGGTGCTATCCAGCTCTAAAAAATTTGGTTTCCCATAGGAGGATTTATGTATTTAGAACCTGAAATAACTATTTCAGTTGCAGAAAATGGTGGCTTTGTTATTAAATATCAGGTAAAAAATAAGAAGAATAAAAAGGATAAAGCAGAAGTATACCCAAGATATATAGATAAAGTAATTGTTGCTTCAGATACAGATAGCTTGTTTACAAATCTGAAAAAGATTATAAGCAAAATGCCAAAGGGCAGTGAAGAAAAAGAATTTGAGGACGCATTCAATGAGTAGTAATATAAAAATAAAACCTTCAAGAAAGGGTAAATTTACAGAGTATTGTAAAAGGCGTGGATATGGTGGTGTTACTAATGCTTGTATAAAAGAAGCTGAAAATAGTAATAATCCATCAGTAAGGAAAATGGCGGTGTTTGCTGATAATGCAAAACATAAATTTAAACATAAAAATAAAAAAGGAGGCTAAGTTGGCAACTTTAGACAAAGAAGATGCAAAACTTATAGCAGATGCTTTTTTAGATAGTATGAAAGAATTTACTAAACAGATACAACCTCCAGATGATATGAAACGAGAGCTGTATACACCACAGCTTGTAGAAGGAGTTGTTGCTAAATTTAACTATGTAATACCTGCTGGTTCATTGGAGTTTACTTCTGAAAAAAAAGAATGTTTACAAGATGCACATATAGTATCCACTTTATTAGTGAGTCCAGTATCTACTAAAGTAAGATTAAAAACTGTTGAACTAAATGATGATGGGTCTGTTACTTTTAAATTTAAAGAGAAAACTTTAGAACCAATAGCATATAGGATTACATTTTCAAAATGAAATTAATTTCATTTTCTAATTTTAAAGGTAAAGTAAATTCCTATTCTCTAGTAGGACTACAACAAGATTATTTATCTGAATTAAAGAACTGCTATATTGATGATAATAACAATGTAGCTGCAAGTGAACTAAAGAGTGGTATTTACTTAAACCCTATTAAAAGAAGTAAATTAGCAAATAGAGTAGTTAGCATTGAGGGTAATTATATTATACTAAATTTAGACTGTGACTGGAGTAAAACTAGAAACCCACCTTATACTTTTTCTTTTAACGATACACCAAATTATCTTATACTTGATGATGCTATATATGGCTGGCGAATTTTTATGTATGGAGAATTTGGAATTTATGGATTTTTTAATGATTTAAAATTAAGACGAATTTATAATAATGCAGTTTGCAGTAATACAATGGTAGAAGTGCCAATGTCTGTAATACCAATAGAATACAACCTACAAGGCTCAATAGGTGTTTTTGTGTCTAATGGTGCTTTGTTTTTTATAAATGGTAATGGAAATATCACAAAAATATCTGGTGATGAGTATATAATACAAAGATGTCCAGATAGGATATCTTTTGGTAAAACACATATAATTCTTAATTATTAAGGGGGAATACAATGTCTTTTAGAAGGTCTACTGGTTTAAGAAACAAATTGCTTGGGGTAACACAAAATATACTTTCAAACCCTACATTTGAAAGTGGAACATCTGGCTGGTCTGGAACTAATGCTACAATGCAATCAGTATCTGGTGGTAAAGAAGGTAATGCTTTACAAATCACTAACTCTACGGATACAAATGGAATTGTATATCAAGATATTACTGCTAAAGTTGGTAGAGAATATAGACTTGATTGTTATGTTAAAGCAGGAACATCTGGGGTTACTTTAAAAATAGGAACTCCATCTGACAATGATAAATATTATACATCACAAGAAATAACAGATACTGCTAATTGGACACATCTTGTTTATATCTTTGAGAGTGAAGATGATATGTTAAGAGTGTCTTTTACTTTGTCAAGTGCAACTTCTGGAGACAATGCTTATGTAGATGAAGTAAATCTATATGATAATGCTTCGAGTATTAAAGAAATTTTTAATAAATCAAAATTGAAAATTTATACAGGAACACAACCATCTTCTGCTGATGACGCCCCAACAGGAACACTTCTTGTAGAGATTACTGTAAATGGAACGGGGCAAGGTTTAACTTTTGATGATGCAGTAAATGGAATAATTAAAAAGAACTCACAAGAAATATGGAGTGGAACAGCAGTAGCAACTGGAACAGCTGGTTGGTTTAGGCTACAGTCTTATAATGACCCTGAAAGTTTATCTGAAACAGCTGAAAGAATAGATGGTGCAATAGCAACATCTGGAGCAGAACTCAATATGAGTAACACAACTATAGAAAAAGACGCTGTTCAAACTATATCCTTATTCCAAATATCAATAGATGCATAAGGTAGCTCATTTTGGGCTACCTTTTCTAAAGGGAAAGAACTATGTCTTCATTTGGCAATATTTTAAGATGTAATTATTTTAACGAATGTTGTATTTTTCAGAATGATGTTACACACCCATTACATTTTAATTTTTTTTATAAATTCGATAAATATTTAGCCTGTGTATCTGCATCAAACAGAAATTATTCAGCTGATAACTTAGGTTATTGGAGTCTTCATTCAGATGAAAACAACAAAACTTTAACTTATTTAAAGTATTTCGATAATTTTAAACTTAATTACCTGAGGTATGAACACTACCATCATCATACCCATAATGCTTTAATACCTGTTCAATATCCAACAGATTATTATATATTTGTATCCCAAGATGGGTGTAAGTTAAGAATACATAGAAAGGATACTTTAGAACTTATAGAAGAAAAAAATATTCCTTGTGGAATTGCAAATATAAGAGCAGTGTATCCATCTGATACATTTGCATACATTTATAGTTACAGAGACCACAACATAAAAAAAGTGGATTATTTTACACAAACAGTTTTAGAAGAATTTGGTGGATATGGTAATGGTTCTACTACTTTTAAAGACATTGTAAGTATAGCCTATAATGGAAAGTATATTTATTTAGCTGATGAGTATAATAATAGAATACTTATTTATAATCCAAAACAAAATTATACCTATGTCAACACAATTGATTTTAAAAATGTAACAGGGCTATATGCAGATAGCAAATATCTTTATGCAGCAAGACAGGCATATCCTAATCCAGATTGGTATTATCCTTATATTGACTTATATGTTTATGATGCAAACACCTTTGAAGAAATAAATAGCATTAATGGATTGAAACTTTGTAATAACCGAACATCTTATAATCATTATAGTTCTGTAAACTTAACAAAAAAAGATGATTATTTGTATATAGGTTTGGCATCTTCTTACTCCAATAATTATACAATGTATGCGTTTTATATCACACAAGTAAATGGTATTCCTATTGATGGTAGTTCACTTAACCTTGATTTTAATACATCAATACAAATGTATGATATAAATCATCATCTGCCTTTGAACACCATTCCAGATATGTATGCTCCAAATCTGGATTTAAAATTTGGAAGTCTTGAAGCAAACTTAAATATCTTTAATATAAAAATGGAACTCGAACCACATCTTGAGATAGCAGGTTATCACGAATTTATTACTGCTTCTGGAAAAATTCTTCTTGGTATTTCTGGCGAAGTTTATCAAATGTATAAACCAAATATGAAAATAGATTTTAATTTAGGGATTGAAAGTAATCAAGTAATATCTAAAATTTCTACAAATATCCAATCTCAAATAAATTGTATAAATACTTGCCCAATAGTCTTTGATAATCTTGAAGTAGACTTGAAGAAATCAGTATTTTATAATACTGAAGAAGTAAAAATACCCTTTGAAATAAGAAGTGTTGGTGGACATTTTGAAAATATAGCAAGCCTTATATTTAAATCAGATACTAATCAGTATTATAACTATGCTTTAGACTTAGAAGCACAACTTGTTCAGGGTAAATTACTTAATTCAAATAATTTAAGTATACCATTTGATTTAGAAATAAATAATAGATATACTTACAATAGCTTTAATCAAAAAATACCTGTATATATAGAAGCATATGGAGTTGCTGATAGTGTTAGGGTTACTAAACACGGAATTTATTGTGAAATTGATTTCACTCTTGATGTAGGATTAAGCCAAGAAACAATTATACAACTTCCAAATAATGAGATAATTCTTTCTATAGATAGCTCTAATAAATCACCTGACTATTGTGAGGGTTAATTATGAGTAAAAAAATAGTATTTAATCTAAAAACAAAAGGATTTAGTGAGTATACTGAAGATTTTTCTTCGGCTACAATAAGAACAGGATTTCTTGATTTTGGTAAAAAGATAAGATTGGCAGATTTATATTTAAATTTATTAACACAAAATAATACAGATAAATACCAAGTAACTTTAAAATCAATAAATGGCGATTTTTTTTCAGCAGAAACTAGTTATAGAAAGCTGAATTTACCAAAGGGGTTAAAAACAAGATATTTAATGGTTTGTTTAAATCTACCTTATAACTCAAAATTATCTGAAATAAAACTAAATATAATATATCCAAAGAAAAATGTATAGGCTTTGGAGCAACAAACTATCTCATAGTTACTTTTATGATAATCCAATATTAAAACGGCTGGCTGAAAAAAAGTATGATTATCTAGTATATTTAAATAAAGATAGAGATTTTCAATATACTTTTAGATATGAAGATTATGTAATCTATTTAAAAAGAACAAATGGGGTAGGCAAAGCCTTTTATAGTTATGAACCAAAAGCAATAGCAGTAAAAGAAGAAAAGAAAAAAGATATATTATATGGATTGCTATCCTTAATAACTACACCTATTTTTAAATATAATGAATTTTATGATAAAATAGTTCCAGTTATCCATAACAATATTATAGATTTAAATATCTATAAAGATAGACATTTTTTTCAAATAACCCCTTTTACTTTTAATGGTAACTTTGGATTACCAATAGAAAAAGAAATAGTGTCTTTTGAAAAAGGCTATTTTAAACCTACAGGTATGCTTTATTTTACTTATTTTGATACTGAAGAAACTGAATTCCCAGACCCTGAAATAGGCTCTAGTTATAATTTTATACAATATAAAAAAAGAAAAATATATGACCAGTATTCTGTGAATACAAAATGTAATTCTTGGAATAATCCTGCTGTAATACACAGCCCTGAATGTGGTCATTATACTTCAAGTTATGGCTCTAATTGTAGCTATAGACTTTGTGATGATTTTAATTTAGCAAGTTGTAAAAATATGAGTAAAACAGAAGGGTGGACTGTTTATAGTCCAAATGATGGAGGTTGTGCTTGGAGATTTGGACATTCATTTACTACTTCAAATTCTTGTAGCCTTAATTTTATAGAAGAATGGTTACAAGGATTAAATTCCAAATGTCCAAATGAAAATCCAAAGGCTTTTTGGGATACAGTTTCTTATGAATATGTTATTCCTTTTTTAAAAACTGAAACATTACATCAAGAATCTTATAGAGGTGAAACTTGGAATCACGAAAGAAAATCAAAAGATGAAACTACTTATAGAATTATGTTAGGTAATAGACTTTTAAAGAAAGGATATTATACACATAATTATATTGGAAATGATTTCTTTACAGATTGTGAATGGTCAGAAGCTGTATGTAGGCATCACGGATTAACACCAACAGACTTTTTTGGATGTCTTGGGGGTAATGCTCCTTCAGTTTATTACAGTGTAAGTGAAACAAGAAACAAATTAGTAACTGAAGAAAACACAATAAATCCTTATTATTGGGATATCTTCTTGCCTAAAAATATTAAGAAAACAAATAATCCTAAATATTATGCGATAATATATACTACTGAAGATAATAATTCAGAATCATTAGCCAATCCAGAAGCTCATTGTATGGATTGCTCAAAAGGATATTTTCCATTTCTTGGTTCAGGACTATGTTGCAATGATAGTGGGTGCTTTACAGACCCAGAAAGTAATCCAGATGTTAAGAAATATTCTGTTCCAACAATGGAAGACTTTGAATCAAGTACTTGGGCTGGTTCTGTAAAATCATTTTCGCATACAGAATATGCAACTTATTTAAATATAGATGGGAAAGAAATTGAAATTGCAAGAGGAACTTTTGCGTGGTGTGGTGGAAGGCTAAATAAATATATGAAAATAATAAATGGTGATTATATATATGAAAGTTACTTTAAAAACATAGGAAATTATATTTTTTTATGTATGCAACTTGCTTATGGTGTCTGTGATTTTATTTTTAGAGATACTCCATTTATAGAATACTATGATTTATCTAACACTGTATATAAAGATAGATTTGAAGCACTGCTTCTTTATTCATATATAGTAATAAAAGCAAATGGTTGTGATGAAACTAAAGATGAGTTGAAAAAATATGTTTTAGGGTATAAATTATATCACAAGGAGGATAGCCAAGACCAAAAGGAAGATGTATACCTTGAACAGGAATATCACCCATTGAAAGATAAACCTGTGGCTAAATTTAAAGTATTGGAAGGAACAGGTGGGGAAATGAATAGAAATGCTGGCGATGTTCATTGGTTTTATATACAAGCATCTAATCCATTTTACAACTCTGATGTTTTAAAATTTAAAGTAAATGATGAAAAATTAGATAAACCAAATGGAGGTATAGAAATAGAAATAGATTGGGACTATATCCATAAATTTGCTGATGAACCTGATTTAATTACATCTTATAATATTTATGTTTTGAATTTAAATTCAGTTGGTGTACTAGAAGATGAAAATAATCCTTTTAAATTAATAGCAGTAGTACCAAATAATTATAAAGAAGATACTCAAAATAAAAATAAAGTTATTTTTAGAACTACAAAGTTATATCCTGATAGTTTTAATGGTGAAGCTACAAATATTTATAGATATTTTATGCTTGGAAGTAATAATTGGAAACCAATTAGAGTTTTAGACACATTATCAGAGAGGTTAAATTAAATGGAAGACATAATAGGTAGTAGTTATTTTGATCATGGATTTACTGGTACGAAAGATTTTGGTGCACCTAGTAAAGTAGACGAGAACTTTACTAAATTAAATGTCTTAATAGATACATATAAACAAAATGCTACTGAACAAATTAACAGATTATTATTATTTGACCCCGGGCGACTTGGTCAGAATTTAGATAAGGTAGAGATACCTAACTTTCAGGAACAATATGGAACACAAATAGAGCAGAATTTAAATAAGCTAATAGATAATTTAAGTATGTTACAAACAAAGTTACAACAATATCAAGAATTTATAGATAATTTAGATAAGGATACAACTGAACAGTATAATAGTATAAAGCAACAAATGAAAGAACTTATGGCAAATAGTTATAAAGATTTTAATGATGCCATATCTAAATTTAGCTTAAATGATAGTAATATAGATGATATAAAAAAGCTTGCTTCTAAGTTAATAAGTGGAAAACTTGATATACAAATTTCTTCTAATAGTAATGGAGATTTAGTTGAAGTGTATATTAAAAATCTTTTAAAGGATATTAAGCGTGAATTTGATAATATGTATCAGAAAGAGTTACAAGATTTACAGGATGATATATTTAAAAGTGGATTTGATTTGCCATCAAGTTATGTTACTGAATTAAGACAAAATATAACTTATAAAATTTCTGAAGAGAGATTAAAAACACAAAGAGAAGTAAATGAACAAGCAGCAACTTTTGTAAAAGAACTAGTTGCTTATGGGATAAAAGGTATTGAATTATTAAAAGATTTAGACCACGAACAATTTGAAAGAGCAATTGAACGGCTAAAAATTTCTTTTGAAGAAATAAAACTACAGGCATATTTAATGGAAGAGTTTTTAAAGTTTCAAACAACTATTATGGATATGAAATATAAAGCAGTTGATACATATATAAAAATTATATCTGAAATATCTAAAAATATTTTAGATATAGAAAAAATAATGCTAGATATAGGAAATACAGAACTTCAAATGGCAATGGGTAATCTACAAATAGAGCTACATAAGGCAAACTTTTTAGACAAATATATAGGTGATAAAACTAAACTTAAATTAGAATCAGTAAAAGAAGGTGCGAGTTTATCTGCTACCATTTTGGCAGGTGCTCTAAATGCTCTTAATGTTAGTGCGTCTATATCTGCAAGAAATACATTTAATGAAAGTCATAATGATAGTATAGCTACTACAAGGAATGTATCTGAAAATACTAATATATATATTTCAAACAAAAAATAATTGGAGGATTTTATGCTAGTTGATTTTTTACTAAACCAAAGAAAAAAGAATTTAGATAGGTTTGGAAACCCTATAAATTCAGCTATAACTTCAAATATGAATATTGGAGCTACAAATTTAGGCAATTATTTTTCATCAGGTTTAAAAGCAGTAACAAAAAATCCACAAAAAAATAATGGTAAATGGGTATATAATACAGGTGCAATTTATAATCCTAAAACAAAGGGTATAACAGTAACTGAACAAATTTATAATAAGATTAAGGAAAAAGAAAAGAAAAAAAAGAAATTAAATTTTGGTAAAAAGACTACAAAGGTAAATAGTACAAAAAGTACTAGTATAGCTGGGTATATAAATGGTATACCTATAAGAAAAGCAAGTAAAGAAGTTATACTTGCAGAGAAAAGAAACCAGCAGTTTAATGATTTAATTGATAACCTTATTTATAAATATAATCTTTATAATAAAGATGATTTATATGAACCTAATATAAGTAAACCAACACTTGACTTAACAGGAGCAACAAATTTAGTTGATAAAATATTAAGATACAATAAATATATGGCAGATTTAGAAGCGTATACTAATTTACAAAAATCTTATATGCAAGGAACTGCACGTAACAATGAAGCATATAACAAAGCATTTGAAGGATTATTGAAATCAATTTCACCTTATGCTTATAATCTTGCTTATGGAAGTTCTAAAGAAAGTAATAACAATAATACATTGTCTTATAAAGATAGGGTAAATCTTGCATCTTCTATTATAAAATCATTAAGTAATAGTCCTACTGGAACAAGCCCTGAAATGATTTTAGGGATTGCACAATCAATAATTCCAGATGCTTTTATTTCTAATGATAAAAAGGCAATATCATTATTAACTAAAAATCAAAAATTACAGCAAAGACCTAAAGAAGATAAATTAAAAAGTATAAATGATAAATTATGAGGTATATGTATAAATGAGTGTAAAGTATGATGCTTATAAACAAAGAGTATCAGAATTAGAAAAGCAAGGTTATAAACCAGAGCAAATTATACAGGAGTATGTAGATAGAAATCCAGATAAATTTGATAAGGTTCAAAAGCTTATAAATGAAGGAACAGATATAAATGATTTAGCACACGCTATTGTATACAAAGAAAGTAAACCAAGTTTAATTAAAGAAACAACTTCTGCTTTTATGGGTGGTGCTAATGAAACCTTAGCTTTGTTAGATGCACTTGTTGGGAATGTAACTGGAAGTGAAATGTATAAACAAAGGTCTGAAAAGTTTAGGCAACAAGCTGAAGAATATTCTAATCCTGATTATAGTGGTAATATTTTTGAATCAAAAAACGTAACTGATTTTGCTCATAACCTTGCAAGAATGGCTGGTGGTTTAGGTGAGTTTGGTGTTGAAACAGGACTAACAGCAGTAACAGGTGGAGCAGCTGCACCCTTAATAGTCCCTAAAGCAGTAACAAAACTTTTAGGTAGAAAAGCCTTAAAAGGTTTAGTAGAAAAAAGTATACTGGAAAAAACAGCGGAAGATGTAGCAAAAGAAACAGCATTTAAAAACTTACAAAAACAAATAGGAAGCTTTGGACTTACTTGGGAAACACAAGCAGCAAAAGAAGGTGAATCTCAATATGAAACGGGTGGAAATCTTCCAAAAGCAATAGCAGGTGGAGCATTAACAGGGCTACTATATACGGCATCACCATTTAGAGCAATTAAAGCATTGAAGCCAGAAGAGCAAGCAATAACAAAAGAAATAATAGATATTGCAAAACCAGCTGCTGAACAAATACCAAAAGGAAGCAATAGAGCAATAGAAACTTTAAAAGAAAGTATATTACAGTCAGCAACTCTAGGAACAGCAGCTGCTACTTCTGAATTTGGTAGTAACCAACAACTTAGTCCAACAGAAATAGGTCAGCAGGCATTACTTGGGGGTGTATTTGGTGGATTAACAGGTCTTTTACATAAATCTCCAAATAGAGCAGAGCAAGAAAAGATAATACAAGATTATATAGACGAAATAAAATCAGAAAAAGCAAAACAAAAACAAGAAAAGTTTGAGAAAGAAATAAGTAATCAAAAGGATTTTACAACAAATACAAATAAGTTTATGGAAAATTGGGTATCTGATATTGGGCAACAATTTGAAAAGCAAACAGGGTTAGTCCCTGTATCAGAACCTACATCTAAATCAGAGCCTACTTATAGATTTGAAGCCCTACATAAACATTTTGGCGAGAAAAGGTTAGAAAATCCAGTTACTAAAAAAGAACAAACACGAAGTATTTATGTAAAAGAAGCTTTTGATAAAGGGTTATTTGGTACTAAATTAAATAAAAACTTTGATAAATATTATAAAGTATTAAAATCAGTTGGTATAAATGATAAAGATATTTTAGATAAGCACTATAAAGATATTCAGCCAAAGAACTATACAAAAGAAATGGCTGAAGCTGCAATATATCAAAACCCTAAAAATGCTAAAGTAAAGCTAACTATTGATAATATTGATAGTGTATTTAATCGAGCATTAGAAATAAGGGATAAACTTGGTAAGGAAAAAAATAAAAATATAGACGCCGTAATTACTGAAATTAAAAATGAAACAAATAATCTTATAAATAGGTATAAAGAAACATACCTTGAAAAGTTTAAACTTTATAAAAACAAAAAAGATGTAGAAACATTTGTAAATGAACAGATAAAAACAATAGCAAAAAATAAAAAGCCAAAAGATTTTTATAGCTCTTTAATTAAAACAAAAGCTTTAATAGATACACTTCCAAAAATTGTAAAAGACAAAGTAAGAGTTCAAGCCCTTAAAGATTTAATAACAGGTGAATATTTAAACAAAGTGAAATCAATTTCATCTTATACAGGGATAAAAAATAAAAGCAATCTTCCCGTTAAAATAAAGTCAACAGATGTTGTAAAAGCCTTAAATAGTAAGGATAACTTTTCTGAAGAGATAATTAAACCAGATAAAGTAAATACATTAAGAGAATTAAATAAGCAAAAGAAATATACAAGTAATGTAGAAGATAGGGTAAGTAAACTAAGAGCTGAAATAAATAGTATAAAGTTTAAAAATACAAATGAAAAAAATAAACAGGAAAGTTTATTTAAAAATATAGAACAAAAATCAAAGGAAGAACAGCTACTATCTATACTAAAGAAAAGTAATCCAGATAAAAAATTTAAGGAACTAGCCAATCTAAATAAGTTACAAGGAACAAAAGGTGAAGTTTCTGATATTTATTCAGAGCATAATAAAAGTAATATAGATAAAAAATTAGCTTCTCTTAAAAAAGAGCTAGAAAAAGTAAAGGTATCTAGTCAGGATAAAAAGATAGTAAGTTTAAAAAATAAGTTTGAAGGTATAGATACTCTAAAAACTTCTAGCGGAAAGTTAAAAAGGCTTAAAAAAATAAAAGAAGAACTAGATAAAATAAACCATAAGGATAAACAAGAATTATTGGATAAAATAAATGAAAAGGAAAAAGAGCTAGGCAAAAAAAGTATAAAAAAAGAAACAAGCAACAATAAATATTATAAAGTATATGATGATATTAAAGGATTAGTAAACTATCCAAATGTAGTTAAAAGTCTATCTTCTAAAGAAGGTGCAATTAAGTTTGCACACGATTTTGGATATGCACTGAAAGGTGCAGATGAAAAAACATTACACGATATAGTAACTTCTTCTTATTCAAATATACTTGTAAAATCCCTAATTAATAGACATAAAATACCTATATCAGCAAAAGAATGGAATAATGCAATAAGAGAATATGCTAAGCTAGAAGAAAAAAAGACAAGTAAAAAAGTTAATACAAAACTAAAAACTACAATTAAAACAAAAAATATAAATAATACGAAATCTATGCAACAAAAAGAAATTTGGCAAATGACAAAAGATGAGTTTTTAAAAAATTTTATTAAAAATGAAAAAGAACATCCAGATTATAATAAGGCTGTTGGTGTAAAAAACTTGTCAAGAGGTAGAGTGTTAGATTTAAGATACCTTTCTCCAGAATCTGAAGAATACAAAACAATGATAGATGATATAAAATATAATTATAAAGAACTTGGAATCACAAAGGCTGAAAGCAAAAAAATAACCTCAAAGATAATAGCAAAATGGCTAGATAATACAGCTGGGGATTATCTTGGTGTAATTGATAAAAATGGAGAATATACTCCTATATTAACTACATCAGATACTCAAGAACCCCTACATAAAGTTAGAGTAGAGCAGGCTCTTAAAAAGGGTAAGCCTGTTCCTGAAAAAGTTTTAAAAGATTATCCTGATTTAGCAAAAAAATATAAAGCTAAAAATACAAAGGTAAAAACCACAAAATCAAAGGGTATAAAATCTACTGTAGAGAAAAAGAAAGTTCAAGAAATTGCTACAGAAGAGTTTAAACAAAGGAAAAATTCAATAGAACAGCTACTTACAGAAGCAAAAAATAATATTTTAAATTTAGAATATTCTATTGAAGGTGATGCTTATAAGCTAGATGATATATTTGAAAGTGTAAGTAAAAAAGAAGCTACTCTTAAAGCAAAATTAAAAGGCAGAAATATAGAATACTATATAACACCCCCGCCAGAATTAAAACCAGAGAATTTAAAAGACTTTGATACATATATAAAATATCTTGGTTTAGATAAAGTTAA
>Ga0256842_1001037_pt1 | contig 23471 bp, 19 predicted proteins | sample 4559240metaG_FD_185973 | JGI IMG/M metagenome (GOLD analysis project Ga0256842, IMG submission 185973) | Hydrothermal vent microbial communities from Guaymas Basin, Mexico - 4559-240 | ecosystem: Environmental > Aquatic > Marine > Hydrothermal vents | place: Mexico: Guaymas Basin | collected... | reverse complement strand
AGACCGCGGACACCGAAGAATCTGATTTCAGTTATGACCGTTTTCAGGAACTCGATTCATCGACTCCCGATGACGATGACTTCAGCTTTGGTTCAGAATCGGCTACCAATGAGAGCGGCACTGCTGCAGAGAAATCGGAAGAAGATTTCACCTTTGGTGATACTGTCAGCCCGATCGAGAAAGTGATCACAACGGCAGAAAAAGAAAATATTGTCGTAGAGGAAGAGGCTGCTCCGGCAGTCGAAGTCGAACCCACAGAAGATTTCGTTGCAGACACCCCAGTTGAGCCTGAGTTTCCGACCCAACAGGTTGCTGAGAAAAAAGGCGGGCCGATCTCCAGCATCATTCGTATTTTACTGCTGCTGATTCTGGCAATTGTGATTATCGGTGGTGTCTTCGTGTACATGAACGGGACAGATCAGCTGAACCAGACAATTCAACAGATTTTTGGACAACAGATTGATCGGCCGGTGCAAGCCGGCCAGATCACTCTGGTTAATTTAGAAGGGAAGTTTATCCAGAACGAGCAGGTCGGTGAGATGTTCCTGATCCGCGGCGAAGCGATCAATAATTTTTCAGAGCCGCGGGCAGCGATACAAGTCAAGGGGATCATCTTTGATCAGAACGGCAAACCATTACTGCAGAAGACGGTTTTCTGCGGTAACCCGATTGCTGATGACAAGCTCCAGGCCCTCTCTTTTGAGGAGCTTGAAAAAATTATGGGCAACCAGTTTGGTGACGGTCTCAGCAATATGAAGATCGCCAGCAAACAATCCATCCCTTTTGATATCGTTTTCAAAGACCTGCCGAAGAACCTCTCCGAGTTTAGTGTCAAAGTCACTTCATCAAAGCCCGCTACAGAATAAATACCCCCCCTCGGCACAATCCAAACACCCACACAGAAGACAAAAAAGACGGTAACCATCAGAGACAGCTACCGCCTTTAATTTTTTACGTGTATCAGTGTCGATTATTCAGCAGAGATTGCATCTACCGGACAAGAATCAACACAAGCGCCACAATCGGTGCACTCGTCTGCATTGATGCTGTAGATATCACCTTCACTGATTGCTTCGACGGGGCAAGTGGGGAGACAGGCACCACAAGCAATACACTCGTCAGAAATTACATGAGCCATAGTTTTTCCTCCTGAAAATTGTAAGTATTCACCCGACCGTCGGGTGTGCGTTGTTCAGTCTTTTATCAGATAATCAATCTGCTGTCCAGAGCAGAAAAATCCTTGCCAAAAAACATCTGTTTACGCTAGCCTAGCGATCAATCCCAAAAATAAACCTCTGTTATAAAAAATGTTGCGACCTACGTAACTACATATAATTTCGAACTTTATATAGACTCGTACACTTACAAGGAGATAACTACATGGATATACTGGCTCTTAACTGCGGAAGTTCCTCAGTCAAGTATCAGCTTTTCAACTGGACAAAAAGAGAAGTCATTGCCAAAGGAATGGTCGAACGGGTCACAATTGGAGATTCATACATCATCCACGAGGTTCCGGGGCGGGAGACATATCGGGAAGAATACGAATGCCCGGATCATAAAACTGCAGTCCACCTGATTGTCAAAATCCTCACCGACAAAACCTATGGCGTTGTTGAAGACATGAGCAAAATTTCAGCTGTCGGCCACCGGGTTGTTCACGGTGGTGAGCGGTTTGCCAGTTCTGTCCTGATTACCGATGATGTTCTTGATGCGATTAAAGAGGTGCAGCACCTAGCTCCGCTCCACAACCCACCGAACATTTCGGGGATTGAGGCGGCAAAAGTGAATTTGCCCGATGTCCCCCATATTGCAATTTTCGATACCGCATTCCACCAGACGATCCCGGAGCACGCCTACACCTACCCGGTTCCTCAGGATTGGTACACAAAGCACGGTGTCCGCCGCTACGGCTTCCACGGCACCAGTCACCTCTATGTGTCGAAGCGTGCCGCCATGCTGCTGGGCAAAAAACCGGAAGAGTGTAACGTTATTACCATGCATATCGGCAACGGCGTGTCACACACAGCGATCAAGAACGGCGTATCAGTTGACACCTCGATGGGGCTGACTCCCCTTGAAGGAGCGGTCATGGGAACCCGTTGCGGAGATATTGATCCAGCAATCCCAGCATTCATTATGGAACGCGAAGGGCTCACGCCGAAAGAGCTCGACAACATTCTCAACAAAAAATCGGGGATTCTCGGAGTGACCGGTGAATTCACCGATCGCCGTGATGTCATCGAAGCCGCAGAGAAAGGGAATAAGAGTTGTGCCTTAGCGCTGGAGATTGAAAGCTACCGGCTGAAAAAATATATCGGTTCCTACTGTGCCATTCTGGGACGCCTTGATGCCGTTGTCTTTACCGCCGGCGTCGGAGAAATGGCATGGCTGATCCGCGAGAAAGCACTGGACAACCTTGAGCACATCGGTATCAAACTCGACAAAGAAAAGAACCGCAACACCATGACCCGCAAAGTCGAAACAACGATCACCACCCCCGACTCTCCGGTCAAAGTATTCGTCATCCCAACGGATGAGGAGTTGGTCTTTACTGAAGATGTGGTTGCGATCCTTGAAAAAACCTATACCGATCACATGAATTTTAAATATTCATTTGCAGAAAAAGAGTTCAAGCGCAGCTGATCCAGCGATAAGAGCATAAAAAACGGGAGGCCATGTCAAGTGGTCTCCCATTTTTTTGATATTCAATAATAGGCTTCACCATAGTCGGGAACACGATCAAACCAGTCCGGGTCACGCCGGGCCTCAATCAATGCTGCTTCTGTCTGAGCAATAATCCTCTCACGATCTTTGGGATAACTCCCCGCAAGGTTGAGGATATTGGAAACGTGGTTGGAACGAAGAATCGTCTTGTTCGGCTGTAAATTCCGTACGATCCGCAACGCCTCTTCAATAATTTCACCATTCTTCAGTGGAACAATCAAATCAAAGTAGTCATCGTTGTGTCGGCGGAACATCGTCAGTAACGAGAAATACTCCGGTGACAACCGACTGATCCACTCAGCAGTCGCAAAGGCGTGTTCAGAGCTTCTCTCCCGACCTGCCAAACCAAGAATTGCGGTGATCGACAGCTTCATTCCGGCGGTTTTCGCTTTTTCACACTGCTCCAGCATTTCAGCGGCAGAATACCCTTTATTAACCAGTTGCAGTGTCAGATCATCGCCACTTTCCAACCCGAAATAGAGAATCCGGACTTTTCTTTCCCGAAGTTGCTGGAGCTCGGTGACATCCTTTGTTGTCAGACTGCGTGGTGAAGCATACATGCCAACCCGGGTCAGCCGCGGAAATTTCACATTCAGATAATCAAGGATTTTGAGCAGATCATCCTGCGGATAAACCAGCGCATCACCATCTGCCAGAAAGACCCGCTGATATTGAGCACGATGAGCGGCCGGGATCATCTCTATTTCGGCGGCAATATCATCGACACTGCGACAGTGGAACCGCTTCATTTTATACATGCCGCAAAAACGACACTGGTTTTGACTGCACCCGATGGTGATCTGCAGAATAAGGGAGCGGGCTTCCGACGGGGGACGGAAAACCGGTTCTTCGTAATTGAAATAATACATTTTGACTCCGGGAACGGGACAGCGACCTTTCAAACTTGCACAAAGCACGCGAAACCCGCTATCTTTCGTACAAGACGTTTCAATCAATAACCCGATTATAAACAGGGAGACCTCCAAAATGCATCAAGTACACATCAAAAAGACCCAAAAATCGTACAATGTCGGTAAAATTGTCTGCCTTGGGCGTAATTATCTCGATCATATCCGCGAATTAGGTAACAAAGTTCCCGATCGGGCAGTGATTTTCTGCAAACCTGCCAGCAGCCTCCTTGCCGATGGTGGCGCAATCAAAATCCCTGAATACTCCGACGATTGTCACCACGAACTTGAACTCGCCTTACTGATCGGAAAAACCGGCAAACATATTCCGGAAAGTGACGCACTCTCATACCTTGACGGCTATGGGGTCGCTCTCGATCTCACTCTGCGTGATGTTCAAAGTGAATTAAAGGGAAAAGGGTTGCCATGGGAGATCGCCAAAGGGTTTGATACCTCATGCCCCATTTCAGACTTTGTTCCAGCGCAACAGGTCGACAACCCAAATACCTTGCAAATCAAACTGACGATCAATGGTGAGGTGCGACAGGATGGAAATACCGCCCAGATGATGCGCTCAGTCGAAGCGATTATCGCCGAAGTTTCAACATTTTACACTCTGGAGCCTGGAGATATTATCCTGACAGGAACTCCAGCGGGTGTCAGCCGGATTGAATCGGGCGATATCCTCGAGGGGACAATTGAACACGTCGGTTCACTCAAGGTTTCGGTCGCATGAAACCAACCATCGCACTGATTGGACCGGGGCGAGTCGGGAGCGCTGTCGCAAAAAAACTGCATGCTGCCGGATACCAACTGACGGCGATTGTCAGCCGCGACCGCCAGCGTGCTATTGAAGCGTGCCAGTTTATCGACTGCCCTAGTGATGCGGCGACCGACCAATTGGTATCGGTCACATCCGCTGAAGTCATCCTCCTTGCCGTACCCGACGATCAGATCCAATCTGTCGCCCAACAGGTTCACTCAGTCTGCGATCCTAGAAATCCACCGAGTCTCATCCATTTCAGCGGACTCCACCCTGCAGCTATCATGCAGAGCACAACAGACATCCATACAACGTTACTCTGCCTTCACCCCCTGCTGCCGTTTGCAAACCGTGAAAAGGGCTACTATGCCCTCGACCAATGTCCCTGTGCGATCGAATCAAGCACCCCTCAGGGAATTCTACTGGGCAAGAAACTAGCCACGGCCATGGGTGGAACCCCCTTCCCTGTTGCCACAGACAAAAAGGCCCTTTATCACGCAGCGGCGTGCATTTCATCAAATTATTTGGTCACCCTGATCGCAATGGCACGTGATCTGTTCATACACTGCGGGATTGAAAGTGAGCACGCCACTCCCCTGCTACTCCCACTCATGCGGGCAGTGTTCGCCAATGTTGAAGAGCTTGGAGTCGAGCAAGGGTTGACCGGACCGATTGTCCGGGGTGATGTCGGAACCATCACAAAACACCTGCAACAGCTTGAAAGAGAAGCCCCGGAGTTTCTGGAGAGCTACCGTGCTCTCGGGATTCAGACAGCAACCATCGGTGAAAAATCGCAACGCCTTTCCTTGAAGCGGGCTGCCACCATAAAAGATATTCTGGAACAATAATCATCGCGTCGGAAATATCGGAATCTTCAGCCATTCAGGCTTGAAGATAAAAAAATCATTAAAATTATTTTTTTTATTCTCAAACTGGGGTAAACTCCGGAGATCCAATGGATTGTTGTGGTTTCATTTTTTAATGTCATGTTTTTTTATTTTCTTGCCGCGATAACAGTCAAGGGAAAGGGTTTCGATAGATATGCAATGTATCTATCTGAAAAACAAAAGTTACTCTATTGAGAACCTCCCATCAGAACCGGGGCTTCTTGTCGAGTTGCTTGATCTCTGCCGCGATGATGCTGCTAATTTCGAAATGTTTTCGGCAGCGATCAAAAAGGATGTCGCTCTCACGGCGAAAATCCTTCAAGTGGCGAACTCCCCTGCCTATCGACAATGGAACGAACTGGTTGATATCCGCAGGATGCTCATTGTACTCGGGATGACCAACGTCAGAAACATTGTCACCACCTGCGCTATTCAGCAATTCTTCGCAAATTTTACCAAAGATTTCAGCCGCAACGTCCAGTTTATCTGGCTGCGTGCCTTGGTCTGTGCCAATCTTGCCGAAAGAATTTCCGATCTCATCGGCTATAAAAAACCCGGAGAAGTCTTCCTGGCGGGACTACTCCATCAGGTTGGGATGTTGCTGTTCCTCCTCAATCGTGAAGAAGACTACCTGCCGCTGCTGGATCGTTATTTTGAAAAGAGTGATGATTTTTGTGAACTGGAGCAACAGGCATTGCACGCTGATCATTGTGAACTGGGAGCAGCACTGGTTGAAAGCTGGAAGCTCGACTCTTTTATCGCTGATGCCATCCTCTTTCAACACGCTCCGGCAGATGAACTTCAAAGCTCCCCAATGCTGCTAAAAATCCTTGCGGTTGCCAGTCCCCTCAGTTCAAGACAAAGTGCGCGTGAGAATACAACCTACCTTGAAAAGGCGGGGACGCTATTTGATTTAACCGAGGATACAATTCTAGATTGCCTTGATCAAGCTATCGAAAAAAGCACCCGGATGATTAGTGACCTTGGATTTAGCGGACGCTTTTATTCTGCTGACGAAGCAGAACTTTTTGAGGAAGAACAGTACAATAGTGGCCGACAGAAGCTTTCCAGCGCAATTCAGAATATCGCTCTGGGAACCACCATTGGGCGTAGTCACAAAACGGAAATTGTCGATTTCGCTAAGGAGACACGGGCGAGTTTCAGTACTCTGTTCAACCTAGATAAGATGCTCTTCTTTACGGTTGACAAGCAGCAGACAACACTCTACCCCGTCAACGACCTGGAGCAACCTCAGCTTGACGAAATCGAGTTGACCCTCAGCGACAATAACAGTCTGCTGGTCAAAGCGTTTCACGCCGGGACTGCTGTTAGTTCGCTGAATGAAAAATGTTCTATTGCAGACAAGCAGACGATGCGACTTCTCGAGGCGGAAGTTATCTACATGTTACCGATCGTTTATGACAACGCGGCTCTCGGTGTTCTTGTGCTGGGGACAACGGAACGTGAATGGCCCGGGTTGCAAAAGAAGACCGATCTGCTCGATTTTTTAAGTGAAGAAATTGCGACTAAATACTTTTCACTTCACAAAAAAGCAACCCAATCGGCAGGCATGTCGAATCTCGATTTCAGAAAAATTGCTCACGAAATCAGTAACCCGCTGACAATCATTAATAACTACCTCTATATGCTCGGCAAGAAAATCGATGCGGAACACTCGGCACAGGAGGAAATTAAATTCATCAGCGAAGAGATTGAACGGGTCGGCAGTATTTTACTCCGGGCAAAAGATCCTTCTGCCCCGACCAAAAACAAATATAGGCAGGTCAACGTTAATAAACTATTAAAAGAACTCGACACCCTGTTTCACAGTTCTCTGTATAAAACGCATCGGGTTAAATCAACTCTGCAACTCGACGGACAGGTTCCGACTCTCAACTGTCCTCAGGACAAATTAAAGCAGATTCTGATCAATATCATCAAAAACGCTGCTGAAGCGATGGTTGACGGTGGTCAGATGACGATCACGACCCGAGACAATGTCTATCAGAATAATCATCAATTTGTCGAAATAGCACTGCGCGATACCGGACCCGGCATCGACGCAGAAATTTTGAAGAATCTTTTTCAGCCGGTCACAAGTACAAAGGAGGGGCATTCCGGATTGGGGCTTACGATTGTGAATACATTAGTTCAGGAACTTTCAGGACATATTTCGTGTTACTCCAGACAAGGGGAAGGAACTGAATTCAAAATTCTCATCCCCCGTTATCTACCAGAGAGTGAGATTGAACTGAAATGATGGATACTAATCATTTCAATAAATTCCAAAACCCCCAAACGGACAAAAAAAACGCCACAATACTGATTGTCGATGACGATCTTGCAGTCGCAAAAAGTATTTCAATGGTCCTGTCAATCAATGGGCTTAAATCATATTCGGTGGCAGGAGGACACGCTGCACTCGAAGAATTACGTCTCAATAAGTACGAACTGGTACTCCTTGACCTCAATATGCCAGATATGGACGGGATGGAAGTCATCGACCGTATCAACAAAGACAACATCGATACAAATGTTATTGTTGTCAGTGGCGAGTCAGAAATTTACAAAGCGATCCATGTTCTTAAAAATGGGGCAAAAGACTTTGTCCGCAAGCCGTATTCTGCTGACGAACTGCTGTTTTCGATTCAAAATGTTCTGGAAAAAATCTACCTCGAGCGGGAAAACCGTTCGATGGTTGCCAAGCTGGAAGAATCGGAAGCGTTGCATCGCTTTATCGTCCATAATTCCCCCGACCTTCTCTACATGCTCGACAAGAACGGCTGCTTCGTTTTCGTCAATAAAAACACCGTGAAACTTCTCGGTTACAGCAGGCGTGAACTCATCGGAAAACACTACTGCGAAGTGGTCTACTCCGAAGATCTTGACCGCGCAAAAATGTTCTTTAATGACGGGCAACTCCCCAAAGAGACAAAGAGTCAGGAACTGCGGCTGCAGTGTAAAGACAACGGTTCATTGCTCCATGTCGAAGTCCGGGCGATCAACATTGAAAAGAAAATTTCCGGTGGCTATAAGTTGGGAAGAAACAGCCACCGCAAAGAAAACTTTGTCGGAACATACGGTGTTGCCCGAGATATTACGGAGAAAAAGAAAGCCGAAGAAATTATCCGCTTTCAGCATAACCATGATTTATTAACCGGGCTGCCGAATCGATTGTTATTAAATGAACGGTTGAAATCTCTGATTACCCGTTCGCACGAAAATCACGAAAAATTTGCTTTACTGTTTATTGACATCAACCGTTTCAAACTAATCAATGATACCTATGGCCAGGCCGTCGGCGACAAGCTACTGCAAAGCTTTGCCGAAAACCTACGGCGCTGTACCCAGGAAGAAAATACATTAGCCCGGTTAGGAAGTGACGAATTTATCCTGCTGCTGCCGGATATTCAATCCAAAGAGGATGCAATTGTTGCAGCAAAAAGGATCCTTTCTGAAACAGCTCTCCCCTTCCAGCACAAGGGTCATGAAATCCATACCACTCTGAGTATCGGTATCGCCATCTACCCGGAACATGGGCGTACTCGAGAAAAATTGATCAAAAATTCGGATGCAGCAGTTTGTCACACAAAAACGAAAACTCACAAACGTTATTGTGTCTACAATAAAAGTCTCAGTGATAAAAACAGCAATACCGTCTTTATTGAAAATCTTATCCGCGACTCAATCAAAAACGATCGTTTTACCGTTGTTTATCAACCGCAAATTGACCTGAGTAGCGGTAAGATTCATGCAGCAGAAGCGTTGGTTCGAATTCGAGATGATGATGGTAGTTTAATTCTGCCACAGCAGTTTATCGATATTGCAGAAGAAACCTCACTGATTATTGATATTGGCAATATTGTTTTGCACAAGGTGTGTCGTGACATCAAAGCGTGGGGTCGGGATGGCTTAAAACTTCAGGTATGTATCAACATTTCAGCCGTTCAACTGGCGATGGACAATTTCACCGACTACGTTCTTGAAAAACTCCATAGTTGCGGAGTCAACCCCAAAGAAATTGAGCTGGAATTAACCGAGAACGTTCTTATTCAGAATATTGAGCGGACAATTTCCAATATCGTTAAGCTAACTGACGCCGGGATAAAAATTGCTGTGGATGATTTTGGAACCGGCTATTCGTCACTCAGTTATCTTGATCGCCTGCCGTTGAATACTCTAAAGCTTGATAAATTATTTATGAAGAAAATCACCACCGACAATATGAATGATACAATTATCCCGGCGATGATCGGGGTCTCTCACGGTTTACAGCTCGACTTCATCGCTGAAGGGGTCGAAACGAAGGCACAACATGATTATCTGGTTCAACAGGGACCATGTATCGCTCAAGGGTTTTATTACAGCAGACCGGTCGAAAAAGCCCGGCTGTTCGAGTTTATTGAAAGCCATGGTGTCAAACAACTAGCCTGACCCATAAAACACAAGAAGACAAAAGCCCCGAGGGATGAATTCCTGCGGGGCTTTTTATTATTTAACAGAGGGGAGGTTATCAACCCTCCTGAATTGCCGCATGGGCTGCCGCCAGCCGGGCAATAGGAACCCGATATGGCGAGCATGAAACGTAATCAAGCCCAATTTCATGACAGAACGCAACACTGGAGGGTTCTCCACCGTGCTCACCGCAGATACCAACCTTTAATTCAGGCCGGGTACTGCGTCCCCGCTCAAATCCAATTTTGACCAGCTCCCCAACTCCGCGCTGATCAAGAGCAACAAACGGATCTTTTTTCAGCACTCCACGTTCGATATAATCCGGGAGAAAATGTCCGGCATCATCTCGTGACAAGCCATAGGTCGTCTGGGTCAAATCATTGGTTCCAAAAGAGAAAAATTCGGCCTCACGGGCAATGGCATCGGCAGTCAATGCCGCACGCGGAAGCTCAATCATAGTACCAATCAGGTATGAAACGTTGACACCGAAACGTTCGCAGACGTCATCAGCAACCCTGATCGCATTTTTACGCAGAATGGCCAGTTCGTTGACATGGCTGACAAGGGGAATCATGATTTCAGGGACAATATCAAATCCCTCGTCTTTTACCAGTTCGCAGGCCGCTTCCATAATGGCCTGAACCTGCATATCGTAAACTTCAGGATAGGTTATTCCAAGGCGACAACCACGGTGCCCCAACATCGGGTTAAATTCATGCAGGTGCTCAACATGCTCTTTAACTTCCGAAAAACGGAGACCAACGGCATTGGCCAGTTCAGAAACATCGTCGTCGGTCTGAGGAAGAAATTCGTGCAGTGGCGGATCGAGTAACCGGATCGTAACCGGATACCCTTTCATTGCCCGGAAGATTCCAAGAAAATCACCCTTCTGCATCGGCAGAATTTTGTCGAGAGCCCGTTTGCGACCATCAAGATCTTCAGCGAGGATCATCTCCCGCACCGCCTGAATCCGATCCCCCTCAAAGAACATATGTTCAGTTCGACACAACCCGATCCCTTCAGCACCGAAACCGCGTGCAACCTTTGAATCTTTCGGAGTATCAGCATTGGTTCTGACCTTAAGACGACGAAACTGATCAACCCATCCCATTAATGTTGCGAAATTTCCACTGACTTCGGGCTGTACCTTTGGGACATCGCCCAGCATGATTTCACCGAGAGAACCATCCAGAGTGATAAAATCACCTCGCTTGATCAAGTGTCCCGATTTTGTTGTAAGTTGCTGTTTTTCATAATCAATTTTAATATCACTACAACCGCTGATACAGCACTTCCCCATCCCTCGGGCAACCACGGCAGCGTGCGATGTCATGCCACCACGCGCAGTCAGAATCCCCTGTGCCGCATTCATCCCGTGAATGTCCTCGGGGCTGGTTTCTATTCGAACCAAAATGACCTTTTTCTTCAGCCGGGTCTGTTCTTCGGCTTCATCGGCATTAAAAACAACCTGACCGCTCGCAGCACCGGGTGACGCAGGTAATCCTTTAGCGATAATCTGCTTTTCCGCTTTCGGGTCAAGTGACGGGTGCAGTAACTGATCAAGTTGATCGGGATCGACCCGTAGCACTGCTTCTTTCTGATCAATCAACCCTTCACTGACCATATCAACCGCAATTTTAATGGCCGCCGGCGCTGTCCGTTTGCCGGTACGGGTCTGCAGCATATAGAGCTTCCCTTTTTCAATCGTAAACTCAATATCCTGCATATCTTTGTAATGCTGCTCAAGAATTTCACGGATGTTCGCCAGTTGAGCATAGCTTTCTGGCATCACATCTTCCATTGCTGGGAGATCACCCTCTTTGTGTTTGGTACGGTTAATCGGCTGGGGAGTTCTGATCCCGGCGACAACATCTTCACCCTGAGCGTTAACCAGGTATTCACCATAAAAATAGTTTTCACCGGTTGCAGGGTCACGGGTAAAAGCAACCCCCGTTGCACAGTCTTCCCCCATATTGCCGAAGACCATTCCCTGAACGTTAACCGCGGTTCCCCAATCACTGGGGATTGCGTGAAGCTTGCGATAGGTCACAGCCCGCGGAGTCATCCATGAACCAAAGACGGCACCAATTGCCCCCCAGAGCTGTTGTAACGGTTCATCGGGAAAGTCTTCGCCCAGATGTTCTTTATAGCTCGCCTTGAATTCGCCGACCAGTTCCTTTAAGTCATCGGCAGTGAGTTCAGTATCAAGCTGAACACCACGATCATCTTTCTTTTGTGACAGGGTAGCAGCAAAGACATCACCATTCATCCCTTTAACAACGTTAGCGTACATCTGGACAAAGCGACGATAGGAATCGTAGGCAAAGCGCGGGTCATCGCTCTGAGTGATCACACCCTGAATTGTCTGATCATTCAAACCAAGATTAAGGACGGTATCCATCATCCCCGGCATTGAGGCCCGGGCTCCGGAACGCACTGAAACAAGTAAAGGGTTCTGGCTATCGCCGAACCCTTTATTCATTCGTTCCTCTAAAACCGTCAAAGCACGATTAACTTCGTCTTCCAGACCAGTAGGATATTGTTGATTATTTGCGTAGTAAGCCTGGCAGACCTCTGTCGTCAAAGTAAATCCGGGAGGAACCGGCAATCCGATCGACGTCATCTCGGCAAGGTTCGCCCCCTTACCACCTAACAACTCCTTCATTGATCCATCACCATCGGCCTTACCAGCTCCGAAAGCATACACAAACTGTGACATTCTGCTGCTCCTTTTCTTTAGTGATTCAGATCATGTGGAAAATCAGGCAATCTTTTTGAAGTCGGCAATCCCGCTAAAAAGCCCGGAAATCTGAGTGAGTAACGCCAGACGATTTTTTTTAATCACTTCATCATCAACCATGACCATGACGCTATCGAAAAAATCATCAACGGGCTTACCTAATCCGGCAATCACATCCAGCGCCTTAGCGTAATTGCGATCTGCGACAAGAGACGCGACCTCAGCCTGAACTTCCTGCAATCGAGTAAAGAGAACCTGCTCACATTGATCGGTGAGAAGAGACTGATCAACGGGTTGATCCAGTCCTCCTTTAATAATATTACCGACCCGCTTGAATGCAACTGCCAAAGAATCAAAATCGTCACGTTGCTTCAATGCTGACAGTGCTTTGATCCGTTCAAGAGCATCAATCGGTTCAGCAAAAGAGGCACTTAACACAGCGTCAATCACATCAGCGGGATAGGTATCGCCCGACAACATATTGACCAGCCGCAACCGGATGAAACGGACAACCTCAGCAACAATTTCTTCAGCTGGACGCTGTCGTTTAGCCTCAAGAAGTTCGATACTTTGTGCAACCAGCTCCGGAATCGAAATAGCGTAGCCACGATCAAGGATAATCGCCAAGACACCGATAGCACTGCGGCGCAAAGCGTAAGGATCAGCCGTTCCTGTTGGAATCAGTCCGACGCTGAAACAGCCGCAGATCGTATCAATCTTATCGGCAAGGGAGACAAAAGCACCGAGATCATCACTCGGCAGCTGGCCACCAGCCTGAGTTGGAAGATAATGTTCAAAAATTGCCGTGGCGACTGCCGAATCTTCCCCTTCGAGAAGGGCATACTCACGCCCCATCACCCCTTGTAATTCAGGAAACTCGTAAACCATTCCGGTTTCCAAATCACACTTAGCCAAGATTGCAGCACGACGGGTCTGCTCAACTTTTTCAGGAGCAAACTGTTCAGCCAGCTCGACAGCAAGCTTTGTAAAACGCTCGACTTTTTCGAAACTGGTTCCCAACTTTGCCTGGTAAACAACCTTCTTCAACGCCTCAAGGCGTGATTCCAAAGAGACTTTCTGATCCTCACGCCAGAAGAACATTGCATCCGATAAACGTGCACGCAACACCCGCTCGTTCCCTGCAATAACCACTTGCGGATCTTTCGCGTGGGTGTTTGCAATCGTGATGAAGTTCGGCAAAAGTTTTCCCTGATCATCAACAAGTGTAAAGTATCGTTGATGCTCACGCATACTGGTAATCAGCAACTCTGGTGGAAGCTGAAGGAATATTTCCTCAATCGAACCAGCCAAAGCCTGTGGAGATTCAACCAGAAAGCTGACTTCTTCCAGCAATTCTTCATCAGGATTCAATTTGCCACCAAGCTTTTGAGCTAACTCTTCAAGCTGAGCAGAAATAATTTTACGCCGTTTATCAACTTCAGGGATCACATGGTGCTGTTCAGCTTTTTCGAGGTATTCTGCAACACCCGAAACCGTAAATTCCCCGGGAGCCATGAAGCGATGACCACGGGAACAGTTTCCGCTGGTCAGATCACCAAAGGTAAACGGGACGACCTCACCGTTATACACAGCAACAATCCAGTGCATTGGTCGGGCAAACCGGACATCAAGATCTTTCCAGCGCATCGATTTTTTGAAAGAGAGATTTCCAACCACCCGGGGGAGGATCTGCTCAAGCTCAGTTTTAGATTCGCCACCCTCAATCACCTTGGAGATAAACAGATATTCGCCTTTGTCAGTTTCAATCCGTTGTAAATCTTCAACAGCAACATCGTTTGTCCGGGCAAAGCCTTCAGCCGCCTTGGTTGGGTTACCATCCTTATCAAAAGCAATCCGTGCCGGCGGGCCGGTAATTTCCAACTCCTGTCGCTGTTGCTGTAACGCAACGTCACTGATCGTAATCGCCAGGCGACGCGGGGTAGCAAAAGTACGAATCTCTCCATAAGAAATTCGTGCCTGTTCAAGTTCCTGACACAGGTGTTGTTGCAGATCTTTCAATGCAACCGGGATAAATCCCGCCGGGATCTCTTCGGTTCCCAATTCAAGAAATAGTTCCGCAGACATGTATGACTCCAATTTACGCACCGACGAAGCGGGCAAATATGTTTGATATTATTTCTTTAACAGCGGATGACCAAGTTTTTCGCGTTGGACAAGGTATCCGGCGGCACACAGCTTCGACATATTTCGAACCCGCCCGATATAACCGGCACGCTCGGTCACAGAAATCGCATTCCGTGCATCCAGCAGATTAAAGGTGTGTGAACACTTCAGAACAAAATCGTAAGCCGGAAACACCAACTCTTTTTCGATCAATTGTAAAGACTCTTTTTCATACATATCGAAGAGCGTGAACAGCATATCGGTATCAGCTTCTTCAAAGTTGTAATGGGAGAATTCAACCTCAGTTTGATGGTGAATATCACCATACGTGATCCCGTCAATCCACTCGAGGTCATAAACATTATCAACACCCTGAAGGTACATGGCAATCCGCTCGATGCCGTAGGTAATCTCACCGGGAATCGGTTTAAGCTCAAAACCGCCACACTGCTGAAAGTAAGTAAACTGGGTAATTTCCATTCCGTCCAGCCAGACTTCCCAGCCCAGTCCCCAGGCACCAAGAGTCGGGGACTCCCAGTCATCCTCAACAAAACGGATATCATGTGCCAGAGGGTCAATACCAAAGCTTTTCAACGAATCAAGGTAGAGATCCTGGATGTTTTGCGGAGAGGGCTTCAGAATAACCTGAAACTGGTAATAATGTTGCAGACGATTAGGGTTCTCACCGTAGCGGCCGTCGGTCGGACGACGTGACGGCTCAACATAAGCAACATTCCATGGCTCAGGACCGAGCGCGCGCAAAAAAGTTGCCGGATTAAATGTCCCCGCCCCTTTTTCAATATCGTATGGCTGTTGAATAACACAGCCCTGCTCTGCCCAATAGTTCTGAAGCGACAAAATTAAATTCTGAAAAGTCACATTACCTCCAAAGAAACCATAAACCGCTATAAATGGCGGGAATTATAGATACGAAACGGGAGCGCAAGTGTAGCTTTCACCTTTACAGATGTCAAGATTTCAACAGATGTTCTGCGGTTATTCTCTGGTGAGGAACTGACGTGATTTCGGCTCTCTCGGTAAAACCTGATGCAGCACTTGATCAAGAATCAATCCTGCTTCCCGGATGGTTTTTTCTCCGAACTGAAACCCGTTGAACCGATGATGAACAACTTTAAGCGACCGAGCTAATGTTCCCACGGTACCAAGTTCAACATCCAGGGCCATTGAACCGGCACAGTCAAGGCACAAACTGCCACCCCGGACAGAATCAAAGCGTATTGATTCCTCTGAGAAGATCTTTAGACACTCACTGCAATGGAGAAGATGAGGCATGTAGCCAAGAAGATAGATCAGACGTAATTCAAACAGCAAGCGGGCGATTTTCAACTGCCCCCCCTGCTCAAGGTAATCGAGAAAAGAGAATAATAACTCGTAGATCGTGAGGTGAGGCTCTTCGTCCTCAAGCAGAAGTGTGACGAGTTCTGAGCCATAACTGGCAAGAGCAAGGCGTTGAAAATCACTCCGCAATCCAATGCGAGAATTAACAAGATCGGCTTCCTGAAGAAGCCACAGATCACCACGCCCTGATGTCCACTGGAATACCGCCTGTGTGAAGGGGTCGAGGACCGCACCAAAACGCTTTCGGCTTTTCCGTGCAGCCCGTGCAAAGCCTTTCTGCAGACCAAATTCAGCAGTGAACAGAGTGAGAATAATATCAGCCTCGCCATAGTTTGTATGACGAAGAACAATCGCTTCACAACGTTGAGGACAGTGCGCCATGTCAGACTCTGCACAAAAGTGCTATAGCACTGGATCTTAGGATAAATAGGGAAGGAACGCTGTTGCTGTTCCAAAATAGATAAGAATGCCGGTAATATCGTTGACCGTCTGAACAAAAGGACTTGAAGCAATTGCCGGGTCAATGCCGATTTTCTTAAAAAACGCAGTTACAAGGACCCCCATACAGGCGGCAACGGTGATCGCAGCAATCATTGCAACACCAACGACCATTCCGAGATAAACATTTTGATGCCAGATCGTTGCAACCGTCGCAATTGTTAAACCACAGACCAGCCCCATAATAAGACCAACCCGCAATTCTTTTAAAAATATACGGCGTAGCATCGAAAAATCGACACGACCGGTGGCAAAACCCCGAACCAGAATTGTAGAGGTCTGACTCCCGACGTTACCACCCATCCCGGTAATAACAGGAATAAAAGATATCAGCATAATAGCGTGTTCAAGGGTTGCCTTAAAAAACCACATCAGCGTTCCGGTAATGACTCCACCGAAAAGAGTGGTCAACAACCACGGCAAACGCAACCTGGCAATCTGGAACGATTTATAGCCAAGCAGCATCTCCTCTTCACTGGTACCTGCCATCCGCAAAATATCTTCTGTCGCTTCATCGCGCATGACGTCAATAACATCATCAACAGTAATAAGACCAATCAACTTTCCCTGATCGTCGACAACTGGAACTGCAAGGATGTTGTATTTTGCGACCAGATCAGCGACGTCTTCCTGATCCATATCTGTTCGAACCCTCATCACATTCGTTGACATGATGTCTTTGAGTTCTGTCGTCGGCGGGACTGTCAGCAACTGACGCAATGAGAGGACACCGACAAGATGATTATGTTCATCGGTCACGTAGACATAGAAGACCATTTCATAGTCTTCTGAGTCCTGTAGAGCCTCAATAGCTTCTTTAACAGTGATATTTTGGTCTAGCGAGAAGACTTCGGTCGACATAATGCCGCCAGCCGTATCTTCATCGTACCCAAGCAGATGTTCGACATCAACAGACTGGTCATCATTCAGTGCAGCAAGAATATCCTCGGCAAGTTCCTCAGGTAAACTTCTGATAAAAACAGCACTGTCATCATCAGCCATTTCGTGAATAATCGAAACAAGGTAGTGTTTATCCAGAAGTTCTGCGAGCTTCGGCCACGATTCAGGGTCAAGCTCAGCAAGGACATCAGCAGCACGGTCATTATCGGGAATAAGTTCTAGAAGGGTTTTCTGTTCTTCAAGCTGTAGGTGTTTAAACAGGTCTGCAATATCGGCCGGGTGAATTTTAGCCAGAGCTTTTTTTAAATTGACCGTCGCTCCACGCCGGAGTAGTTTCAAAACCGTTGTCTGAAGTACCTGCATTTTTTGTTCGTGCATAAAACCACCCGATACTATTAATACATTTGAAATACTGGAGCTCTAAGAAACTAGCATTCCGGTCCAGAAGAGTCAACGCAGTGGCCGGAATGGTGAAATCTTCAGAACAAAAAAAGGGGGCAAAGAGATATCTCCTTGCCCCCTGATTCTTCAGATTGCGCTATGAACTAAGCCGATTCAGCAGTCTCCTGCGCCGGAGCATCGCTCTGTGCAGTGTACCCTTCTTCAACCAATTCGATAATTGCCATAGGAGCGTTATCACCCTGACGATTTTCCAAGCGAATAATCCGAGTATAACCACCGGGACGCTCAGTATAACGCGGAGCAATCATTTCAAACAACTTTGCGACAACCTTCTGATCGCAAATAACACGTAGAGCCTGGCGACGGGCATGAAGATCGCCACGCTTACCAAGAGTAATCATTCTGTCAACCAGTTTACGAAGCTCTTTAGCACGTGTCACTGTTGTTGTGATTTTCTCATTTTCAAAAAATGAGGTCACCATGTTACGCATCATGTGTTGACGATGGTCAGGCTTACGTCCGAGACGTCTGCCGGATTTATTGTGGCGCATTGCTTTAGTTCCTTTCTATAAAACAACCAAAGGAGGACTACTCGTCGTCCTGACCCTTTTGAATCAATTTCAAATAATCGGGATCTGGAAAATTCTCCAGCTTCATGCCGAGGCTCAACCCCATTTCGGACAAGATGTCCTTAATTTCGTTCAGAGACTTCCGACCAAAGTTCTGAGTCTTCAGCATCTCTGCTTCAGATTTCTGTACCAGCTCACCAATCAGGTTGATCTGAGCATTCTTGAGGCAGTTTGCACTCCGTACAGACAACTCAAGCTCTTCAACCGAACGATACAGATTTTCGTTTATCTTCTGCTTCTCACTATCCTCTTCTTCAAGAACAGGCTCATCAGTCTCATCGAAGTTGATGAAAATCTGAAGTTGCTCTTTAAGAATCTTAGCTGAATAAGCAATTGAATCCTCAGGTCTAACACTGCCGTCGGTATAAACCTCAAGAGTCAGCTTGTCGTAATCGGTAATTTGACCAACCCGGGCATTCGAAACGTTATAGTTAACTTTGGAAATCGGTGAAAAAATTGCATCGATCGGAATCGTTCCAACAGGCGCGCTCTCATCACGATTTTTCTCAGCAGAGACATAACCTTTACCCATAGCGACGGTCATGTCGATTTCCAGGTCGGTCTCGTCACCACAAGTTGCAATGTGATGATCAGGGTTGAGGATCTCAACGTTATTATCAGTTATGATATCACCTGCCCTAATAACGCCGGTTCCCTTTTGTACGATCCGGACATTACGAGGGTCGTGTCCATGCAAACGGACTTTAACCCCTTTTAAGTTCAAAATGATATCCGTGACATCCTCAGTCACACCCACGACACTGGAGAACTCATGCTGAACGTTCTTAATCCGCACAGAAGTGATTGCCGCACCTTGCAGTGACGACAGCAGAATACGCCGCAAAGAGTTACCAAGAGTTGTACCAAACCCACGTTCAAACGGCTCCGCAACGAATTTCCCGTAATTTTCGGTCAATTCTGTTGCTTCCAGCCGTGTTGGCTTGATCAGATCTCTCCAGTTTTTGTACATATATTGATTCTCCCTCTCAAGAGTCCCTGACGAGGTTACTGATTATTTCGAGTAAAGTTCAACGATCAGTTGTTCCTGGAACTCTGGCGTTGTCAATTCACTTCGAACAGGCAGAGTTTTGATAGTTCCCTTAAAGGCATCACGCTCAAGCTCAACCCATGAAGGAACGCCACGACGCATCACACTATCAAGAGATTCATTAATGCAGGTGACCTCACGACTCTTCTCGCGCAAGGTGACCACGTCATTTGGACGAACCAAGTAAGATGGGATATTGACCTTCTGACCATTAACCTGAAAGTGTCCGTGACGAACCAAAGTTCTTGCCTGGGCTCTTGAAACAGCAAAGCCAAGACGATAAATAGCACTATCAAGGCGACGCTCAAGCAGCATCAGGAGGTTCTCACCGGTAACGCCCTTCATGCGATCAGCTTTAGCAAAGTAAAGACGGAACTGCTTTTCCTGCAAGCCGTAAGTCCGTTTCATCTTCTGCTTTTCACGCAATTGAGTTCCATAATCAGAAACCTTGGTACGGCGCTGACCATGTTGTCCCGGAGCATAATTACGACGCTCAAGAGCACATTTATCGGTATAACATCTGTCCCCTTTCAGGAACAGCTTGGAATTTTCTCTTCTGCACTGGCGGCAGACTGGACCAGAGTATCTAGACAACTTCTTCCTCCTTGATGCTTAAACGCGACGACGCTTGGGTGGACGGCAACCGTTATGTGGAATCGGGGTTACGTCCTTAATCATGGTCACTGTCAAACCTGCTAATGAGAGCGCACGCAGAGCAGACTCACGACCACTACCCGGACCTTTGACGTAGGCTTCTACCGAACGCATCCCATGTTCCATTGCTTTGGTCGCAGCATCTTCAGCAGCAATCTGTGCAGCAAACGGGGTACTTTTACGTGATCCCTTAAAGCCTTTAGCTCCAGAGGTAGACCATGCAACAACATTTCCTGCCGGATCGCAAATAGTCACAATTGTATTGTTGAAGGTGGATTGAATGTGCACAACACCTTTGGCAATATTCTTTTTCTCGACTTTCTTACGTACGACTTTTTTACCTTTAGCCATGATATCTCCGCTTATTTCTTCTTACCGGCAACGGTCTTCTTCGGTCCCTTACGAGTCCGTGAATTGTTCTTGGTATTCTGACCACGCGCCGGAAGACCTTTACGATGACGCAAACCACGATAACAGCCAAGATCCATTAACCGCTTAATATTCATTGTCAACTCACGACGCAAATCGCCTTCTACGTTGCAATCTTTATCAACCAGTTCACGAATTTTAACCAGTTCGGATTCAGTCAAATCATCAGTACGGGCATTGAAATCAACGCCAGCCTGCGAAAGAATCTTTTGAGACGTAGTGCGGCCAATCCCATAAATATAGGTCATAGCCACTTCAATGCGTTTGTTACGCGGTAAATCGACTCCTGCAATACGTGCCAATTTTTCCTCCTAGGGCTTTTATCCCTGTCTTTGCTTGTGTTTGGGATTCTCACAGATGATCCGGACAACACCCTTGCGTTTAATTACCTTACATTTATCACAGATCTTCTTTACGGAAGCTCTAACCTTCATTTTGAGATCCTTTTCCAGTCATTATCTATCTACAGATAGATCCTACTATGATTCTAACTATCGAGACGGGTCAGTATTTCAGGTCCGTTCTCAGTCAATGCTATCGTATGCTCAAAATGGGCGGAAAGTTGACCATCTGCGGTCACTGCAGTCCATCCATCCTCTAAAACTTTAACATCAGGAGCACCAACGTTCACCATCGGCTCTATTGCTATCGTCATTCCCGACTTCAGAAGTGGTCCCCGTCCCGGGATACCGTAGTTCGGAACCTGCGGATCTTCGTGGAGTTGTCGACCAATACCGTGTCCAACAAAATCACGAACGACACTAAATCCGTCGCGCTCTACTCGCGTCTGAACCGCATTTGAAATATCCGAAAGGTGATCACCGGTTATTGCTGCGGCTATGCCACATTCAAGAGACTCTTGAGTCACTTGAAGTAGTCTTTGCGTTTCCTGACTAATTTCACCGATAGGTACAGTTATCGCCGAATCACCGAAAAAACCATCAATGATCAGTCCAAAATCAATACTAATGATGTCGCCTTCAACCAGTGGATTACTGTTCGAAAATCCATGAACAACCTGGTTATTCGGTGAAGCACAAATAGTAAAAGGAAAGCCACCGTAACCTTTGAAAGCCGGTCGGGCCTTCCACTTAATACACTGCTTTTCAGCCAGACGATCCAGCTCCAGCGTTGTTACCCCGGGCCGTACCTTCTCGCGTAACATCTGCAAGATTTCTGCGACCATTTTTCCTGCCCGGCGCATCTTCTTAATTTCATTGCGGGACTTGATAACAATCAATTATTTATCCTGGAGTGCCTTAACGATCGAAGCTTGAACGTCGGCGATATCAGCCATACCATCGATGACCTGTAACAGCCCCTCAGCTCTATAATAATCTTCGAGGGGTGCAGTCTGCTGATGATAGACCTGCATGCGATTTCTGATTGTCTCTTCACAATCATCATCGCGCTGAACAAGCTCACCACCACAGACGGTACAACGACCATCCGCACCGGGTGGATCAAACTTAAGATGAAAACCCTTACCACACTGGCGACAAGTACGACGACCTGTCAGTCTTTCGACCAGCGCATCGGTATCTACCTGCAACGACACGACAGAGTCAAGAGGTTTTGCAATATCAATCAGAACCTGTTTGAGAGCGTCAGCCTGTGGAATTGTCCGCGGGAAACCATCAAGAATGAAACCACCTTGGCAGTCTTCCTGCTGTAACCGCTCACGCACAATACCGACAACAATCTCGTCAGAAACAAGCTCCCCAGCATCCATACACTCTTTAGCTTTTACACCCATAGGCGACTGAGCACGCACCGCAGCACGCAACATATCCCCTGTGGAAATTTGCGGTATGCCGAATTTATCTTCGAGCATAGTCGCCTGAGTTCCTTTTCCTGCCCCCGGAGGGCCCAGCAGAATAATCTTCATAAAAATCTATCCTAGCCGTGACGACCTTTAAGGGTTACACCTTTCATAAATCCTTCGTAGGATCTTGAGATAAGGTGAGCCTCAATCTGAGACGCAGTATCCATACCAACACCAACAACAATCAGCAATGACGTTCCACCGAAAAAGAACGGGACGTTCAACTGACTGATTAACAGCGTTGGCAGTACACAGACTACAGAGATGTAAATTGCACCAGCAAACGTCAAACGACTCAAGACGATATCGAGATAGTCCGCAGTTTCCTTGCCTGGCCTAATTCCAGGAACAAAACCACCCTGTCCCTTAATATTGTCTGCAACATTTGCCGGGTTAAAAGTTATAGCCGTGTAGAAGTAGCAAAAGAATACAATAAATGCAATATAAAATATATTATAGACCCAATGAGTCGGCGACATATATGCAGACATCGTCTTGACCCATGGAGCATCAATAAAATTTGCTATCGTCGCCGGAAACATCATAATAGAACTGGCAAAAATCGGCGGAATAACACCACTCATATTAATCTTCAGTGGTAAATGGCTGGCTTGTCCACCCATATTACGCATACCAACAACACGTTTAGCATAATGGATAGGGACACGCCGCTGTGCACGCTCCATAAAGACAATTGCGGCAATCGTCAAAAGCATAAGAGCCAAGATGAAGATTATGATAGCCGGAGACATTGCCCCAGTTTGGGCTAGACGTACCGAGTTGACGATCGCTGATGGCATACCAGCAACAATCCCGGCAAAGATTATCAGAGAGATACCGTTTCCAATTCCTCTCTCAGTAATCTGTTCACCCAACCACATAATGAAGGCTGTACCAGCCGTCAGAGTTATAACAGTCATCAGGATAAAGCCGACACCTGGATTCGGAATAACCGGTTCACCAGCGGGTCCAACCATCGACTGCAAACCAAACGCAATACCCGTCCCTTGAATAACAGCAAGCAGGATGGTTCCATAGCGTGTATATTCGGTAATTTTCTTGCGCCCTTGCTCACCGTCCTTGGACAGCTTTTCTATTGGCTCAAAAACAACGGTCAAAAGCT
>Ga0256842_1001036_pt1 | contig 23471 bp, 25 predicted proteins | sample 4559240metaG_FD_185973 | JGI IMG/M metagenome (GOLD analysis project Ga0256842, IMG submission 185973) | Hydrothermal vent microbial communities from Guaymas Basin, Mexico - 4559-240 | ecosystem: Environmental > Aquatic > Marine > Hydrothermal vents | place: Mexico: Guaymas Basin | collected... | reverse complement strand
GTGGAGTAGATGAAATAAATAGCCTTGTTAAGAGGGCTAAAGAAGAGTTAAAATCTGTAGGCGGTATAATGTTGAGTGAGTTGTGAAGGAGGTAAGATGTGGATACGATGAAACAAATGCAAGAACAGGTTAAGAAGAATCTTTCTTCTGTAAAGCATAAGATATTGGTTATGAGTGGAAAAGGAGGAGTGGGCAAGACCTCATTTGCCGTTAATCTGGCAAGAGGGTTGGAGTTAAGGGGGAAGAAGGTAGGACTTTTGGACACTGACATCCATGGGCCTGATACCCTGTCGCTATTGGGAGTGTCAGGTAGGTCTGTTTTTAGCGATAGCAATGGTCGGATCCTTCCAGTTCGTGTCTCTGATAATCTGTATATTCTCTCGCTTGCTTCCAATCTAAAGCCGGAAGATCCGGTTATATGGCGAGGGCCGTTAAAGATATCAGCGATACGACAATTTTTGGCAGATACTGATTGGGGACAATTAGATTATTTGATAATAGATTCTCCTCCTGGAACTGGAGATGAACCCCTTACGGTTATGCAATTTTTACAAGAGGCCTTAGATGGGGCGGTAGTAATTACAACTCCTCAAGAGGTGGCCTTGTTAGATACTCGCAGGAGTGTCTCCTTTGCCCGTACGATGCAGGTAAAGGTATTAGGTTTGGTTGAAAATATGTCCTCATTATTATGCCCCCACTGCGGGAAAGAGATTCCTGTATTTGGCAGCGGTGGAGGAGAAAGATTAAGTAAAGAGATGGAGATTGAACTATTAGGGAAGATACCCTTTTCTTTGCAGATGATGCATTCATCTGAGAGAGGCCGTACTGTTTGGGACATACAAGAAGATGTAGATGTTGTTCAGGCCTACAGTTCAATTATCGACAAAATAGAACAGGCAGTTTTGAGTGGATAAGTATATCTGCTATTGACAAATGCTAATTTAATTAAAATTTGGTATAGAGTTGTTTATTTTGTCTTGCTCTTCTATTGTTAGTTTCCTTTTCAAGAATGCATTCAAAAAATTAGGTGATTATCTGTCTGGTAATATGAACCTTTCCTAATCCGTGTTTAGGTTTCGAATTTGTGGTATTATGTAATAATTGGGAAGGGGGTGTTGAATGAGAAACTTGATATTGGCTTTATTTATACTGTTTTTAGCGATTTCTTTAAATGCAAGTTCAGGATTGGTTGTGTTTTGGTCTATTGATGATGGGAGGGTAAATCCGGTTTCTAATATTGTGGGAGAAGAGGGACAAGGAAAATTGAGAGGAAAGGTTGATTTAGATAAAGGAGTGAGAGGGTATGCGTTAGATTTTTATGATCAGGATGGGTTTTATTCATTAGAGTTATTGGACTCATGGGTCTTGTCTGATGCGGGATTCTCGGTTGGTTTTTGGCTTTATCATCGGGGGATTGATGCCAATACGGTCTTAGTGCAGGCCTCGGGATTTAAGTTGTTAGGTGACCCGGTTTACAAGAATCGAATTGCCTTAAAATTATTCTTTGCCGATGGAGATAGAGAGGTGATTAGGTTTCCTGTAGATATACCAGAACGGGAATGGGTTCATCTGTGTGTTGTAGTTGGCAGGGGTAGAGTGGACCTTTACTTGAATGGAACATTAACTTTTTCTGAGAGTTACTGGGATAATAGATTGCGAGGAGATGACGATCCAGTGAGAGAAAAAGTATTTATAGCGGGAGATGGAGATAAAAATACCTTTTCCGGAGAGATAGATGAATTTGCCTGGTTCCCGCGCAGGATTACTGAATATGAGTGTGCTGGATTGATTTAAAGAAGGAGGAGGAATAGATATGGGCTATAAAGTAGCTGTGGTCGGTGCCACTGGTATGGTTGGACAGGAGATGTTGAGGGTGTTAGAAGAGAGAAATTTCCCAGTTGATGAGATAAGACCCTTGGCATCAGCAAGGTCAAAGGGCAAGAAGGTGTTGTTTAAAGGGGCAGAGGTTGAAGTTGAAGAGTTGACTGCTGATGCCTTTGATGGGCTTGATTTTGCCTTATTCAGCGCTGGGGCAGGGGTGAGCAGGGAGTTTTCCCCGATAGCTGCCCAAAAAGGTGTGGTGGTAATAGACAACAGTTCGGCATTTCGCATGGATCCAGAGGTTCCACTGGTAGTACCTGAGGTGAATCCAGAGGATGCTAAGAAGCACAAAGGAATAATTGCTAATCCTAATTGTTCTACCATCCAGATGGTGGTGGTATTAAAACCATTGGCAGACAGATATGGAATAAGGCGGGTGGTAGTTTCTACATATCAATCCGTATCTGGTTGGGGTAAAGAGGCCGTGGACCAGTTATGGAATGAGTTGGAATTAATAATGGATAAGTGCCCTCGTGCTTCGGCTGAACAATTAAAAGGTGAAATCCGTTCTGCTGGGCTGAGACGAGTCCTTGCTCATCCGATTGCATTTAATGTGTTGCCTCATATAGATGTATTTGCTGATGAAGATTATACTAAGGAAGAATGGAAGATGGTAAATGAGACGAAGAAGATTATGCATCTGCCAGACATACTTGTGAGTGCTACTTGTGTGAGAGTCCCAGTTTTGAAGGCCCACAGTGAGGCAGTTAATGTGGAGTTGAAATCAGAGTTTGGTTCCGTAGAGGAGGTAAAGGAATTATTATCCAATTCACCTGGTATCACAGTGTTGGATGATGTAAAGAAATCAGTTTACCCCCTTGCTTTGGATGTATCTGGGCTTGACGGTGTCTTTGTGGGTAGAATTCGGAAGGATTTAACTTTGCCTTCTGGCCTCAATATGTGGATTGTTGCCGATAATCTGCGCAAGGGTGCCGCGCTCAATGCAGTGCAGATTGCTGAGTTGTTGATTAGTTAAAGATTGTCAGTTAAGAGGGCGCATGGGGGAAGAAGAGAAGAGGAGAAAGAGGAAGCCGAAAAAAGAGGTGGAGGAGGACGAGGGCCCTACCTGTCCTTTTTGGATGCTCACATTTGGTGATGCTATGTCCCTCCTGCTTACCTTTTTTGTGATGTTGGTCTCGTTCACTTCGTTTGACGAAATGAAGGTAGGTGGTTTCATTGGATCGGTTTCTCTTCGGTTCGGTGGAGCAGGATTTTCAGGTAGAGGGGAAGGGTTAGAAAAGTTGGAAAGGATAGTAAAGGTGTTGGCTCGCAATCGAAGGGCACTTACATTTAGGGAACAAGAACAAGTTGTGAGTAAGTTAATGAATCTGAAGGGGTATATAAAGAGCCAAGGTTTATATAACTATATCGATATTGCCAAAGTTCAACGAGGCTATTCTATAAGGATTCAGAATGAGTTATTATTTAAAAAAGGCTCTGCTACTTTATCGGAGAAAGCAGAAGAGGTGTTGAAGAAGATACTTCCTTTACTCAGGTTTGTGGACAATCCCTTAGTAATAGAAGGGCATAGTGACAATGTGCCAATTAAGTGGGGGGGGACATATAAGAATAATTTTGAACTCTCGTTTTACCGTGCGAAGGCAGTGGCAGATTTTCTGCGGAAAAATGGTATAAAAGATAGCCGAATTGCCATTTCTGGACTTGCTGATTTAAAACCCCTATATCCAAATGATACGCCAGAGCATCGGGCAAAAAACCGGAGGGTGGAAATAGTAATTGTAGGTAGAACCTTAGATTATTCTAGTGTATAAAGGAGGGGAGAATGGGTGATGAACCTACTGCACCGGGTTATATGATGCTTTATGGGTTATTGATGACTCTGTTGATGACCTTTTTTATCCTCTTGGTGAGCATGGGCACACAGGAGCCAAATAAGAAGATGAATACGGTTATCACTTCAATAAAAAGTACCTTTGGTGCATTTGGTACAGGTGGGGCAGGCATATTGGAAGGTGGTGGGTCGATTATCTCCAACCCAGATATCACCCAGATAAGAATTATGCGAATGTTGAGGCGATTGAAATTAGAGGATTTACAAGGGATTGAGTTCTCTCAAGAACCACAGAAGCCAGGACAACCGGTCAAGGTATATTACGATCCCTTAGGGAGATTACACATTTCTTTTGATGAGGCCTTGTTTTTCACTCCAGGCCAAAAGAAAATATCTGATAAGGCTAACCTTTTCTTACAGAGGATGTTAGCATTGTATTTTGATACCCCGTATGGTATAACAATAGCAGGATACTCTGGGGGACAGGGGGAGAGAGATTGGTTTGTGGGTTATGAAGCAGCATTAAAAGTGATGAATTATCTTCACCAGCAAGGAGTTCCTTACGTTCATCTGTATCCTGAGGGGCATAAAGACGATAATCTGTCAAAACAAGTAAGAGTGGAAATAGTTTTGCGAGCAAAAGAGATATTAGAAAGGAGTTAATCATGGCGGATGCAGAAGTAAAAGATGCAGGACAGGAGAAGAAGAAAGGATTGAATCCAGTTATCTTGATTTTGATAGCAGTTATAGTTTTGATGGTTGCAGGTGGAGGGTTCTTCTTTTTGGTGATGAGCAAGCAAAGCAAAGCAGAAGCAAAGCAAGAAGAGAAGGTGCAAAAAGAGGAAAAGAAACCAGGGATATTTTATCAGTTCGAAGATCCTTTTATTGTAAATTTGGCCGAAGTTAATGCAGAAAGGTATTTGAAGGTAAACCCTGTATTTGAAGTGGATAATGAGGATGTGGTAGAAGAGATAAATCAGAAACTCCCAGAAATCAAGGATATATTGATCACTATCTTCTCGAGTAAGACCCTTGATGACGTAATGCCATTGGCAGGAAAAGATAGGATAAAGCAAGAGATTATGGATAAAGTTAATGAGGTGCTTACTAAGGGTAAGATTATAGGGGTATACTTTTCAGATTTTGTTATTCAGTGAGGTAGTATTGATCTCCAAAGAAGTAAGAACATACGATTTTCACAAACCAGAGAAGGTTTCGAAAGATCAACTTCGTAACTTACAGATACTTCACGAGAATTTTGCCAGGCTTGCTACAGTCGAATGGTCTGCTATGCTGAGGACAGTAGTACAAGTTAGATTGAACTCTGTTGCCCAGATGTTATTTAATGAGGTATTAAGTGAATGGAGTATCCCTTCTTGTATAGGAGTGATAAATATCCCACCATTAGACGGGAATGCCGTGGTCTATGTTTCACCTGAGTTTATGTTTGCGTTAATTGATAGATTATTAGGAGGACAAGGTCGTGTTCCAACAAAGATAAGGGAATTTAGCGAATTAGAAATGGTCTTATTGCGAAAGTTGTTTAAGGTAATACTGGAGGGGATTAGAGAGGTATGGCATTCTCTTATTGTTTTGAATCCCTCTATTGAAGAGATGGAGACTAATCCTCAGTTTATTCAGGCCTTTTCTCCCAATGAGCCAATTCTCCACTGCAATTATATCGCCCAGTTTGGTGAGGTAAATGGTAGGATTGATTTGGTGATGTCATTTATCTCGTTGGAGGAATTGTTGCCAAAGTTGAGTGTTCAGCATATGTTGAGAGTAGATGCTGGAGAGGTAATGAAATTGGGGCAAGATAGAATTTCGGATATAAAGATATCCCTTATATCTACGTTCCCGGTTATAAATCTCTCTCTTTCTCAGATTAGGTCTTTGAAGGTGGGGGATCTGTTGGATACCCGATGTCCGGTCCAAGATAAAGTAGATGTCTGGGTAAATAACAAGATTTTGTTTCGGGGAAAGTTAGGCAGGAGGGATAGAAGACGCGCAGTAAAGATAGAGAATACGGTAAAGATATAGGAGGTTCAGTTATGGGTGAAGAGAAGAAAAATCCTGAGATAAAAGAGGCAAATCTTAATGAATTGTCAGGTGATGTGGTTACTCCGGTTAAGAATATAGATTTGTTAATGGATGTTGCTTTAGATGTGGTTATCGAGTTAGGTCGAACGGTTATGCCGCTCAAAGAGGTCCTAAACCTTGGGCCAGGATCAGTAATTGAATTGGATAAATTGGCAGGGGATCCTGTGGATATTTTGGTGAATAATAAATTGGTGGCTCGTGGTGAAGTTGTGGTAATTGAAGAAAACTTTGGTGTGCGTATAACGGAGATTGTGGACGTTAAGTCTTTAGGAGAGGAGACGGAGTAATAGTGGTAGGCCAGGCAGTGAATACATTAAATCAGGTAAGCGCTAACTGGTTATATACATCGGATAATGTCGCATCGGATTTAGGTCGAAGTGGTTGGTCGGCATTGTGGGCTACGATCTTAGTATTAGCGTTAATCGTGGTAGGGCTTTGGTTATTTCGTTGGGTTGTAAGCAGGGGGCAACGTGAGAATGGAGGAGGCATAAAGATCTTGCATCGTTTTTATGTATCGCCTAAGGTGTTACTTTTGATGGTTGAAGTGGAGAACAGAAGATTGTTGTTAGGTGTAGGCGATGGCGGAGTAAGTCTCATATGTGAATTAGAAAGAAATAACAAATTTAATCAGGTAATGCAAGAGATTAATAGAGAGAGAGGAGAGCAAGAAGACCTTGTAAAGGAGTTAGAAACACAGGTTGAAGAATTGAAGTCAGCAATAAGGAAGCGTATAAATGGGTAGATTTGGGCGTTTTTTCTTTTGTTTGATGATTCTACTGGGCGTTTTGTTTTTTCTCCCAACCATAGGGGAATGTGCTCAAAATTGGTGGATACCAAAGTTCTCTTTTATCCAACCTGCTCAAAACCAACAAGAGGTTAGTTTTACTATTCAATTGTTTCTTTTGTTGACCGTGCTTTCGTTAGCGCCGTCTATTGTTCTGATGATGACATCTTTTACACGAATAATTGTAGTATTTGCCTTTTTGCGGCATGCCTTGGGTACTCAGCAACTACCCCCTACCCAGATATTTATTGGATTGGCATTGTTCCTAACAGCGATGATAATGGCTCCCGTCTTTCGCGAGGCCAATCAGATGGGGATTCAACCGTATTTAAAAGGGGAAATTTCTATCTATGAAGCCTCCTCTCGTATTGCTAAACCCTTCAAAAAGTTTATGCTAAAACAGACTCGAAACCAAGATTTAGCCTTGTTTTTCAAGATATCCAAAACCCCTGTCCCTTCTCGTCGAGAAGAGACACCAATGATGGTCCTTATCCCGGCATTTGTTCTAAGTGAGTTAAAAACAGCCTTTGTTATTGGATTTATATTATACGTTCCGTTCTTGGTAATAGATATGGTAGTTGCCAGTGTATTAATGGCAATGGGGATGATGATGCTTCCACCGATAATGATATCCCTACCGTTTAAATTGCTGTTGTTTGTTTTGGTGGATGGGTGGGATCTTTTGGTGGGCTCGTTAGCCAATAGTTTTTAAGAATGAAGAATGGAATGACATTGGTTGAACTTTTGATAGCAGTAAGTATCTTTGCCTTTATTATTGCCAGTTCTTATTTGCTCCTCCGTCAATTTAGTCGAACATTTTCGCGTGGGGCAACCCAATCTGAGATGCGTGAAAGAATAAGGGAATTGGCCTCAACCCTTTCTCGTGATATAAGCAGTATGTATCTTCGATGTGAGGGTAATTCTAAAGATTTTGCCTTTTTTTCTTTACGACGACGGGGGAGGGATTTTAAGGTGAGTGAAATACGATATAAGCAAGAAGGAGATAAACTGTATCGTGAGGTCCAATGGGATAGTGATGGAGATTTGTCCAAACAGACGGAGGGAGAGGTATTTGTCGATGGATTGGAAGATGTTAAATTTTCTTTCTATAATGGAGGATGGCAAGATCATTGCCCTACTGATGGCCTTCCAGAAAGGGTGAAGTTGGAGATAAAATGGAAAGGATATCCAAGAAAATATGATTTGGAATACGAGGTGATGGCGAGATGAATGGATTCAGTTTGCTTGAAGTTTTGATTGCAAGTTTTATAATGGTTATCGGTGTTATTGGATTGATCCCTGCTTTTAATGCTGGGATGAGAAGTGCTTCTCGAGCAAAGATGTGGACCGATGTGGCAGTTTTGGGGCAAAAGAAAGTAGAGGAAATAAAGGCGGGAGTTCAAGAAGAAGGCCATGGCAAAGAAGGCCCTTATAGTTGGCAGGTAGTGAAAGAGGATTATTCTGCCCCGGGCCTGCCAAAAGGGACTTTGAAACAGTATAATGTGATTATTCGGTGGCAAGATAAGGCACATATTAGAGAAGAGAAATTTGTTTACATAAAGCGTCTTGTAGAGTAATGGAAAAGTATATTTGTATCCATGGTCACTTTTATCAACCTCCGAGGGAAAATCCGTGGTTGGATATAATCGAACGCCAAGAAAGTGCTTATCCTTACCATGACTGGAATCAAAGGATAGATGCTGAATGTTATACTCCTAATACTGCTGCCAGAATATTAGATGGAGAGCAGTTTATTATTGATGTAGTGAATAATTACGAATATATAAGTTTTAACTTTGGCCCCACTTTAATGCGTTGGCTTGAGAGGAATTCTCCCTCTACTTATCGCAAGATAATAGAGGCTGATACTGCCAGTATGCATCGGAATAACGGACATGGAAATGCAATTGCACAGGTTTACAACCACATAATTATGCCTTTAGCCACCCGCAAGGATAAAGAGATTCAGGTTAGATGGGCAATAGAGGATTTTCGGTACCACTTTCACCGTGATCCTGAAGGGATGTGGCTTGCAGAGACAGCGGTTGACATAGAGACATTGGAAGTTTTAGCAGATTATGGAATTAAGTTTACCATCTTATCTCCATATCAAGCCAAACGCTGGAGAAGATTGGGTGACAAAAAATGGAAGGATGTGCAGGGAGGGATTGATGGACGGTATCCTTACCTATGTCGATTGCCGGGAGGTAAGTCCATAATTTTGTTCTTTTATGATGGTCCAATTGCCCAGGATCTTGCATTTGGTGGCCTATTAAATAGTGGGGAGGCCTTATATCGACGTTTAGTTGCTGTTGCTAATGCACCGGTGTTAGAGGGAATGGAATCTGTTTTGGTAAACGTTGCAACGGATGGTGAGACCTATGGGCATCATCACAAGTTTGGTGAGATGGGACTTGCTTATGCCCTACGACGGGCAATGGATAATAGAGAGGTAAAGATTACCAATTATGCAGCGTTTTTGGAGATGTTTCCTCCACAATTGGAAGTCGAAATATGGGAGAACACCTCTTGGAGTTGTGCCCATGGAGTGGAACGGTGGAGAAATGATTGCGGATGCAAAGTTGGAGCAGGCGATGGTAGATGGAATCAGAAATGGCGGGCACCATTGAGAGAATCTATGGATTTTTTGAGAAAAAAGACAGATGAGATTCTCTCAGAACGGCTTAAAAAATATGGTGATCCGGATAGTTTATTATTGGACTATGTAGATCTTATTCTTAGGCCACATACACGAGAAGAGTGGTTGAGGGAGAAAATAGGTCGAGAATTGACAAAAAAAGAAAGAATAGAACTCTTTACTTTGTTAGAGGCAGGTAAATATTCTTTGTTTATCTTTACCAGTTGTGCCTGGTTTTTTGATGAGATATCTGGTATAGAGCCTGTCCAGGTGTTGAGTTATGCGGTAAGGTGTATTGAATTGTTAGAATCCTTAGGCTATGGTGGAATAGAAGATGAATATCTTGCTATTCTCTCTAAGGCCAAGAGTAACATTCCAGAATTTCAGGATGGCGCTTGGATATACCATAATTTTGCTAAGACACGAAGAAGTGGTCTAAAAGAAATATCGGCCCATTTTGCTATTTATAACACGTTTATCCCAGCAGAAGAAAGGACACAAAGGATTTATACGTATACCGTAGATAATGAGGAGTTTTATCGGGATATGTTTAATGACTATCAGATATGTGTTGGTCGACTTCGGGTCTCTTTTATCCCCACGGAGATGGAAAAGAGTTATGAGTATGCAGTACTCTATACAGGGGCTCATGATGTTAGGTGTTCGTTGAAAGAAAAATTTGATGATGTTTTGTTCGATGCATTTATTACTACTGTCTCGGATGTCTTTAAAGGGCATAACCTTACTGAATTGATTCGTTCGATGGATAATTATTTCGGGAAGGCCTACTATGGAATGGATATAGTTTTAATGGATGAACGTCAAAAGATATTGGATCAGATAGTGAGAGAGACATTGGTTCATTTTGAAGAGACATTCGAATCTTTATTTGATGCCTATCAGATGTTTTTTCAGGGCCTTCGGGAACTAAACTATTCCCTGCCGTTTGGTCTCACAGTTGTTATTCAACGGGTTCTAAATCGCAGGCTGAAACAATTGCTTTCTCGGCGAAGCCTTGATGATGACACCTATTCCCAAGTAGTGTCTGTTCTATCTGAAATGGAACGTTATGAGGTCTCATTAGAAATTGGGCAGATAAAGGATAGGATAGAAGATATACTTGATGACTTAACGGATAGATTGCGAGTGGAAATAGATAGAGAGGTTTTATCTGATTTATTGAAATTGATGGATATACTTGATAGGGTAAAGATACAAGTAAACCTCTGGGATATACAAAATGTCTTTATACAGTATAATAAGGAACATCGGGATAAGATATTACCAGACCTAATGGTATTGTGGCAGGAGTTAGGTAAGAAAATAAGGGTGAGGGTATAATAATATGCCAGATAAGATACTCTCTCAAGAAGAGATAGATGCCCTTCTTTCGAGGAGCAAGAAGGTAACTCCAGAGGAGTTGCGCAAACGTAAGGCACGTGTCTACGATTTCCGTAACCCAGAAAGGTTCCCTAAGGAAGGTTTGCGGCGAATCAGGGCTATGCATGAAAGTTTTGCCCGAAGTCTTTCTTTGGCCATTGCAGGATATACTCGCACTGTATTGGATGTTTCTATTTCTTCAATAGATCAGTTGACATATCAAGAGTTTTTATTGTCTGTACCGTTGTTAACATGCTTTAATGTAGTGGAATGCCCACCTATAAAGGGTAAATTGGTGGTGGAGATAAATCCAAGCATATTGCTGGTGATAATAGACCGCTTGATGGGAGGAAGTTCTGTCCCAGTGAGCCAGCCAAATCGAGAACTTACCGAAATAGAGTGGGTAGTAGCCCAGCGGATAATAGATAAAATACTTTCAGAGTTAAAGTCTGTTTGGAGCCCTGTGGTGGATTTCCGCCCAAAGGTAATAGACAGAGAAAGTAATCCTTACTTTGCCCAGGTACTTGCCCCGAACGAACTGGTGTTATTGGTATGTTTTGATATGCGAATGGGAGATGCCCATGGGATATTGAGTATATGTTACCCAATCAATTTTTTAGAGCCGTTCATCCCAGCCTTGCTTAAACGCCAGCAAGGAAAGGTCTCAAAACCGGAATTAAAGCACAAGTGGAGGATGAATCTCCTTTTGGTCCCTTCTGTTATGCGGGGAGTACTGGATAAGGTAAAATTGGATTTAAGGGATATTCTTGCTCTTAAGGAAGGCGATGTCATTGTCTTGGATAAGAAGGCCGAGCCAACAGTAGATCTTTATTTAGAGGGCAAAAGAATACATCAGGTCTGTTGGCAAAATGAATCTGGCAGAAAGGTGTTGAAACTGTGTAATAAGTAGTTAGAGAAAACACAATTCTTCTCCAATATAATAGGGTTGATTTTGATTATTTTTAAAAATATAATTAAACTATAAACATAAGATATAGTAATGCGATTAATCTCAAAAAAGGAGGAAATAAAGGTGTTTAGAAGGTTAAGTGTCATTGTATTTGGCTTGTGTTTCCTTTTTATAGGTCTTCGATTTGGGAATACTGCGATTGTAGATGGTCTATTAGTCTCTCAAGATAAAGGTATTATTAGGTTTCTATGGGGGGCTCAGATAGGCAGTGAGAAAAGAGATGAGATTGCAAAGATGTTTTTTGAGTTGTTGGGGACGCAAGATCGTGATCTATGGGTTAACTTGTCTATAGACTCGAGTGAGTTGGATCTGTTGGGAGATGGATTGTTAAATAAAAAGGTAGGAATAATCTTGTTGGATGCAGATCTCCGTTTAAAGAGGGCAGTTATGGATTTATTCAGCGAGTTTCCCACCGAAGGCAATTTATGTGCTATGCCAAGGTTTTGGATTGTCTTAAAGGATGTTAATGTGATACAGAGTAAAAATGGCATAAAGATTGTTGGATTAAACCTTGCTGTTAAATTTAATTTATCTGGCCATCCAAGACTTGCAGATTTAATTAGAAAAAGGGTTATTCCGAGGTTAAACCATATTATAAATACAAGTGAGCAATTTTCAAACTTGCGTGAACTCTTCAGGCTATCTGTTTTGCGGTGGTGGGTATTGTCTAATTTTAAAGATACCCCTTCATTCTTAGGTGTTTTTTTATGTATCATTCCTCGACTTTCTTCTACCTTGCCAGTCAGACGAAGATATCTTCTTCGAGATAAGTTGAATGAGTATGCATGGTTGTATCAGTCGGGAGTTAGGTATATGGATGGCCGATTTGTTGTCAGTGGTGGTGTGGATCTGTCTGTGGATCCGAATATAGTGAAGACGGTTGGTGAAGAGGTTGGTAAAAAGAGTCGATTAAATACAGGGGAAACCAGTACGTATAATCTTTCTGTAGATAAGATGAGAGAAAGTCCTGAATTAGAGTTTAGGCTTATGGGAGAGGTCTTTGGCCGCTATCCTGAGCGATTGGCTGCGTTGATGTTTCCTGGGATAGTTGAGTTGTTGCTTCTGGGAGGTGAGGATGTGAAGGATATCATGTTTCAAGGAACCAAATCTTCTCCCTTCCTGGATTGGTTGGTTCTGGGAAATAAGGAAGTAGAGGATGTTACAATGGATGTGCAGAGAATAATCTTAAAAATTGAGCGGGCTGTAGGAAAATATTATGGGGTGGACATAGATTATGGATGGGTTTGGGAAGACAATCGCTTGGTCCCTTTGGATGAATCAATGCCAGTTCCAAATGAAGTAGAGGTGATGATCGAACATCTCCTAAATAATGGAAATGTGGCGCAGGGTAATTGGCAAGTCTCTAACGATTTATCTTCCGATGGCCTATGGGTATTGAAGAACAGGGGAAATAAGGAGGAGTATATAATTGCCGTTAAAAGCGGGGATGTAATCTCTGTGCGACATGCAAGAATTGGTTCTCAGAACGGGGAAATAGGTCAGGAGTTTATAGAGGTGCTAAGGTTTGTGGAAATACTGGGGATGATAGAGATGGGTAAGATAAAAGAGATGGCAACAGACAGTTTGACTGGCTTATTTGTAAGAGGGCATCTCGAGAAACTATTCAGTATGGAATTTAATAGAGAAGTGAGAAAGAAGGATAATGTGGGTATCTCTGCTATTTTGTTGGATATTGACCATTTCAAGAAGGTAAATGATACATATGGGCACGATGTTGGGGATTTGGTTTTGCAAAGGGTCTCTGAGTTGCTTAGGGAAACAGTCAGGGAATCTGATATCGTAGGCAGATGGGGTGGAGAGGAGTTTGTTGCGATCTTGCCTGGTACGGACCTCTCTAAGGCACAAAGAGTTGCTGAAAGGATTCGGAAGAGGATTGAGCAGGAGACTATAAGGCTCAAAGATGGGACAGAATTAAAGGTGACAGTGAGTTTAGGTGTCTCCTTTTTCTCCCCTGCCCAGCTTTTGTCGGCAGGAAAGGATAGTGCCTTGGAGTCATTGGTAAAGATGGCAGATGAGGCCCTTTATCGGGCCAAGGAAACAGGAAGGAATAAGGTAGTAGTGGCTAATTTGGATAGAGAGAAAGATATCTATCTTCCGGATCTACATCTTAGTGTTGATCCATCTGCTATTAAGTTTGGTGAGGAATTGTTCAATATTATAGTAGAAAGACTTAATTCGGGAGAGACTCCATTGTCTATAGCAAAAGATATTTTGGGTGATCGAATAAAAGGCAGGGGTAAGATTTGTCACTATTTGAGCAAATTAGATTCAATAAAAACTGATGTAACTACGAAGGCCATATTGTTTTCTTTTATCTTGAGTAGGTTTAATGTGTTAGAGGGGGCATCTGAAAGAGAAATGGATAGTATTTTGGGGTTGAGGCGGTATGTTTCGGAATTTGTCTATAACGAGTTGGTAAGCAAGAAACAAAGAGAATTGAGTTTTGATGAAATTCAAACAATTCGAAGTTTTGCTGATGATCTATGGGAAGAGTCAAAGCATAATGTAGTTACTACAAGTGGAGAGAAAGATGTCGGTGGGATCTTGTTAAGTTGTTTTAAGTCTTTATAGTCTTAATAATCTAATAACCTTAATCTCACGCTAAACCAACGAAGCAATGTCTGCCTCTATTTTCAGGATTTATACTGATTCATTTTTAGTATAGTGTAGTGTGTGATATAATCTAATGGTATCAAGGGGTTTTATCTTTATTTAAACTGGGGGGTTGGATTAGGTTTATATGAATGAAATCCTTAAGATTTTTAGACAGTTTATCCTTGCCTTTTCTAAGATGTCTCCAGCCCAGAAGGCAAGTGTGGTCTTGGTGTTCTTTTCCTCTGTGGTGGTGATTGTTGCAATGGCGTTATGGTTGTCTCAGCCAGATTTCACTGTCTTATATGCAAATTTAGATGCTTCTGATGCTGCAGCGGTGAGACAAAAATTAGATGAGATGAATATTCCAGTAAAATTGAAGGGGACGGTAATTATGGTCCCCAGCAAGTATGTCTATGAGGCGCGACTTGCCTTGGCTCAAGAGGGTCTTCCAGAGGGGAAAGGTGTTGGGTATGAAATATTTGATAAAAATTCCCCATTAGGTACGAGCAATTATCTCCAACAGATAAATTATAAGCGGGCGTTAGAGGGAGAATTGGCGCGTACGATAGCCTCTATTAAAGGAATTCGACAGGCTCGGGTACATCTTGCGTTGCCTAAGCAGGAATTGTTTGCAGAAGAACGGATTCCCCCAAGTGCATCCGTAGTCGTTGATTCTGGGTTAGGACTCTCCAAGTCCCAATTGCGGGCAATAGTACATTTAGTTGCGAGTTCGGTAGAGGGGCTTACCCCGAAGAATGTTACGGTGGTAGATACCTACGGTAATCTCCTCTATGGTGGTTTTGATTCTCCAGCAGGGCTTTCTGATGCTCAATTAGATATCAAACGCAGTGTAGAGAAATACTTAGAACAGAAGGCAAGTTCTATGTTGGCAGGGGTGTTAGGGCCGGGGAAGGCCCTGGTCAGGGTGAATGCGGATCTTGATTTCACTCAGATCGATAAAACGGAAGAAAAGTATGATCCTGAAGGGTTGGTTCCCCGAAGTGAGGAGACCTCTCGGGAGGCAATCCCCTCTTCTGATGGCCAGGGCAATAAGGAACATACGATTACTAATTATGAGATAAGTCGAACAGTTGCTCATATAGTTGAGTCTTCGGGGAATATAAAGCGTTTAGCAGTAGCAGTGGTAGTTGATGGGAAGTATGAGGTCAAAGATGGCAAGAGGGAATATGTCCCTCGTTCGGAAGAGGAAAAGGAGAAGATAAAAGATTTAGTGAGCCAGGCCGTTGGGCTTAATCCAAAGAGAGGGGATACGATAACCATTAATGAAATGCCTTTTGATAAATCGGCAGTTGAAGAAGAAAAGAAGAGAGCCAATCAGGATCAGATGGTGTCAACTGTTTTGGAAGTAGGAAAATACATTGGAGGGATAGTCCTTATATTGATTGCGATTATGATGATACAGAATACCATTAAGACAATATCGCAGTCTTTGCCTAAACCCGTAGCCGAAGTGAGGCCCAAACAGGTAAAACGTCCTCGTGAACCGGATATAACAGAAGTCGTTGGGGAAAATTACGATTTGGCAGCAGATGTAGTTAGAGAGTATTTAGAAGGAGAAGAGGAGGGACAGGGTTAATGGCACAGGAGGAGGTGATTCGCGATCCATCAGCCTTGAGTCCTCGTCAAAAGGCAGCGGTCTTTTTACTTGCGATTGGCCAACAGAAGGCCGCTGAGATATTTAAACGATTGGATGAATCTGAAGTGGAACTCTTAACCAAGGAAATTGCAGGCCTTGGCCCGGTTTCTAAGGAGGTAATTGACGCAGTTCTGCGAGAGTTTAAAGAGGGTCTATTGGAAAAACGGCGGCTTATAAAGGGTGGAGTATTAACTGCTCAGAAGTTGTTGGAGTCGGCCCTTGGTCCTGAAAAGGCTCGGGAGTTGATTGCTCGTGTTGGGGGGAAGGCAAACGAGTCTCCGTTTGAGTTCTTAAAACGTACCGAGCCGTCGCAGTTGCTTAATTTTATTCAGAATGAACATCCCCAAACCATTGCCTTGATCCTGTCTTATCTTGAACCGGAATATGCAGCCAGCATTCTGTCTTCTCTCCCTGTAGAGTTGCAGATAGAGGTAACTCGTCGCATAACTACGATGGATCGCACGCCGCCGGATATCGTAAGGGATATTGGGAAAACGCTTGAACATAAGTTATCCTCTTTATTTTCACAAGGCCTTGCTACTACTGGTGGGGTAAAGACCACGGCTGAGATTTTAAACTATATTGATCGCAGTACGGAGAAGATGATTCTCGAGGCTATGGAGGAGACAGAGCCAGAATTGGTAGATGAAGTGCGCAAATTAATGTTTGTCTTTGAGGATATTATTCACATAAACGATAGGGGAATACAGCAGGTCTTGAAAGAGGTGGATACGAAGGAATTGGCTGTTGCTTTAAAAGGTGCCAGTGATGCGGTAAAGGAGAAGATTTTTAAGAATATGTCCAAGCGTGCTGCTGAGGCCATCAAAGAGGAGATGGAGTTTATGGGGCCGGTTAGATTACGCACAGTGGAGGAGGCACAGCAGAGGATTGTTGCAATTGTTCGCAGGTTAGAGGAGGCAGGTGAAATAGTTATCTCAGGTAGAGGCGGAAAGGAAGATGAGTTGGTGGTATAACGTGTTATGGGTAAGAAGATAATATCTTCTCAAGAACTGAGCCAAATCCAGACATTTCTCCCGGAAGGTTCGTCTTCTGAAAATAAGTCTGAAGAGGAAAACAATCCGGAGAAAATATGGGAGCAAAAGGTTGAGCAGGCCTACCAGAAGGGATTTGAGGAGGGTATGGCTAAGGGGTTGGCCAAACTTAATGAGGAGATAGAGAGATTGAATTCTTTGTTGAAACAGATAAGTGAAGAGAGAGCACAGTTGTATAGGGATGTGGAAAAGGATTTGGTGGAGTTATCTATTGCTATTGCTGAGCAGGTGGTGGGTGCGATTAGTGAACGAGATAGGGAAAGGGTATTGGATGTAGTCAAACGGGCAATTGAAGCCTTGAGTGATAAAAGCGAGATTACTATATATGTCTCGATGGAAGATGAATCTATTCTTTTAGAAGCAAAGGATAAAATCTTAGATGGGATAAAGGGTGAGTTTAAGATCGTTGCAGATACAAATATTCCCAAAGGTGGCTGTATTGTTCAGGGGAAGGCAGGCCGAATCGATGCCTTGTTGTCCACCCAATTGGAAGAGGTGCGTAAGAGGTTGTTGGGATGATTACACTTGCTCCCTATATAGAGAAAGTTAAGGGTATCAATCCGTTAAGGCTATGTGGGTATGTGGATCGTATTACTGGATTGGTTGTTGAAGCAGTTGCTCCCCCTTCCCGCATAGGAGATTTTTGTTTAATAGATACCGGACAAGAAGAGGTTCTATGCGAGGTGGTAGGTTTTCGAAGTGACAGATTACTTCTTATGCCCTTGGGAGAACTGCGAGGAATAAAACCGGGAGATGAAGTTATCTTAGGAGGGGAAGAGCTTTTTGTGGAAGTAGGGGAGGAATTGTTAGGACGAGTGCTTAACGGGCTTGGTCGACCCATAGATGATAAAGGGCCAATCTTAGCGAGCAACAGATTCCCGGTATTCAATCGCACCCCCAATCCATTAAGACGTAGGCGTATTAGTGAGATATTTTGCACAGGGATAAAGGTGGTAGATGGTTTGCTTACTTGTGGGAAAGGGCAAAGGATGGGAATATTCTCAGGAAGTGGTGTGGGTAAAAGCACATTTTTGGGAATGATTGCTCGAAATGGGTTAGGAGAGGTAAATGTCATTGCCTTGATCGGTGAAAGAGGGAGGGAAGTAAGGGAGTTTATTGAGAGAGATTTAGGTCAAGAAGGTATGCGCCGTTCTATTTTAGTTGTTGCAACGAGTGATGAGCCCTCATTGGTTAGGATAAATGCTGCTTTTGTTGCTTCAGCCATTGCTGAATATTTTCGGTCCCAGGGCAAGGATGTGGTTTTATTGATGGATTCTATTACCCGATTGGCGATGGCCCAACGTGAGGTAGGACTTGCGATTGGTGAACCCCCCACTACTCGCGGTTATACTCCGTCGGTCTTTGCAATGCTCCCTAAGCTTTTAGAGCGGGCTGGGACAGATGAGAATGGGAGTATTACCGCTTTTTATACGGTATTAGTGGAATCTGATGATATAAACGATCCTATTGCCGATGCGGTTAGGTCTATATTAGATGGGCATATTGTCCTATCTCGCGATCTCGCCTCCCGTGGACAATACCCGGCAGTTGATGTGCTTTATAGCATTAGTAGGTTAATGACGGAAATTACGAATCCAGAACATCAAGAATTGGCCCAGCGCATTAGGGAGATACTTGCTGTTTATCGAGATGCAGAGGATTTAATAAACATTGGGGCATATAAGCGAGGGAGTTCTCCAAAGATAGACTACGCAATCTCTATGATAGAGAAAGTAAACGAATTTCTCCGTCAGCGGGTTGAAGAGCGGTTTAGTTATCAACAAACATTAGCGCTTATGCGTTCATTGGTGGGCGCCAAATGAATTTGAGTAGAATAAAACGAATAAAAAGGATTCGCGAACATGCCCTGAAAGAGGTGCAAATGGAGTATGCCAGGGTAGCTCAGGAGATATGGCGTTTAGAGAAAGAATCTGAGCGCATAGATGAATTTCGAATGGAATTGAGAGATGAGTTTATTCAATTGCAAAAAAGAGATAAATGTGTGCGCAGTGAAGATCTACAAGAGGTATATCAATTTATCGTCTACACGGAACGGATATTGCTTTCTATTCGCCATAAGATTGCATCATTGGAAAAGGTATTGGAAGAGATTAGAAATAGGATGATGGAAAGAAAAATAGAGAGAGATGTAATGGATAAGTTAGAGCGCAGAGTGGAGTTCCGAATATTGCAGGAGGAACTAAAGGAAGAGAGGAAGTCCAGTGATGAGAAGGCAATACAGGGATTCTTTAGAAGATAAAAGGGCGCAAGCGGTTTTGAGTGTCATTCTATTGGTATTAATTCTTGGACTAATTGCAGCAATTGGCATAGGAATAAAGACAGGGAAGATAGTTATAAATCCTTCTGATAGCGCCTCTCCTTCACAGGTCCTCCCAGAGGATTTGAGGAAAGAAAAGGAGGAACTCCTTAAAAAGGAGAAGGAGTTAAAAGAGTTGGAGGAAAGATTAAGGATTCAACAGGAGGCCTTAGAGAAACAAAAGCAGGAGTTTTTGTCTAAAGCAGATGAAGTCCTTTCTAAGATTAAGTCAAACAGAGGGGGAGAAGAGAAGACTGAGACCGGACAAGAAGTGCCCAATAAGGGAGGAAATTTGGAGTATCTTGCAAAATTGTATTCTTCTATGAAGCCTGAGGCAGTGGCCAAGATATTCAAGGATATGGATTCCTATACTGCGGCCCAGATAATATCGCGGATGGGTAATCGTCAGGCTGGTAAGGTCTTATCGGCCTTGCCAACCGATAAGGCTATAGAGATTACCAGGTTGTTAAAGGAGGGGAAGGTCAAATGAGGTGGATTGTAGGGATACTGATTTTAATTGGCACAATATTTGCAAACAAATCTGTAGGAGATTGTGCAGAGCGCCGTAGTGGTGGGTACATATATTCTGGTACGGCTAAGGAGAGGATGGAACCGTATTTAGAAAAGTTACACGTATTGGAGATGAAAATAGAGGACAAGGAAAAGGAATTGAAAGAGATAGAAGATGAGATTCGAAAAAAGAGGATTGATCTGGCGATGTTAGAGACTAAGATTGCGACTATTGAAAAGATGAAACATAGGTTATACCTTCGGAGAGATTTTGACATCTATGTAGTAAAAGAAGGGGATAGCCTCTGGAAGATAGCGGAGAGAAAAGAGGTGTATGGGGATCCTTTTAAATGGGAGATGATTTATACTGCCAATAGGGATATTATTGACAATCCTCATCAGATTTATCCCGGGCAGATATTAATAATACCGAGGATTGATAAATGAGTACAGATAGTCTTTTAATAGGAGTTTCAGTAAAACCTCTCCCGAATCAGTCTGCTCGGGTTGGGCAGGGCAACCTTGGATCCCAGAGAATCTTTAAAGATATAATCTATAGCCAGATGCAGAAGTTGGATAAGTATGATGGAAAGGCAGCAGGAGAAGATCAAGATCAAACTGATTTGTTATCTTGCCTTAAGGCAATGATTCAGGGATTAGACAAATTAAATCCAGATAGCGATGGATTAGGATCGGCAAGACTGTCGTTGCCACAAGATAAAGAAATCCAGAAATTACTTTCAGAGATTAAACAACTTCTCTCAGACTTACAGGTGGCTCAAGAAATGGGGGCATTATCCCTTAGTCCAAATGAACTTACGCAATTAAAGAGGGCATTATCTGGGCTAATTTCATTTTTAAAAGGGGCAGAACAAGAGGAAGGCTCTATAGGGTTAGGGTCTCATCGTGAGGCAAAGAATATTAGTAGTCTTTTGGGATTAAGTAGCGTGGCAGGGTCGAAAGAGGTAGATGAAAATAGAGGGGCGGGCGTAGCGGAGAATAATTTAGATCCTGAAGAAGGAGAAGCGGCGAAAGTCTTATCCCAATTGAGAGATAATTTGGAGGCAATAGGGCATAAACAACTTGATTTAGAAAAAGGAAAGAATAATGTCCAGATAGAAAGTGTCTTTGTAGGTGCACAAAAGAATCCCCTCATAGATAGCCTTTCTAAGATTAAAGAACTCCTTAGAAAAGTAAAAGATAGCCGAGAATTAGGGAAGGGAGTTGAGAATGATTTGATGAGATTAGGTGTAACGGATAAAAATAACCTCCAGATAGAAAGTGGATCAGGTGTAAATAGGATAATAAATAGCAATGGGATTGTAGGAAAGAGGTATGGCCTGCTTGCAGATCATAAACTAACAAATGAGACAAATAGGGATAGAGTTTCTATGATTATGGTGGGAGAGAGGGGGGAAGTCTCTTCAGATAAGCAGGATGAATTAATATTGCAGATGAGTAAGTCAGGAGGAGTTCTTGCCCCCAAAGCGCCTGCAAGCGATGTAAGTGTTGCTCGGGTTGTAATGGCAGTTAAGCATTTACTTTCTATGAATAAGATTCCGGGTGGTATGAGGATAAGATTGCATCCACCAGAATTAGGTAATTTGCGCATAGATGTGAAATTGGATAAGGGGGCATTATTAGTCCAGTTACAAGCGGAGAAAGAAGGTGCCCATCATTTAATAAAATCTCACCTAAATGAGATCAGGGGGCAACTTGTTAATTTGGGACAATTCCAAGATATCAAGGTAGAAATTTTACCAAATCATGGAATCGCGGATAGTAGGTCTGAGAATTATCTAAATTGGCATAATGGGCAAAAAAGATATTATCAAGAGAGAGAAAAAGATAAAACTGAGAAGGATGGGTTTTCTGAGGTATTTTCGGAAATAATAAATACCATTGCATAAGGAGGAAAGATGGTTTCGGGTGTTACAACCTCGTTCAGTCCGTCACAGATGATGAAGAGGTCAGGCCTTGACCGGTCAGCATTTTTGCGGTTATTGGTAACAGAATTAACCTATCAGGATCCTATGAATCCAATGGATAACAAGGATTTTATTGCGCAGTTGGCCCAATTCTCTACACTGGAATCGGTTGAAGGGATGTCTTCCGGTTTTGAGAAGATGTCTCAGTCCTCGCAGTGGTCTTATGCAGTTTCTTTGATAGGGAAGAATGTCTTAGGAGTTGGTCAGGATGGAGAGGACGTATCAGGGTTGGTCACTTCAGCCAAAATAGATGATGGGGATATTGTATTGAGTTTGGATAATGGTGCCACGATTGGAGTGAACACTATAAAGGAGGTCCAGTAGTGGGGCCTATATATCCAATATATAACCCTAACCAAACACATTCTGTTAATCATAAGGTGATTTCTCCTAAGGAACATGAGGGGCAGTCGTTCAAAGATGTTTTAGAACAAGTTGTTAATTCTCCAAATTCGGTTAATCTCTCCTTTAGTAAACATGCATTGAAAAGGTCACAGCAGAGGGGGATAAATTTTGATCAAGACGATCTGGCAAAGATATCGGAAGCAGTGGATAAGATGGGGAAAAAGGGTACACGTGAGGCACTTTTATTGTATAGAGATATAGCGTTGTTGGTTAATGTTAGGGACAAAAAGGTGATTACTTGTGTTGATAGAGAGAGATTAAAACAGGATGTCTTTACAAATATAGATGGGGTAATGATTGTGGAGTAATAGAGTAAAGGGCTGGCCCTCGCTGAGGAGGTCCTTTACTCGCAAAGAATTGCGAGGGGGGATGCGTTATGATGCGGTCGATGTTTGCTGGTGTCTCGGGTATTAGGGCCCACCAGATTCGTATGGATGTTATTGGTAACAATCTTGCAAACGTTAACACCACAGGGTTTAAGTTTAGCAGGGTAACATTTAAAGATATGCTTAATCAGACGGTGAGAGGTGGTACAGCCCCGACGGCCACAGGTACGGGTGGAGTTAATCCTGCCCAGGTAGGGTTGGGAGTCTTGGTTGCAGGTATCGACACAATTCATAGCCAGGGGAACTTACAGGCAACCGGGAAACCGACCGATATGGCTATTCAGGGGAATGGTTTTTTTGTCTTAAACAACGGTTCCACTATAGCCTTCTCTCGAGATGGATCCTTTGATATAAACGCCAATGGTGTCTTGATAAATCCCGCTAATGGTTATCGGGTCCAAGGTTGGCAGGCAGTAAATGGAGCGGTTGATACCAGTGGACCTGTGGGAGATATTGTTATCCCAATAGGAAGCAGGATGGTTGCTCAGGCTACTTCAAATGTATATTTAGTAGGGAACCTGAATGCCGATGCCGCAATTGGCACACAAGGGAGCATCTCTCGCTCTGATTATTACCTGGCAGGCCAAGCAGATTCTAATGCCCTTTTGACCGGACTGTTTGATGATGCCTCAACTGCCGCCCCGCTTCAACTAACCAGTGGGGATGTAATTAATCTGCATTGGAATGATGGTAGTGGGCACGATGCGACTTATCAGGTAAGTGGGCAGGCTACATTAGGTGATTTTTCTGCCTGGTTGAGTTCTCAACTTGGGGCAAATGTAACAGTGGATATTACCAGTTCAGGGGCAGTGCAGATTACTAATAATGGGGCATCTAATATAGACAGTTTGAGTATCACTGTTTCTGGAAATACGGTTTTCAATAATGTCTTTGACGATTTAGGACCCACTATTGCTGCAGGGGCTGCAGATGCCAGTGCGAATATGGAACGTGCTGCGACCAGTTCAGACAGTTTGTTTTCCTTGACGACCAGT
>Ga0256842_1001035_pt1 | contig 23472 bp, 16 predicted proteins | sample 4559240metaG_FD_185973 | JGI IMG/M metagenome (GOLD analysis project Ga0256842, IMG submission 185973) | Hydrothermal vent microbial communities from Guaymas Basin, Mexico - 4559-240 | ecosystem: Environmental > Aquatic > Marine > Hydrothermal vents | place: Mexico: Guaymas Basin | collected... | reverse complement strand
GGAGATATAATTATGAATAATTTGATACAAGGTTTGGTTTTAAGTAGTGTTGTAGCATCATTTTTATTTGCTGATGAAAAACCTATAAATTATGATTTAAGAGGGCAATCTCATTCAAAAACTAATATTAAATATAATAAAAATGGTTATCCCATATTTGATACTAAATTTAATCATAAATTACCACAAGATTTATATAAAGCGAGTAATGAAAAACAGTTTAAAAAAGCGACTCTCTCTTTACAAAAGAGGATTCAAAACAATCCATCATTCGCTAAAAATTTTACAAAACAACAATTAACAGAGATAAAACAGGGCAATGCTAGAATTACAAATTTAACTTGGCATCATAGTCAAAAGAAAGGTGTATTAGAGTTAGTAAGTAGAGATTTACATAACAGAACTGCTCATTCAGGAGGAAGAACTTTATGGGGTGGAGGGTATCAGGCACAATCAATTATAAATAAACCTACACGAGCTTCAACAGTTAAAAAAATAACAAATCTTATAACAAAAAGTTCTAAATATGGTGGTTCATCAGCTGTAAAAAGAGGTCTTAAAGTTACTGCAATGAGTGTTGCTTCGGCTATCCCATTTGTGGGTGTTGTTGCTCAAGTTGCATTAGATGTTTATATGATGAATGAGATAGATAATATAGGAATTGCAACAGAAGATAATCAAAAACTCATTGGTGAAAATAGAGATTTTATTATTCAAAATGGAGAAGAGATAGAAAAAAATAGAGATTTCCTTCTTGCCATTGAAAAAGAGCAAAAGATTTTAGGTTTAATAGTAGATGAAAATACTCACAATATAACAAAAATAGTAACAACATTATTATTACACGAAGAAAAATTTCAAGATATTAATATTAAACTTACAAATATGGAGGGTGAAGTTGCTAAAAATACTCAAGATATAAAAGAGATTAAAGATGCACCTTTTACTGTAGGATTAAAAAAATTAGATGAATATTATCAATCTGAAAATTTAAAAGATGTATATTTAGGAAATGCTATCGCACAATTTGAGGAAACTATCAAATCTAATAATGAAACTTTCTCTAATTTAGCGAAATATTACCTTGTAATTGCAAGATATGAGCAGTATCTTAATAAAAAAGAGAATAATGACTTAAAAGAGATGAAATTAGTATATAAATCTTTTGTAAGTTCTATAAAAAAAGATAAAGAACATTTAAACTTATTAAATAGTTTATATCTTTTAATTAGTGATGTAGAGAGTCAATTTTTAGAAGAGTTTAGAACTCCATTAACAGAACTTACAGAAGAGATAGTAAACAATAAATTAAAATTAAATCTTTTTGATGATGCACAAGTTATTATGGAGAAATATACATTTATCGTAAATTTGAATAAAGATGAGAATATTTTATATCAAAAGATTTTAGATGCTAAAAAAGAAAATTTTAAACAATATAGAGATGGATTGACTATCAAGGAAAAATTAGCTTTAGTAGAAAATAATCAAAATAGTTTATTACTCGAAAAAGTAGTACACGCTCTCTATTTAAAAGATAATTTTGATAATACTTTGTATATTTTAAAAAATCATAAATTTATAAATAAAGATTTTCAATTAAAACATTTTCTAGCTATTTATGAGGCAACATTCGATCAAATTAAATTGAAAAAATTGGTAAATCTAGTTTTAAATAATGAAAATTATTCTAAAGAGATTAAAGATTTTGCTAAAGGTGTTGGATTAGACCTTCAGCAAAACTAAAAAAGTCATACCATTGACATTTGAGTTTTGTATGATACAAAATATTTAAGTACAAAAGGAAAAAAAGTGAAAAAAAAGATAGCGATAAGTTTAATAGTGGTAAGTGCTTTAAGTTTTATTGGTTGTGATTCATCATCAGATAGTGATAGTGAAACAGATACAAAAGTAGATATACAAGTAAATAAAATAGAAGCTCAAACAGAAACAGATATACAAACTGGTGTATTTGTTGATGCTCCTGTTCAAGGTTTAGAATATATCACAGATACACAAAATGGATATACTAATGAAAAAGGTGAATTTCAATATGTTACAGGTGAAGATATAGAGTTTAAACTTGGAAACTTATCACTTGGTAAAGTTACATCTGATACGATTGTTACTCCTTACACTATGGCAAATACTACATCTGCATTAGCTAATAATAAATCTACAAATATAGCATTAATACTTCAAAATCTTGATAATGATAGAAGTGATGATATTCTTAATCTTTCAAGTTTTCAAGACCACCAATTTGATACTATTGATTTCACACAAGATGTTGATACTATGCTTACAAAAGTAAATCAATTAAGAGAAAAACATAGTTCTGATGTAGCAAGTGGAGATACTCTTACAGTCGCTGAAGTTAAAAGTTCTATGAATGAGTATATTGATAAGGCTCAACAAACAGATAATATTACAAATATTATTAACAAAGAATATACAGAACAGCTAAAGTGTCCTCCTCTTTTAGAGTGTACTACTTCTGGTCTTACAAACATCAAAATAACTGATTCAGATTTTATAGGTACATATAGTGGAAAAGATTTTACTCGTCCTTATATTGTTGAGGATGGTCTTTTAAAAATTATTTGGGAAGAAGATGATATATCGTATATGCGAATAGTAGATACTAGTAACAATATAGTTTCTTATTGTGAATCTAGCGATAAAGAAGATGCTAAAGTATGTAAAGTTGATAGATATTGGATAACATCTGAAAATAAAGACTCTTTTATAACTGAAAAGAGTAAAGAGCATAATAGTCTTCCAAGTACGTTAGTAACTGATTTTAGTGAAATTCAAAATAAAGATTTATATCAATTAGAGATAAGTGGTTCTTCAATATATAGCTCTCGTATTAACATTGATTCAAATGGTAAGTTTAGTGGTGATTTTACTTATTCTGAATCTAATTATTATGATGCAACATTTACTGATGGTTCAATAAATGTAGTTGGTTCTGATAATGGAGAAGATTATGATAGAACTCATAAAGTTTTTAAATATACTCTAGCAGGAGAATCTATAGATACGAAAGATTTTGCATCAGGACCTATCTTTGATGATGATAACTTTACAGAATTTTACGGTACAAAGATTAACTTTACAAAAGGAAATATGTATTGTCATATTTTATGGAGTGAATGTTGGGTAGATAAAGATGCTATTGATCAGATGACAGATACTGTTAAAACAGAACAATCATCAAGAACAATATCCGTAGCAAATGGTTTTGGAGAGAAATGGTTAGATGGTAGAGAATTTTATGCAGTAGGAGATGGTATTATACAAACTTTTAAATTTGAAAATGGTTTTCAGACAATTACACCAGCTTCTACACTAAAATTTCCATATTCAGTAACAGATACTGGTCTTTTAAGAGTTGATGAATCCGTGGGTGATGAGAAAACAGAAGACTCGGAGAATAGATTTCAAGATTATAAAATTCTAGCAATAGACGGAGATAAAATATCAACTTGTGAAGATGATGATAGTGATGTTTCAATATGTACTGAACATTCACAATGGTTATTTACAACAAAATCATCAGCTCAAACTTACTTAGATAGTTTATAAAATAGAGAAAAAGAGAGTTAATCTCTCTTTTTTAATCTTCCTATCTTAAAAAAAAAATTTGGTAGAAGTATTGATTTAAATATATAGTTTTTGGAATATAAAGAAGATTATTAACTCAAATCAATTAAAATACAGATATGAAAAATAATTTAATAGACACAGACTACATAAACCAAAAAGAGAAAGCGCTTGTTGAACTTTTTATTTCAAAAAATAGTGATACTAAAAAATATATTTTAGGTATAAATAAATTGACTAAAGCTGTTTTAAAACAGATAGAAGTTGATGGGGTTATTGATGATTTTAGTCGTGTGCAACGTTCTCGTAAAAAAGAGATTTTGCAGATAGATGATGTTCCTAAAGATGCTCTTATATTATGGGTTGCAACTGGAAGTCCTCTTGAGGTTAAAAATAGACTTGATGATATGGGATTTTTAAATGTAAGTTATTTAGCTTTATATAAATACTCAAATCTTGACCTACTCTCCCCTCCTTTCATAACAGATTTTAAAGATGATTTTAGAGATAATTATGAAAGATATAATAGTATTTATAATCTTCTAGCAGATAGAAAATCAAAAGATATTTTTGAAAAAGTAATAAATTTTAAAATCTCTTTTGATTACAATTTTATGAAAGGTTTTACAAATAACCATAGTGAACAATATTTTGATAAAGAGTTAATACCAAATATAAAAAATATTAGTTTTGTAGATGGTGGTGGTTATGTTGGTGATACTGCTAGTGAAGTTATAAAGAATTTTCCAGATTTTAAGAAAATTTATTTAATTGAACCGATAGTTGAGAATATGTGTATTGCTAAACGTGATTTGGTAAATTACCAAAATATAGTTTTTTTAGAATGTGGGATTTCAAATAGAAAAGAAATTCTCTATTTCAATGAGGAAAAATCATTTTCAACTATTTATGGAAAAGGAACAAATAGCGTTGAGGTAGATACGATTGATAATATAGTTGATGAAAAAGTCGATTTTATAAAACTAGACATAGAGGGTGCAGAACAAGATGCTATAGATGGGGCGATAGATACTATACAAAAGTATAAACCTATTTTAGCTATCTGTATCTATCATAAGGCAGAAGATTGGTATAAAATACCTGAAAAAGTTTTAGCGATTGAAACCAATTATGATGTTTATATTCGTCACTATATGGAAGGAATTTTTGAAACTGTTATCTATTTTATACCGAAAAAAAATCATCTACTCCCACCTTTTATATAAACTGTTTTCAATCCCAAGCAGATCAAACCATTTACCAATAATAAAATTTTCCATCTCATCTAACGTTTGTTGTTCCGAATAATAAGCCATAACAGGAGGAGCGATAATAATCCCAAGAGTAGCCAACTTCTGCATATTTTCCAAAGCAATAGCAGAAAAAGGCATCTCACGAGGAGCAAGAATAAGTTTTTTTTGCTCCTTAATCATCACACTAGCAGAACGTGTAACAAGGTTATCAGATATTCCACAAGCAATTTTTGCAAGAGTATTCATAGAACAAGGTACAATTATCATAGCATCTACACCAAATGAACCTGAAGCGATACTAGCCGATATATCATTATTGTTATGCACTACAACATCTTTCATCTCTTTATCTAAAACTATTTTAGAATTTTCAGACATTATGAAATGTTTTTCTATATGGTCTGGTAAAAGTTTAAGAGTTTTTAAACCTAAGTTTACTCCACTTGCTCCACTTGTTGCTATTATTATTTTATTTGTCATTTTAATTTTTCCCACTCAAACCCACTAATATTCCTCTCATCTTCATCAAAGTTAATCCCAACTAAATAAATATCTTTCTCTTCACAAAGATATTTTTGAGCATAATTATTACTTTTTATCTGACCTAAAGCATTACCTTTTCCCATCTTAAACTCAATAATATATATTAAATTATCTATTTTAACAGTTAAATCAATTCTTCCTTTATTTGTCACATCTTCTCCAATAATATCAAGACCTAAAGATTGTAAATAAATATATACAACTGAAGCATAAAACCCTTCATAATGTAAAATATTATTATTTGTATAGTTGTTGTAAGGTATTGAAGAAAAAATAGCTATAAATGCATCTTTAAAATCTTCTAAGTTTTCTTTACGAAGTGCTACAATAATCTTTTTCTTATCAATATTATAATCTGTCTTTTTCAGAAGTATTTGAATAATATAATCATTAAAAGATTGTTTAACTTCTCTATTTGGAAGCTTCAATTCATACTCAATAATATCTAAATCTTCATCTATTACCATCTTATCAATAGTTAAATACCCAGCTTGATATAGTATTACTTCGAGATTAATATTATCTATATCAAAGCTATCTAATAATTCTTCTCCTACTCTCAAATTTGAAAGTTTTGGTAAAAAGTAGTTGTTTTTTTCTATTAGTTTTATTAAAAAACTTGGTGTTCCTGTTGCGAACCAATAGTTCTTATATTTAAAATCATTATCAATAAATAGCAATAAATCAAAAGGGTTATATACATCATCTTTTAAAAAATTATAACCGTTATACCACTCTTTCACTTTTTTTAAATCAACACCATCAAGGTAAGGTAAAAATTCATTTTCTATATTTTTTTGAGTATAACCACAAATATTTCCATACTTTGGATTTAAAGATATATCAGTAAGCATATTTAAACCACTAAAAATAGAAGCTTTAGAAAACTTACTCACACCAGTTAAAAAAACAAATTTAATATAAGCATCTGCTCCTTTCATTACTGAGTACATCCCTTTAATAAACTCTCTGTTTAGTTGTGATTGTTCAATATTATCTATTGTATCGAGAATAGGTCTATCATATTCATCTATTAAAATCACTACTCTTTGGTTGTATTTTTCGTAAGACTTTTGGATAAGTTCTAAAAAGCACATTGATAAATTTTCAGTATCTTCACACTTTATACCCAGTCTTTCTTGATTTTGATTAAGACTATTTATAGCTACTTTTTCAAGATTATTAGAAGTTTGTAAATTCCCATCCCAACTAATTTTAATAACAGGATACGTTATATTCCAATCCCATTTATCATAAATATATAATCCCTCAAAAAGCTCTTTTTTCCCTTCAAATATATTATGTAAAGTATCTAAAAAAAGTGATTTTCCGAAACGTCTTGGGCGAGATAGAAAGCTGTATTTATAATTTTCTATAAGTTCTAATGCCTCTTTAGTTTTATCTATATAGATATAATTATCATCTCTTATCTCTTTGAATGTTTGTATGCCTATTGGTAGTTTTTTCATTCTTTTTAGCTCCTAAAAACTTTATCTATTTTCTTTTTTAATTTTTTCAATAATCTCATTCTTCACGAACATCAAATTTTTATAAATACCTTTTTAAATCTTCAATATTTGTACCATTGAAAGTACGACTTACAAAATATTGATATTTGTCTTTCTCTAATTCACTCATTTAAAATCTCCTACTTCTCCAAAATAATAATCTTAATATCAAACTCATCTGCAACTTTTTTCAAACGTTTTAAATAACGTTCATCACCTTTACCAACGATAAGTCCAACAGCAGGGTCTCTTCCTGTCATCTGAGCATAATAAAGTGCTTGACCTATACCTTCAGCCCATTTTTTTGCCCAATCTACCTCTATGGCATAATCATCGGTTAAACAATCTACTCTTGTTCTGTCTGGTAGTCTATACTCTATAATACCATCTAATTTATTACACATTTTTGTTTGATAATATTTTTCATAACGCTTACCTTTTGGTTCTTCCTTTTTTGGTTCTTGTTTAAAAAAAGAGAGTGCTATGGCAACTAAGATAATGATTAAAACGGGTGCTGTATAAATTATTTTCATAAAGATAGTGTATCATTTTTTGACTGTATCTAGCACTATACCATCTCACAAAATCGTTCATGATAGTGTACTTTATACAAATGGAAAAAGCATCAAATACTCTTTTTCTATTAAAGAACACTTAATGGGTGTTTTGAGTTAGCCATTTTTTTAATCTCTTAGATTTCACTTTTATTCTACTAATAGGCATAAGAAATATAATGATTAATTTTCATCTGTTATAATTTTTCTAAATATATTAAATGGAAAATTTTGAATAGAACTTATTTTGCACTTTTTGTAGCACTTCTTATACATATCATCATCCTACTTCTATTTTTTTTTATTCAAGATAACTTAAAAATAATACCAAAAAAAGAGATTCCTCAAGAAAAAAGATTAAAAATATCATTAAAGGAGATGCCAAAAATAGATAAAAAATCTGCTCTTCAAAAAAAACCTAAAAAGATAAAACCTACCCTAATAGCTCCTCCTATGCCAAAGGGTTCACAGCTTAAAAAGATTATAAAACCTAAACCTAAACCTAAACCTAAACCTAAACCTAAACCTAAACCTAAACCTAAACCTAAACCTAAACCTAAAGTTATAAAAGAAATTAAATCAATTCAAGCTGAAAAGATAAAAATTCCTCTTAAAAAAAAGGTACCTCAAAAAATTATAGATCCTATGGCTTGGATGTATGAAGATCAATCTACTCAAGTTGTTAAAATTAAAGAAAAAAAAGATTACTCACATAGTAATATTAATCAAAATATTAAAGAGTTGTATGGAGAAGAGTTTGGTAAACTTACTCAGGGTCAACAAAAATATATCATAGACAATCAAGAGATTATGAGAAGAATTACTCAACAAGTTTTGACTCGTGTAGCAAGTGTAAACATTAAAAATAATCTTAATGTCAATAGAACAAATATAATAGAGTTTTATCTCCACGAAAATGGAGATATGACAGATTTTAAATTTTTACAAAAAAGTGGTTATTTTACACTTGATGAGACCACCAGAGAAACGATAGAATATTCATATAGCCGCTATCCAAGACCTAAAGAAAAAATATTGATTCGTTATAATGTTTATTATAATTTAGCTGGATATTAATAAAATTTTACTTACCAATAAAACTATGAATATCCTCAATAAATTCCTCTTCAATACTACAAGTAACAATACTATTTTCTAAAGAAGAGTATTGTTTCATTTTTTGTTCAATGTCTTCTAGCTTATGTTCACTTAAAATCATAAAATCATCACCTTCTACTCTAAATACAACTGTTTTTGGATAAAGATTATCTAAAAATGTAGCAAATTCTATCAAAAATTTATCTCCCTCTTTCCAACTATATTTACTATTGTACTCTGAAAAATGATGAAGATTTATATTATACATATATACTGATTTAGAATTTATATGATACCTTAAAATAAGTGATAAGTAATCAACTATAAAAAGATTTGTTAATCTATCTTTATAAAAATAAGCAAAACGTTGTTGTTCAATAGATGTTTGAGGAAGTTGTGTAATATCATCGTTAATCTCTATATTTTTAAGTGCTATAACGGCAGAACTTACAACTTCAGGATGAAAATGCTTTGCACTTAACTCTTCTAACTCTGCTAATGCTACCTCAATAGTTTTTCTTGGTTTATAAACACGATTTGTAGTCATCGCATCAAATGCATCAGCTACCATCATTATTCTACTTAATGGAATAATCTCTTCACCTTTTAAACCCCTTGGATAACCAGTTCCATCATATTTTTCATGATGTTCTCTCATAATATTTGCTATATCTGTATATTGGTCAATCTGTTTTAACATCTCATAACCAGCTGTAAGATGGTCTTTAATAAGTATATATTCAGTATTGTCAAGTTGTCCAGGTTTAAGCAAAACACTATCTGGTGTAGAGATTTTTCCTATATCGTGTAACCATGCAGCATTTCTTAAAAGCTCTATATCTTTATCACTATAATTCATCTCTTTGGCAATCATTACAGAATACTCTGCAACCCTTTTTGTATGACCAGCAGTATATGAGTCACGAGACTCTATCATATCTATCATAGAGTGAATAATCTGCTCTTGATTTTTAGATTTTTCATCCTCTAAAGCTTCTATCTTGTTTTTTTGTGTTTTATCTCTAAAAATAGCAACTGTTCCAACTATTTCATTATTAATATATAAAGGTGTAGCAACCATAGATACAGGTAATATTGTTCCATCTTTTTTTACTAAAAATTCATTCTCATTTCTATACTCTTTGCCACTTATCATAGAGTGATGCACTTTACACTCTGTTGCTAAAATTTCTCTATTTTCATTATCTTTATAGTGAATATAATCGTGTATATTTTTATTGAATAACTCTTTAGATGTAAAACCTAAAAGTGCTAAAGCTTCCTTATTTATAAAAGTAGTTTTATTATTTATATCCAAAGTATAGATTCCATCACCTATACTTTGCGCTATATCATAGAAACGTTTTTCACTATGTGCTAATTTATTTTTTTCTTCAAATATTTTTAAATATAATTTTATTTTACTTAAAAGTTGATTATCATCAATAGGTTTCGTAATATAATCGATAGCACCTATCTCAAAACCCTGTTGAATAAACTCTTCAGTTTTAAAAATGGCAGTTACAAATATTATAGGTATATCTTTCGTTTTTCTATTTGATTTTATCATCTTTGCTAACTCAAAACCATTTATATCGGGCATCTGAATATCGCATAAAATAAGGTCAATGTGTTGTCGTAACAATATATCTAAAGCATCTTTTGCACCTAAAGCATCAAAAGAACTTATACCATCCAAATTTGACAAAAGTGCATTGAGTGTAAAAAGATTATTTTTATTATCATCAACACAAAGTATGTTATATCTGTGATTTATATGACTTGACATACTTTGTTCCTTCCACTCTCTTTAGCATTGTATAGTGCTTCATCTGCTCGTTTAATAAGAGTATCTAAACTATCTTTTTCTTTATATACTGTAATACCAAAACTACAAGTAATAGTTTTAACTGTATCAAAAACTTCATTTTCTATATGTTTTCTAAGTATATTAGCAATTTCAACACCTTTAGTAAGATCTGTATCTAATACTAAAATAAACTCTTCTCCACCCCATCTAGCAAAAATATCACTGCTTCTTGTATATTTTTTAATAAGCTGAGATATATTGATTAACACATCATCACCCACAAGGTGTCCATAAGTATCATTTACTTTTTTGAAAAAGTCTATATCCATCATGATTAAAACAAATGTAGATTTGTCATCTTCTGTTTGAAAGATTTTTTTATCCATTAAACGATGAAGCATATTTCTATTATAAATTTGCGTTAGACTATCATAGTTTGCTTCATGTTGGTAACTATTTGTGAGTTCAGACATCTTTGTTATATCTGTTAATGTCACTATATATAATTTATGAAATACCATAGCTTTTATTGTAAAAATATAATATCTTTCATTTTGATAAATTTTTACAAGAATATCATTCTCTTGAGATAATTCAAGAACTTTATTAATCCAGTTTTTTTCATTTTCAACTAAATCTAAACTAAAATATCCATCCTCTTGCACAAAAGTATTACAGATACATCTATCCCTCTCTTGAAACTCTTTTAAACTCTTAACATTATAAAAATCTAACATAGCACGATTAGAATCTAATACCATAGTCTCATTTGTAATAACAATCATATTATCTTGTAAGTCTAAAATACTTTGAATATACTCTTTTTCTTGAATAAGCATCTGCTCTTTTTCTTGAAGTTTCAGATGAAAAGAGATACGAGACAATAACTCTATATGGTTAAATGGCTTATTTATATAATCATCACCACCCACACTATAACATTTTTGTATCGTTTGGTCATCATTATTTGCTGTTACAAAGATGATAGGAATATCTCTTGTCTTTTTATTTGACTTAATCATCTTTGCACATTCAAAACCATTAATCTCAGGCATCATAACATCTAATAGAATAATATCTATATGCTCTTTTAAAAGAATTTCCAGACCTTTATATGCTGATTCTGCAATAATTACATTGTACTTATCTTCATCATAATCTTCTATCACACTAGAGAGTATAAAAAGGTTGGTTTTTATATCATCAATACATAATATATTTGTTTTCATCGCTTAATCTACTTTTTTATATATTTTATGGTTATCACTTAATTTTTTAAATTTACTTTCAAAATCAATGTGTATAAATTCACTCTCACCAATCACCAAATGTCCCCCAAATCGGAGCGAATCATATAATAATTGGAAGACTTTTTTCTGTAAATTATTATCAAAGTAGATAATAACATTCTTGCATATTATAATATCAAATTCATTAAAAGAGCTATCTGTCGCTAAATTATGTTGAAGAAAAAGTACATTTTGCATTATTTCATCTTTTATAGCTATAAAATTATCATTTCTCAGTAAAAAATCATCTATTTTAATATCTATTGATAGTTTATTAATATTCTTTTGAGCTATTTCATAACTCTGTATAGAATAAACAGCACTTCTCGCTTCATCTAAAATAACATTATTAAAATCTGTTGCATATATAATGGATTTTTTCAATTTATCAAAATATTCTAATAACATAGCTAAAGAGTAAGCTTCTTTTCCACTACTACAACCTGCACTCCAAATTTTTATATTTCGTGAGTTTTTATATGTTTTACTAATAAAAGATGCTATCTCTTCATACGACTGAGGGTCTCGAAAAAATTCAGTAACATTTATTGAAATCTCTAAGAAAAAACTTTTAAATGCTGTTTTATTAAAAACAATAATCCCAATAGCATTTTTAATCAACTTTATCTCATGCTTGAGCATAAAAATTTTTAAACGTCTCTCTATCATATCTCTTTGATATAATCTAAAATCATAAGCATACTGTTTATATATCATATCAAGTAGATATTCAACCCACTCTACTGGAGTATAGTTTGCATCTAAAAAATTAAGATACAAAATAATATTACTTGTATTTAAAATATAATCATAAAAACCAGTAGTAATAGCTTTAGTAACCATACTTTTAGCACTACATTCATCTGCATCTTGAACTATGATATGTGCGCTATTTTTATGAACAATATTTAATTTATCTACACCATCTTGTGCATATCCACACTCCTGAATAACTAGTAAAGAATTTTTATACTCTTGTGCAAAGGATTCATAACTCAAAGATATAGATGGTCTTGAATAGTTATATTTAGGAGATGAACTTAACTTAAATCTACCATTTTCTACTAAAAGATGTTCGTTATTCGGTGACAAATAGATTTTTGATTTTTCTAATTTTTCACCATCTTTAGGATAAGAAACTTTATATTTTGTATATGTCTCAAGTATCTCATCAAAAAAAGTTTTTTTATCGGGCTGAGTATGTTGAACAATTATTAAAGATAAATTTTCCAAAGAGATATTACGAACAATCTTTATTATCTTATAAGATGAATCTGCACTGCCTCCAATAACAACAACTTTTATCTCTGAAACATCAACAACATCATCTTTTAACAGAGATACAAACGCTGTAGTAAAGCCTAGTTTATGGAGATATTTATTTAACTTTGCCTTATGAGTGATAATATGAATAGACTGATGTTTTTCAAAAATTGCATTATATAAAAGAGATATTAAACGTTTATTTATAGTATAAATACGCCCAAAATTAAGAATATATCTTATATTCTCCTCATCTCTACTCAATAGATTTTCTATACTATCTATATTATCATTATCAATAGGATGATGTAAAACTATATTACAACTATTATCATTATTATTATGAAAAAATTGTAACATCCTATTTTAACCAAGCTTTTAACATACTTAGAAGTGCGTTATGATTTAAAGGTTTAGATAGATAATCATTCGCTCCTGCATCTAAACAACTTTGTTTATCTTCAGGCATAGTTTTAGCTGTAATAGCAATAATTGGAATATGTTTCAAATTATCATCGGATTTAATCTCTTCCATCGCTTTAAGACCATCCATAACAGGCATCATAATATCCATCAAAATAATATCTATCGCATCTACCTCATCATCTTTAAGCAGTTCTATCGCTTCTTTACCATTAAAGGCACTAAATACCTCCGCTTCCATCTCTTCCAATGTTGAAGTTAATGTAAAGATATTTCTACTATCATCATCAACAATTAATATATTTTTCCCTTTTAGTTCATTCTCATCAAAAGAAAAATCTTCATCTTCATCATTAACAAATATAGGTATAGTAGTCGATACTTTAGAAACTTTTAATACTTCCTGCTTTTGTTCTTCTTCTTGTTTAGGCGATTTTACAACACTTTTTCTATTACTCTTTTCATTATTCTCAAAAGCCAAAGTAACAGTAAAAGTAGTCCCTTTACCAAACTCACTCTCTACATTAATAGTACCATCCATTAAATCTATAATTGTTTTTGTTATAGAAAGTCCTAAACCTGTTCCACCAAACTCTCTACTGATACTTCCATCAACTTGCTTAAAGGCTTCAAAAATAGTATCTATCTTATCTGCAGGTATACCGATACCACTATCTTTAACACTAAAGATAATATTAGAACCTTTACTCTCTATACTTAAAGTTACTGAACCCTCTTTAGTAAATTTAAAGGCATTACTTAATAGATTTTTCATCACTTGTGCAAATTTCATCTTATCTGTTAAAAAGCTAGATTTAACACTATCGTGAATGATAAAATTCACTCCCTTTTCTTCTGCTAAAGCTCCGAAAAGTCCTTTCATCTCATCTATTATCTCTGATGTTTGAATAAGTTCTTTATCTAGTTCCATATTTCCAGATTCCACTTTACTTAAATCTAAAATATCATTAATAAGAAGAAGTAAATCGTTACCAGCTTTATTGATAACATCTGATTTTTCAATATCTTTAGCATTTAATGTTTTATTTTTATTTTGAGTTAAAAGTTTTGAAAGTAAAATAATAGAGTTTAAAGGAGTACGTAACTCATGGCTCATATTTGCTAAAAATTCACTTTTATATTTAGAAGCTTTTTCCAACTCCTCTGCTCGTTGGTCTATATCCTCTTTTGCCTTAGCTAATGTTTCATTTTTTATTTTAAGTTCACGAGATTGAAGAGTAAGCTGTTGCTGTTGCTCCTCCATCTGAACATTAGACTCTTGTAACTCTTCACTCTGTACCTGTAACTCTTCAAAAGCACTTTGAGACTTTTCTAAAAGTACCTTTATCTGAGAATTTTGACTTGTTGTATGAAGTGATGATGCAAAGATAAGTGCTGTTTTGGCTAAATAATCTTTATGTATATCACTAAACTCATCATAACTCATTAGTTCTATTACACCAAAAAGTTCATCTTCATATATCAATGGTAAAGCATACACATTTTTAGGATTTGAAACTGTTGTTCCCGTCTGAACTCTAAACTCATCATCTTTTATATTTCTAATTAATATAGGCTCTTTTTCAAGTGCAACTTGACCAACAATACCCTCTCCAAGTTTAAAACTATTAGATAAGCTATCACGTGATATATATGCAAATGATGCAATAAGGTTAAGTTGCTTTTTTTCACTTTCATAATGATATAAAACACCGCTACTTGCACCAACATAACGACTTAAAATAGATATAGCTATACGAGATAGTTCTGTTGTATCACTAACACCTGTCATCTTATCACTAAAGTTTCCAATACCTTCACTAAAATATATCTCATTTTTATTTTGAATACTAGAACTTTGTAACATTGTAGTCATAGTAGTTAAAGCTTTTCCAAGTTCATCATTTTTGGACTTTATCTCAATAGAATTTGTAAAATCTTCATTAGAGATAGCTTCTGCTTGTTTTAAAATATTTTTAAGATATTTTATCATCTGTAAAATAGCATAGCCTAATCTATCCTCTTTCCCTTTTGCCTTATATTTAACATTAAGCTCACCTAAAGAGATAGACTCTGCAACATTTGTGATAGCTTCAAAATATTGAACCATATCTATAAGTGCTAAACCTAAACTATCTTCTGAACTTCTAGCGATAACTGATACATCATAATTTCCAATAGATAAATTTTGAGCAAGATTTGTAATCTCTTTGAGTCGTACCGTCATGTTATTGATAGCAAGACCTAGCTCATCACTTTTACCTAATAATGCTATCTCTCTTTTAAAATTACCTTCTGCAATAGCATTTGCTTGTTTAATAGTTGTTTCAATAGCATCAACAAGTGTAGCCGTTGATTTTACTATCTCTCCAACTTCATCATCTGAACTATAAACTATTTTCTCTTTTTGTATCTTACCTAGAGAGAGTGATTTTAACTGTTCAGTTACTTTAGATAAAGGGTCTGTCATATTTTTAATAAATCTTCTAATAATGACAAAGCTAATAATTAAAACAATAAATAGCATCAAAACAAAAATCAATTTAAACTCATCAAGTTTTGCCAATGCTATATCTTCATCTATAACAGAGACTACATACCAAAATTTATTTTGTTGTTGTGCGAGTGGATGTATTTTATGATAGGAGTAAATTTTCCCATTCTTACTAAATGAGCCTTCCTCTTTATCTTTAATATAATCATTTAAAATAAAATGCTCTATATTAAAATTAAAACCATGTCTAAGCTGTTTATTCCATCTTTTCGTTTTATTTTGATGATAAAGATAGTTTCCATCAATATCAACTAAAAAATATGAAAATCCCTTTTTATTACTATTATTCATTCTTTTCTCTAAAATATCAAGAACTGAATCTGCATAAACATTTGCTACAAATACACCTAGTAAATCACCATTTGTATCTATTATAGGCGTTGAATATCGAATAACAGGAATAAATGGCTTTTTTATCTTTTTATGTTCCATATTAAGATTCATCTCAGAAACAAAAAATTCACCTTTTTGCAATTTCAATGGAATTTTAAAATATTTTTTCATATTTTTATTTTGTAACTCTTTATCTCTTAATAAAAAAGTTGTATCAGTATATTTATTATATCGAGTACTTACTATCTCTTGTCCATCCAAGCCTATTATTCTTACCTTATAATAAGTTTTTTGAGTATCTAAAAAGTCAACTAAGGCATCTGAAAATATTTTTTTCCATTGGTCAGCTTTTTTAGCCTCCCCCATACTATTCCAAATCATAAAACGTTTCAGTGCATAAAAATTTGTCAAATATAAAACATCTTTAGGAACATTCTCCAATGTTGTTTTGACCTCCAAAGTTAAGCTATTAACACTCTCTTCACTTAACTTATAAGCTGACTCTGTATAAGCTTTTGATGTGCTATCAAACCCATAAAAACCTATCATTCCTATTGAGAGCAACATAGTAATTAAAAATACTATAAATATTTTGTTATAAAGTGACATTGTTCTCATCAACTATCTCCTTTCCAGTTTTTTTATGAGTGCTAATTTTCTTAAATTCCAATTCATTAACTGTTCTATATCTGCAGGTACTTTTTTGCCATATCTTAAAGCAGGAGGAGTGATACTCTCTGAAAGTCCTATATATGCTTTTAAGGGTTGAAGTTCAGCAAGAATCATTCCTGTAATAGTATAAACATCACTAGAAGTTGCATCTTTTTTTGCAAATGATGAAAAATCGCTACTTTCAATCCCAACACTACGTTGCAGTTTTTGAAGTTTTTCTAAAACTTTCATAGCTATTTTAATTAAATCTGCTACTGTTACCTTTACTAATCTTGTACTCGGAATAGTGTTATCACTTATATTAAGATAATGTAAAACAAGAGTTAAATCATCATAAATCCTCATAGTTTCTGCAAATACGTATGTAGGAGAGAGTTCTGCACGATTCAATTCATCAAAAGAGGCACTAATATGAAAAAAACTATTATAAACATCAAGAGGAGTTTTATAAATAAAATTTTTAAGTTTAAAGATTGGCATATCAATACCTTTTCTCACCTCAAATATTTTTATCTCGGCTAAAATTCTTTGTGTCATACCATATACCATAGCTGGATTTAAGTGTTCAACTGGTTCCATTCCTACTGGTTCGACTCGAGAAAGATTATATGAAGACCTTAACATATTTATTTTAACAAGTATCTCATAAGCCTTTTGCCAACTATTTCTAGGTTTTAACCTTGTCGATACCGTAACATTTTTCAAAATACCCTCATGGTCATGCTTAATATTATAATATTTTAACAGATAATGTATATGGTCTTGAATAAGCATAGCCTGTGTATATACCTCATTTGGAGTAATTGTTTTAGCTGATAAACTTAATGTTAAGAGACTCAATAATATAAATTTTTTCATAGCTATCCTTTGAGGGGATATTTTACTCCTTTAGTATTTAATTATGGATTAAGATATAATTATAAAAAATACCATTCTAAAGGAAAAAACTAAAATGATAGAAGAAAGTATAATGACTGAAGAGACACCAAAACCAAAAAAAAAGTATTATGACTATATAAGTGTAGGAAATCGCACAAAACAAGTTGTATATTTTGTAGAGCAACATGATAAACCTGTACATTTTGACCTACTATTAAAAAATAATACATATACAAATATGGTCGTGATATGTAAAAGTAAAAAAACAGCAGATGAACTTGCTTCTTATTTAGATGACAAAGATATAAAAGCATCTATAATTCATGGTAATCATAGAAAAGAGCAAAGTGAAAAAATAGCCTTAGCTTTTAATGACAATGAGATAGATATTTTAATAACAACAGATATGATTCTTCATACACTTGAACTTAAAAATATCAAAACTGTTTTAAACTATGATTTACCTTTCGCCTTTGAAAGCTATTTTAAAACACTACGTTATGTTGATGAAGTAGGAGAATCTATCTCATTTGTAAATATAGATGATGAGGGTATGTTAGATACTATTGAGTTTGTTATGAAATATGATATTCCTAGAAAAGAGCTTGAAGAGTTTGAACATACACCATTACCAAAAGTAGTAAAAGCTAAGAAGAAAAAGCCTAGACATAAAAAATATAAGAAAGTCAGAAAAGATAATGAGATAGCTACTAAAAATATTTAATAGCTACAATAGCTAATATATTATTCCGTGATTATCACGGAATCTATCTAAAGTAAGTAATATGTTATAAATTTCCATCTTCATCCAACCTAACCTTCAATTTCTGCAAAACCTCCAACTCCTTTTTTTTAGTAAACTTTTTCTCCTCATCTTTCATATCTTTAATCTTCAATTTCATAGATTCTATCTTTTCATCAAGGGAGTTTGAAAGCTTTTCTCTCTTTTGAGATTTTATCTTTTCATCTTGTTCATCTTTACTAAAATATTTTTCTATCTTTTCAAATAACTTTTCAAACTTCATTATACCTCTCCTAACTCTTGAATTTCTCTATCTTCTATCCATAAAATGGTGGCTACATGAATTAATTTTTTAGATATTTCATACGCAAATACACTATCATTTATAAGTGATGTTGCCATTTTTGTCTCTACAAGATTGTTACGTATAAGATTATCTATATGTCCATTTCCTATCATATCTAGTCTATTGAGATTATGTTCTAAGATTTTTATTTTTGCTAAAATATCAAAATCATCACTATCACTGTTTCTTAATGTATGAATTCCATCTAATGTTTTGGCTATATCCTCTCTTAAAAAATTATATTCCTCTCTAATATAGGAGTTTTTACTTTTTATAAATCTATTTATATTAGTTTGTAACACTTTAACATCTTTTATCGCTTCGACTATATCTCTACAAGCAATTTTCAAGGAATATATTTTATGTTTATCTTGGACACTCATACTCTCTTGTGAAATAGTTGCATAGTGTATGATGTCACCATATAAAATTTTAATTTTTTTCTCATAAAAATCATCAATATTTATATCTATCTTCGTCACACTTGATTTGACTATATCCTCTATCTCTTCACTCATCCCTATATACGTATGACGATGCAGAGAAAGAGCATGAGAAAGTACCTCGGTAGAGTTATCATACAGATGGATAATCTCTTTTCTTAACACTAAAAGTGCAACTTCAGAAACCTCAATAACACTACTATCAAGATATTTTGCTCGTGATATATCTTGATGTTCTTGTATAAATAAACCCTCTAAAAATAGAACAAGTTTATGGGTAAATGGAGCAACTGCTAAAACACCTATAATATTAAATATAGTATGAAAAAGAGCAAGTTGCATAGCATAATCATCGTGTACAATACCTATATGCTGAGAAAGATATATTACTAAATCAGCTAATTGATAGAGAAAAACTATCGCTATAAATCCTGTGACCATATTAAAGATAAAATGAGCGACGGCTAATCTTTTTCCATTTGAGTTTGATGCAAGTGAACCTATAACTGCGGTAACCGTTGTTCCTATATTTGCTCCAATAGCAAGTTCTAAAGCATTGAAATATAAAATTTGATTTGTAGCTAATGCAGTGATAATAAGTGCCATAGTCGCACTACTAGATTGTATAACCACGGTTACGACTACACCTATTAAAATATAGACTAAAGCACCTACATAACCATCTATAGCAAATTGAGCTAAATCTAATCCACTTTTCAAAGCATCAAAACCATCTTTCATAAAACTGATACCTAAAAATACAAACCCTAAACCCACTAAGATATTTCCTAAGCCTTGATAGTTTTTTGTTTTATTAAACCTAAATATCACTCCAAAAATAATCATAGGCATCGCAAATTGTGCTATTTTTATCTTTACACCAAAGGCTGATACTATCCATGCAGTTGTGGTTGTTCCTATGTTTGAGCCAAAAATTACCCCTATCGCTCCACTTAATGTTATAAGTTCAGCACTTAAAAATGAGATTATAATTATAGAGATGAGAGAGGAGCTTTGTACTATTGCCGTTGCTAAAAAACCTGTTCCTATCGCTTTAGGAACGGTTGAAGTGCTTGTTTTTAAAATATTTTCAAGCATTCCCCCACTAAAGAGCTTAAAACCATCCTCCATAAAAACCATACCGATTAAAAAGACAGCAACACCTGTAATAATTGTTTTAGCATCACTACTTAAAAATAAAATATATGCAATAAAGAGTAAAAAAAGTGGATAAATACTCCTTTTTAATATACTAGAAGTAATCATTTCACAATAATTCTTTTTATTTCAACTATAAAAAGAATACCAAAAGAGATAAATAAAATCTGCATCCATGTCATAATATCTAAACTTTCACTTTTAAACATCGTTTGCATAAATGGGGTATGCGTATAAGCCACTTGTGCAAGTGCCATAAAACCTGCCCCTAGTAATAAAAATTTATTATTAAATATATCTGTTTTAAATACAGAAATATTTAGCTCTTTACAACTAAAAAGATAAAATAGTTCAATAAAAACAAATATATTTACAGCGATAGTTCTAGCATACTCTTCACTATATCCACTACTTAAAGCATAATTAAACATCGAATAAGATGCTATTAACATATAAAACCCTACAACTATTATCTGAATAATCATACTTTTTGTTAAAATAGACTCTCGTGGATCTCTTGGTTTTCGAAGCATAATATTTTTTTCACCAGATTCGAAAACAAGCATTAAGCCTAAGAAAATTGCAGTAGACATATTTATCCAAAGTATCTGAACTGGTAAAATAGGAAGATTAAATCCTAGAACGATAGCAACTAAAATAACAAGTCCCTCTCCAAGATTAGTAGGTAGTGTCCATGTGATGAACTTGATAAGATTATCAAATACTATACGACCCTCTTTAACTGCATGGGCTATTGAACTAAAATCATCATCACTTAAAATCATATCTGCTGACTCTTTTGCTACCTCTGTACCACCTTTACCCATCGCTATACCTATATCCGCTTGTTTAAGGGCTGGTGCATCATTTACACCATCACCTGTCATCGCAACTATCTCACCTCTTGCTTGAAGTGCATCGACTATACGTAATTTTTGTTCAGGTTCTACTCTTGCAAATACTTTCACAGTTACAACTTTCTCTATAAGCTCAGTATCTGATAATTTTAATAGCTCTTCGCCTCGTAAAACACTATCCTCAAATCTTGCATCTTTATCTACTATCGCCATCATTTTAGCAATAGAAAAAGCTGTTAAGATATGATCACCTGTAATCATTACTATATTTATACCAGCATCTTTAGACTCTTTTACTGCTTGTATCGCTTCAGGACGAGGTGGATCCATCATCGCTTGAAGACCTAAAAATATAAATCCTTTATCTAACTCTCTATCGTTAATTTTATCTCCATTTGTCTCTTTTTGAGCAAGTGCTAGAACCCTTAAACCTTGAGAAGCATAGGTTTCTGCTTGAAATAAGATTTTTTCTCTATCTATCTCGACTAATGTGTCATCTATAAGCTCTTGATTACACATTTTTAAAACTTTCTCAATAGAACCTTTGATATGGATAAGATTTTTACTTGAACTTGTCTCTTTATTTATCGTAGCCATATACTGTCTATCAGATTCAAAAGGTAATATATCTACTCTTGGAAACCCTTTATTAAGTTTATGTTCATCACATCCAGCTTTCATTGCACTTACAAGTAAAGCACCCTCTGTTGGGTCTCCACTAATAGTATGAATACCATCTTTTTCTACTAAATAAGATTCATTACACAGATAGCCCACTCGTAATAATCTTTGAAGAGAGTCATTTACACTATCAACTTTAACACCATCTTCAAATATCTCTCCCTTTGGTTCATATCCATTACCAGTTAATGTGTAGTTTGTATTGGAACAGTATATATCTGTCACACTCATCTTATTTTGAGTAAGTGTTCCTGTTTTGTCTGAACATATAGTAGTTACACTTCCTAAGGTCTCAACTGCTGGGAGTTTTCTTATAATGGCATTTTTCTTTGCCATTCTACTAACCCCTATCGCTAAGGTTATAGTAACAGCAGCAGGAAGCCCCTCTGGAATCGCTCCAACCGCTAAAGCAACAGATGCCATAAAAGTATCTACTGCACTATTATCTCTTAAAATCCCAATTGCAAAGGTAAAAAAAGCAAGTGTTAAAATCAGATAAAGTAAAATTTTTGAAAATGCTGAGATTTTTTTTGTAAGAGGTGTATCCATCGGTGTTGTTTCTTCTATAAGATGAGCAATTTTTCCAAGTTCTGTATGTTCACCCGTTGCAACGACCAAACCTTTAGCTCTACCATACGTCACAAATGTACCTGAATAGGTCATATTTTTTCTATCATTAAGTGTTATATCTTGATGATGTAGTTCTATATTTTTTAAAACTGAAAGAGACTCACCTGTTAGCATAGACTCATCAACTTTTAAATCTTGTGCATATAAAAGTCTCATATCAGCAGGTACTTTTGACCCTGACTCCAGTAAAACTATATCCCCAGGTACTAAATCTTCTGAAGATATAGTTATTTTTGTAGAGTTACGTATAACTATCGCTTCAGTAGTCATCATATTTTTTAAAGACTCTATCGCTTCTTGTGCTTTAAGTTCTTGCATAAAACCTATAATTACATTTATTATAACAACACTAAAAATAACTCCACTATCTACCCATTCATGCAAAAAAGCGGTTACAAGAGAAGCCCCTAGAAGTATATAGATAAGTGCATTATGAAATTGAAGAAGAAACTTTTTAAGGTAAGAATCTTGTTTTTTCTCTTTAAGAGCATTTTTACCAAAAAACTCTTCCCTATGTTTTATCCCGAGTGAACCTAAACCATCACTTACATCACTCTCAAAAAGTTCTACTATCTCTTTGTCCTCTAAACTGTGCCAACTTTGTCCTATTAAATGTTGCATCTTAGACTCCTCTAGTTTGCTAAAGTGTGTATTTCATAAATTATACTCCTTTTTTCCATACTTACTATATAATATATAATGAAATCCAAAATATATATTATTCTGTTAAGTATCAATCTTTTTGCTAACAATGCAATAACATTAAATAGTGAAGAACAAGCGTATTTAAAAAATAGACATCATGAAATACACCCAACTCTATGAAT
>Ga0256842_1001034_pt1 | contig 23474 bp, 21 predicted proteins | sample 4559240metaG_FD_185973 | JGI IMG/M metagenome (GOLD analysis project Ga0256842, IMG submission 185973) | Hydrothermal vent microbial communities from Guaymas Basin, Mexico - 4559-240 | ecosystem: Environmental > Aquatic > Marine > Hydrothermal vents | place: Mexico: Guaymas Basin | collected... | reverse complement strand
TCATCTATTTCACAGAATATTTTTGTTAACATTTTTTAGTCGTCTCTTTTTGTTTTACTGGTTTAAAACTATAGAACGACTTCTCTTTTAATCTCCTTATCCCACTTTTTTTATCGAACTCAGGTTTCTACGGCGTAAATTTTTAAATATTAATAGTTTCTCAGAATATAAAACTAAAGATTTCAAAAAAGAATCTATAAAATTTATTCTTGAAGACTATTATAGGGTTGCCTAACTATATTTTTTTTTTATAATTAGTTATAATTAAAGCTAGAACATTGTTTATTTTGTGCTAGTTTTGGTGACTCTTCTCAAAATGGTATCTCTATATTCAAAATATGCCGAGATATATCTTTTGCCATCTCTTTTAATAGCTCTTTGCTAATGATGTCTTTTTTCACTCTTTATCCTTTTTTGGAATAAAGTATTTTAACATAAAAAATAAATTTTGTTGATTTAGAAGTTTAAGTAGAAAGAGTGGAGGTTAACCCTTACCTCCATGGTTCCTACATCATCACAATGCCGTAGGGTAATTATAAAATTAACAGACCAAAAACTCTTACTACTTTTTTGCCATTACTTTAAATAATCTTGTAAAGCCTTAGGTTCAAGTTCACCATTAGATGCTTTTAACTCTTTAATGGCTAAAGCTGTAGCTTTTGCAGCTGCTATTGTAGTAAAGTAGGCTATATTTTGAGCTAAAACAGATTGTCTAATGGTTCTTCCATCAACTTTACTTCCTTGGTCTTCGCTTGTATTAATGGCTAAAGATATTTCACCATTTTTAATCATATCATCTATATTGGGACGACCCTCTGATATTTTTAGAACTTTACTAGATTTTACTCCTGCATCTTCTAGGGCTTTATGTGTTCCAGAGGTTGCTACTATCTCAAAACCTAAATTTGTAAACTCTTTTCCTAACTCTCCTACAAACTCTTTATCGCTATTGGCAAGGGATATAAATATTTTGCCCTCTAATGGAATATTATTTTTTGATGCAAATTGACTTTTGGCAAAGCTTAGACCAAAATTATCACTAATTCCCATAACTTCACCTGTACTTTTCATTTCAGGTCCTAAAAGTAAATCAGAACCTGGTAGTTTATTGAATGGGAAAACTGCCTCTTTTACTGCTACATGTCCTTTTAGATTTGGCTCTAATATTTTATTATTAAAGTTTACAACTCCAAATGTATCATAAAATCTTAATGCCTCTTTTAAATCTCCTTGTATCATAACTCTAGTAGCTACTTTAGCAAGTGGCAGACCTGTTGCTTTAGATACAAATGGAACTGTTCTTGATGCTCTTGGATTTACCTCTATTAGATATATCTCATCTTCAAATATCGCATACTGAATATTCATAAGTCCTACAACACCTAAACCTAAAGCAATATTGGCTGTTTGAGTTTTAATCTCTTCTAATAGTCTATCTGAAATTGAAATTGTTGGTAATGCACAAGCAGAATCTCCAGAGTGAATTCCTGCCTCTTCAATATGTTGCATAATTGCACCAATATATACATCTTTTCCATCACTAATAGCATCAACATCAAGCTCAATAGCATTATTTAAAAACTTATCAATTAAAACAGGTGCATCATTAGATACAGATACAGCCTCGTCCATATACTCTTTTAGTTCACTATCTGAAAATACGGTTTTCATTCCTCTACCACCCAAAACAAAGCTTGGGCGAACAAGTACAGGGTAACCTATACGATTTGCTACTATAATAGCGTCCTCTTTTGTAAATACTGTTCCATTCGCAGGTTGTTTTAAGCCTAAATCTTGAATAAATGTGGAAAATAGCTCTCTATCTTCTGCTAAATCAATAACCTTAGCTGTTGTTCCAGAGATATTAGCACCTATTGCTGTTAAACCTTTTGCTAGTTTTAGTGGTGTTTGTCCTCCAAAGTGAACAATAACCCCATCAGGATTTTCTAACTCTATTACATTTCGTACATGTTCAAAATCTATTGGTTCAAAATATAAAATATCTGATGTATCATAATCTGTTGATACCGTTTCAGGGTTACAGTTATACATAATGGATTTAATTCCCATATCCTCTAAAGCAAAAGAGGCATGAACACAGCAGTAATCAAATTCAATACCTTGACCTATTCTATTTGGCCCTCCACCAATTACAAGTACTTTTTTATCTTTAGTCTCTTTTTTATCTTTTTTAGGAAGTTTGGTAATATTTGTTGTTGAGTATAGATATGGAGTTAAAGCTTCAAATTCAGCTGAACATGTATCAACCTCATTATACTCTAAAACTACTCCTAACTTCTCTCTTGCTGTATATATATCATTTTCACTTAAAGAGAGTCCATCTTTTTTATTGATAATCTCGGCAATCATAGCATCAGAAAAACCTTCAGATTTAATCTTTCTAAACTGCTCCTCACTTTTAAGAAGTTTTATATCTATTGCATTTTCACTCTTAACTAACTCTTCAAACTGATATAGATACCATCTATCTATTTTACATATCTCAAATATTTCATTAACACTTTTTCCTCTTCTTAATGCTTCATAAACATATAAAATTCTATCACTATTTGGACGGCGAATTTCTCTAACTAGCTTATCATTATCACAATCTATACTATCAAAACCTTTTAAACCAGTTTCAAGTGAAATTAGAGCTTTTTGGAAAGACTCTTTAAAGGTTCTACCCATACTCATAACCTCACCCACACTCTTCATAGCAGTAGTTAAAGTTGAGTCTGCCATAGGGAACTTTTCAAATGTAAATCTTGGAATTTTAGTTACAATATAATCAATTACTGGTTCAAATGATGCAGGTGTTCCTGTAATATCATTTGTTATCTCATCTAAAGTAAATCCAACAGCTAAAAGTGTAGCTACTTTTGCAATAGGGTAACCTGTAGCTTTACTAGCTAAGGCTGAACTTCTACTTACCCTTGGGTTCATTTCAATTACTATCATTCTACCACTGTCTGGATTAATAGAGAATTGAACATTACTTCCACCAGTATCAACTCCAACCTCTCTTAAAATCTTAAAAGAGGCATCTCTCATTCTCTGATACTCTTTATCCGTAAGAGTAAGAGCAGGTGCAATAGTTATACTATCTCCTGTGTGAACCCCCATTGGGTCTAAGTTTTCAATAGAACAGACTATAATGCAGTTATCAGCCCTATCTCTAATAACCTCCATCTCATACTCTTTCCAACCTAAAAGCGACTCTTCAATAAGAATTTCAGATATAGGAGAGGCATCAAGTCCACCTTGAACTATTTTTTTATACTCATCTATATTATAAGCAACTCCACTCCCACCACCTGCTAAGGTGTAAGATGCTCTAATAATTAAAGGGAAACCTATTTTTTTAGCCACCTCCATAGCTTCGTCCATATTGTAAGCGTATTGAGAGATAGGTAAATCCATACCTATTTTTATCATAGCCTCTTTAAACTCTTGTCTATCTTCACCTTTTTTAATAGCTGATGGATTTGCACCTAAAAATTCAACACCCTCCAACATACCCTGCTCATACATATCCATAGCCACATTTAGTGCAGTTTGCCCTCCCATTGTAGGCAAAATTGCATCAACAGACTCTTTTTTTATAATCTTAGAGATAACTTCAGGCGTTATTGGCTCAACATAAGTCCTATGGGCAAACTCTGGGTCTGTCATAATAGTAGCTGGATTTGAATTTATAAGAACTACTCTATAGCCCAACTCTTTAAGAGTTTTAGCAGCTTGTGTTCCAGAATAGTCAAATTCACAGGCTTGACCAATTACAATTGGACCAGAACCTATAAGTAAAATAGTTTTGATGTCAGTTCGTTTTGGCATAAAAAAGTACCCTTGTTTTTAATTTGTGGATTATACTTAAAAGGTACTTAGAGGGGGTTTTCTAAAGGTCTTCAAAGAGATATAGAGAAAAGCTAGTGACCATACTCTACAAAAAATTCACTTTTATGTTATAATATAGTTTTAAAAATAAAGGAATTCACTATGAACCAACGAACTATTCGTAAGCCAGTTGAAGTTGTAGGTATTGGACTTCACAAAGGTGAGCCAATTAAATTAAGACTTGAACCCCTAGGTGAAGATGCAGGTATTGTCTTTTATAGAGAAGATTTAGCTTTAACTATCCCTCTTTCCCCCTCTAGTGTTATTGATACCCAAATGGCTACTGTTATTGGAACTAGTAAAGGTTCTATATCTACTATTGAACACTTTTTATCTGCTGTTTATGCTTATGGTATTGATAATCTAAGAGTGGTTGTTAATGGAAATGAGATGCCTATAATGGACGGAAGTGCGAGTTCTTTTTGTCTTCTTTTAGATGAAGCAGGAGTTAAAGAGCAGAATGCTTCTAAAAAAATTATTAGAATTAAAAAGAGTGTTGAAGTTAGAGATGGTAATAAATTTGTAAGGTTAGAGCCTAGTAATAGAGCTTCGTTTAATTTTACTATCGACTTTAATCACCCTGTTATTGGAAAACAGTCAGAGAGTTATAGCTTTGGAACTAAACCTTTTATTGAAGAGATAGCAAGAGCTAGAACCTTTGGATTTGCCAGAGATATTCAATACCTTCAAAGCATTAATTTAGCATTAGGTGCTAGTTTAAATAATGCTATTGGATTAGATGATGAAAAAGTTTTAAATCCTGAAGGATTAAGATTTACTAATGAGTTTGCAAGGCATAAAATATTAGATGCTATGGGCGATATGATGGTAACAGGACACAATATTTTAGGTTCTTATAGCTCCTTTGCAGGAAGCCATAAGTTAAATCATGAGTTAACTGTTAAATTATTGGCTGATGCTAGTAATTATGAGATAGTAGCTATTGAAAAATCAAGAAGTAGAGCATTTGAAAAAAGTTTTGCATAAATATAAAGTTCTTATAATATCCATCTCTTCACCACTTCTTATTGGTGTATATAAAGATGGAGTTTTAGTTGAGAAAATAGAAACAAAAGAAAAAACATCAGATATTCTTTTAAAGGTTCTAATGGATATTAGTAAAAAGTATGATTATAGTTCTATTATCTATACATCAGGGCCGGGAAGTTATATGGCAATAAAACTAACATATATTACTCTTCGCTCTTTAGAGATTTTAAAAGATATAAAATTTTATGGTTGTGATGCTTTTTCTCTTAATAATCAAAATCCTATAAAAGCAATGGGGAAACTATACTTTATCAAAGAAAAAGAGACTATAATAACAAAAAAATTTGATGAGGCTGTAGAGCAGAGGTTTAAATTACCATCACTTCTTAGTGATGTTGTTATATTAGAAAATAGTGAACCATTGTATATACTACCAGCTGTATAGGGAGAGCTTTGTTTGTATCGGTACCAGCAACATCGGCAAATTTAGGTCCTGGGTTTGACACTTTAGGACTGGCAATAAATTTTCGTAATGAGATAATTATAAAACCATCAAGATTTTTTTCTGTATCTACTCGTGGAGAGGGTTCAGAAAATCCACATATTCGTAAAAATATTCTATTTATGAATATTTTTAACAAGCAGTATGAACTATTAAAAGGTCATAAAAAAAATTTTAGATTTGAATTTAATAATCGTATTCCAATCTCTAGGGGACTTGGTAGCTCTTCGGCTGTAATTACAGCAGCAATTACAACAGCTTTTGTAGTAGCAGGAGAGAGATATAATAAAAGAAAAATATTAAATTTAGCACTAGAGTATGAACCACACCCCGATAATATAGCACCTGCTGTTATGGGTGGATTTAATGTAGCTTGTGTAGAAGAGGGAAAAGTTTATAGTAAAAAAAGAAAAATTCCTGATTATTTAAGAGCTGTACTTGTAGTTCCAAATAAAACAATATCTACTGCAAAATCAAGAACAGTTTTACCAAATACATACAAAACAGAAGAGGTTGTCTATTCATTGTCTCGTGCATCATTTATGACCTCTCTTTTTATGACAGAGTCTTGGGATTTACTCAAAATTGCATCACAAGATAAACTACATCAAACAAGAAGAATGAAACAGATGCCTGAACTATTTGAAGTACAAAAACTTGCACTTGCAAAAGGTGCATTGATGAGTACACTCTCAGGCAGTGGTTCAACATTTTTTACACTATGCTATGCTGATGATGCGTCAAAAATTCATAAAGCTTTAGAGGAGAAGTTCCCTAAATATCGAGTATTTACTAAGAGTCTTGATAATTATGGTGTAACTTCAAAGAATTAATAACATTATTTAGGTATAATTATGCAAAAAAATGAACCTATACGCATGTGTATAGCATGTAGAGTAAGGCAACTGCAAAAAAAGTTAATAAGGCTACAACAAAATAATAACAATATTTTTCCCTTTACAGGTCGAGGTAGAAGTTTTTATTTGTGTAGTAGTTGCAGTGAAGATGAAAAAAAAGTCAAAGGCTTAATTAAGCGTTTCAGGCTCTCTACGGATGATAGTGAACGGTTTGTTAAGTATTTAAAGGAGTTAGATAAGAATGGATAGAGTTAAAATCCAAGAGATAGCATCAGAAGCTGGTGCATCTAATGCAGTGCTTATTGAAAAAGCTAAAGAGTTAGGTTATGATGTAAAAGCAGGTAATAGTACACTTACTATTGAAGAGGCTGGTATTTTAGTTAATTATGCTATTAATGGTGTTAAACCTAAAAAAGAGGAAAAACCTAAAGTTAAAAAGAAGATAGTAGTTAGAAAACATGCAGGTATTGTATCTACTCCTAAAAAAGCAAAAGTTTCTGCTACTGCTAATATAAAAGAAGTTAAAATAGAAGAGACACCAAAAATAGAAAAAGTTAAAAGTGAAACTCCTATTAAACCTAAAAAAATAGAAGTAGCTAAAGAGAAACCAATAGAAAAAGTTGAAAGTACAAATAGTACAAAAGAGACTACTACAGAAAAAGAAAAAGTAGCAGTTCCAACAGAAGCTCCAAAGGAGACTCCAAAAGAAGAGCCTGTAGTTATTAAAAAACCAAAAATTAAAAGAAAAAGAGTTGGTATTACAGTAATTAAAAAAGCTGATAGAGAAAGACCAAAGATTAGAATTGTTGATGAGCGAAAACCCGAAAAAGAGGTTCATATTGTTAAAAAATCTAAACCAAAAGGTATGCCAACACCTCCTTCTAAGAAAAAAGCTAAAAGAATAGCACAAGCTAAAGAGAGTGGAGAGAGACTTGATTTTATGTCTAACTCTAGTTTTGGTAGTGGAAGAACATCTGTTACAGAGATTGAAGAAGAACCAGAAGTAATGATGCTAGATTTCTCTGATAAAAATATCTATGAAGATATGATGAGACAAGAGCAGAAAAGAAAAGAAGAGGCTAAAAAAAGAGCAGCAGCTGGAATTGGTCAACAGCAAAATAGAGGTGGACAACATAGAAGAAGACCATCTGGACTTAGAAGAGGTGGAAAACGAAAGAAATATATTAAAGAAGAGCATAATGAGCAGATAAAATCAGTACAAATTCCTGAAAATGTAAGAGTTTATGAGTTTGCTGAAAAAGTTGGTAGAAGTACAGGTGAGGTTATAAAAGTTCTATTTGCACTAGGAACTATGTTTACTCAAAATGATTTCCTTGATAAAGACTCTATTGAAATTTTAGCTGATGAGTTTGATGTAGAGGTTACTACTATTGACCCGTTAAATGCACTAGATTATGTAAAAGCTTATGATGCAATAGAAGATAGAAATTTAATTGAAAGACCACCTGTTATTACAATAATGGGACATGTTGACCATGGTAAAACTTCACTTCTTGATAGAATTAGAAAAACTAAGGTAGCTGCAAAAGAGGCTGGTGGAATTACTCAACATGTTGGAGCTTATCAAGTTGAGAAAAATGGTAAAAAAATATCATTTATAGACACCCCTGGTCACTCTGCATTTACAGAGATGCGTTCAAGAGGAGCTCAAGCTACCGATATTGTTATTATTGTTGTAGCTGCAGATGATGGAGTTAAACAGCAGACAAAAGAGGCAATTTCTCATGCAAAAGCTGCTGAAGTTCCTATTGTTGTAGCTATTAATAAAATGGATAAAGAGGGAGCTAACCCAGAGTTAGTTAAATCTCAACTAGCTGAACTTGAAATTACACCTATTGAGTGGGGAGGAGAGACTGAATTTATCCCTGTATCTGCTCATACTGGTCAAGGTATTGATGAGTTACTAGAGACTCTACTTCTTACAGCAGAGGTTATGGAACTTACAGCAGACCCTTCAAGAAATGCAAAAGCAATTGTTGTTGAGAGTTCAGTAGAGAAAGGTTTTGGTTCAATTGCTGATGTAATTGTTCAAGATGGTACTTTAAAAATTGGTGACTCTTTTGTTGTTGGAACTACTTATGGTAAAATTAAAACTATGATTTTAGATGATGGTTCAAGAGCAAAAGCAATAGGACCTAGTACTCCTGCTGCAATTGTTGGTCTTTCTAAAGTACCAACTGCTGGTGATGTATTAATTGTTATGGATAGTGAAAAAGAAGCAAGAGAAATTGCTGATAAAAGAGCAGAATATGAGAGAGCTAAAGAGCTATCTAAAAGCCAAAAAGTAACTCTTGAAGATTTATCAGCTGTTATTGCAGAGGGTAATCTTAAATCTTTACCTGTTATTATTAAAACAGATGTTCAAGGTTCTCTTGAAGCTATTAAAGGAACATTAACTGACCTTAAAAATGAAGAGGTTAAAGTTAATATTATTCATGAAGGAGTTGGAGGAGTAAGTGAAAGTGATGTGCAATTAGCTAATGCTTCAGAACACTCTATTATTTTAGGATTTAATGTTAGACCTACTGGTTCTGTTAAGAAAAGAGCTAAAGAATTAGGTGTTGAAATTAAAACCTATTCTGTTATATTTGAACTTATTGATGATATTAAAGCACTTCTTGGAGGTATGATGAGTCCTGTTATATCTGAAGAAGTTACAGGTCAAGCAGAGGTTCGTGAGACATTTACAGTTGCAAAAGTTGGAACTATTGCTGGGTGTAGAGTTGTTGATGGTACTATTGTTAGAAATGCAGGTGCTAGACTTATTCGTGATGGTGTTGTTGTATATACTACTAAAATTTCCTCTCTTAAACGATTTAATGATGATGTTAAAGAGGTTAAAAATGGATTTGAGTGTGGTATTATGCTTGATAAATTTAATGATATTAAAGAGGGCGATGTAATTGAGACCTTTAAAATGGTAGAAGAGCAGGTTTCTCTTTAGTGAATAATTAATAGTGAATAGTGAATAATGAGAGAAGAAGAGATAAAAAGAAAGAGAACAGAGTCAAGATTAGTTGAACTAATCCCTGAAGCACTTTCTACTATGAATGATAATCGTATTAATGGATTAAGTGTTACAGAAGTAGTCTGTTCAAGAGGTAGATATGATGCTAAAGTATATTTAGATAAATCATATCTAAATGAAAAAGAGCAATTAGAAGCCTTAAAACAACTTCGTATTGTATCTAGTTACCTATCAACTTATGTTAGAGAGAGTGAAGGTTGGTTTAAATCTCCTAAATTTACATTTGAATTTGATGACCAATTAGAAAGAATTACTCATATAGAAGAACTCTTTAAACAGATAGCAAAAAGAAAAAAAGTTGAAGGGAGCGAAAATGAGTCTTGATAAACAGATAGAAAAAATAGTTAAATCTAATGGAGCTAATCTTTATGGAACAGAGATAGTTAAAGATGATGGAAACACTATTTTTAGAGTATATATTACCAAAAAAGATGGAGTAAGTCTTGATTTATGTGCTGAAATTTCAAATGAACTATCTCCATTTTTAGATGTGAACCCTCCTATGCACGGAGCATACTATTTAGAAGTTAGCTCACCTGGAATTGAAAGAAAACTAGAAACTCCTACACATTTTATGTCAGCTATTGGTGAAAGAGTAAAATTTAAAATTAATGGTGGAGATAAAGAAAAAGGTCTAATTATTTCTGCTAATGAAAATGGTTTTGTAGTAAAGATTAAAAAAGAGGAAGTATTATTTAACTATAATGATATTTCTAAAGCTAAGACCTATTATGAGTGGAATAAGAAATAGTTTTTAACTATTTCTTAATCTCTTTATGTACTACAGTAGTAAGTCCTAAAAGTTTCCAACCTTGAAAGCCACTTCTATAATATAACATTTTTTCTTTAGGATAACCATGCTCTATCATACCAGCTATAAAATGTTTTGATTGCTCACACCACACACCATTACAAAAAATTGCCAATTTTTTTGCTTTTGAAAAATCCCAATCACCACTTTTTTTTACTTTCATACCTAAAAGTGTAAATATCTTTTTAGCTTTTGCTTTAGACGCGTTTTGAATTACAGGAAAAGGGATATTAATAGCACTTGGAATTGTCTCTAACTCAAACCAACTCTTAAGTCTTGCATCAATAACAACGCCTGTACCTTTTGGGATTTCATTTTGCATAAAGGTTAAAAATTCTATCTCCTCTATATTTTTAATCCCATCAGCTATTTTTGTAGGTTGAATACAAAAAGGTGGACATGGTCTTGATGTTTTTGTATAATCATCAGTTATTTGATTATCTGTATCCTGTATCCGTTGTATCTTGACTTTTTTGCCAGAGTTAGTAGTTGTAACATAAGGCATATTATCAGTTATTTTAACAGTTAACTCTTTATCTTTTACATTTTGAGCCAAAAGTAGTGACGCAAAAAGTGGAACTATAACTATTTTTTTCATTTTTTTCCTTTTCTAAATCTCTATTCTGGAACTCTAAGTCTTTGACCAATATATACTCTATCTGGTCTTCTAAGAATATCAGGATTTGCTTCATAGATTTTTTTATAATCCATAACATTCCCATAAACTTTTTTAGCAATTTTACCAAGAGTATCACCTTTTTTTACAGTAATATATCTCATCTCTTTTTTTCTTGCCTTTACCTCTTTTTGTACCCCTTTTGTATATTCTGATGTATCTTTTTTGGTATCTTCTGCTATAACACTTGAAATCTCATCTGATAATTTACTTAATTCATCATTTTCTACGGTTGACTCTTTTTCAACTAAAACTTTATTGTAAGTATCAGCAGTCTCTTCACTTTTAGTTGCTTTTTTACTCTTATCATTTTCTGAAAGAACATCAACTTTTTCTAATTGAGATACTAAAGAGTCAACTTCTGTATCTTCTAAAGAGTCCATTAATTTATTATCTTTTGCTTGTTCTTTTGTAATAGGTTCAGATTTTTCTATTGAGTCTTCACTATTTTTTTCTTTATTCATCTTTTGCATAACCATCTGAACAATATTTGCAATATCTTCAGGGTTCATCTTTCCATTAGCACTATCAGTTGATATAGCTGTTTCTACCTCTTTTGATATTTTCTCTTTATCAGATATTTCAGATGAACTCTCCTCTTTTTTAGTAACACTCTTTTCTACTTTACTCTCTTCTTTTGCTAAATCATTATCTTTAACTTTATCAGCTACTTTACTATCTATTTCACTACTATCTTTTGGTGCTGTACTATTAGAAGAACCCATACCTTTAAAACCAAAATATCCCCCCACTCCAATAACAGCTAGAAGTAAAACTATAAATAATATCTTTTTTCCACCACCACTGTCATCTTTTTTGCCTGAAATTTCAGCACCACGCGTCTCTTGAGCATAATAGTCATTATACTCATCTTGATTGTATTCATCTTTATTTAACATCTTTTCTCCTTTGTGTTATTATTTCGGTTTTATTGTTGTTAACCCTAAAATTTGCCAATATTGCATTCCCCCTCTATAGTATAATATTTTTGATTTAGGATAACCTAAATGGACAAGGTTTTTCATAGCACGAACACCCTGTTGACACCATGGACCATTATCAAAAATTAGAACTGTTTGTGCATTTGAAAAATCCCATTTTCCTTTGTTTTTAGTTGCTCCAAAAAGCTGAAATATTTGACTAATATATGGATTATTGCCTTTTGTTGAAAGTATAGAAAAAGGAATATTAATAGCACTAGGAATTGTTCCAACTTGATGCCATTTTGGCATTCTTGCATCTACTAAAATTCCTGTATTATTATTTACATCTTTTGATATAAAATCAATAACATCAAGTTCACTAACAGTTTTTATACCTTTAATAGGTTCAAAAGGTTGAATGGTAAATGGAGGTGCAGGTCTTGATGTTTTTGTATAAGAGTTTTTTAATTTATGACTAGTATCTTGAATTCTCTCTATTCTAACAGAGTCTCCATTAATATCAACATCAACAAATGGAAGTCCAGCTTTAATATTAACCTCAACTGAATTTAGCGAAGTTATAAGAAGAGATAAAGATAAAAGTTTACCTACGAGCGAAAATTTATGTGTCTGCATGACCACCCCTTTAGTAATTAATCAAGAAATAACTGATTTAGTTAAGTTCTATTTTAACTTAATTTTTCTTAGGTAATTATGAAGTAGTGGCTATTTATTTAAAAATTTTTTAGAAAAGGATATTCCCTGATAAACAGATAAACTGAAGTTATTAATATTATTAAGAAGTAGTTTTTCTACTTCTTAAACCACCCTTTTACTCTTGAAAATACATCTTCAAAACTATTTGTATGTGGTCTGCTCTCTACTCCAAAACTGTTTTGTAGTTTTAATAATAACTCTTTTTGTTCATCATTTAATCTTTTAGGATAAATTATTTTTATCTGTGCAATAAGTCGTCCTTTTTCTCCAGAATGAACATCAGCTACACCCTCATTTTGAAATACAAATTGCTCTCTATCTTTAGTTCCAACTTTTAAGTCTAACTCTAACTCTCCATATAGAGATGGAATAGTAATTGTATCACCTAAAATAGTTTGAGTAAAAAATACAGGTACTTCTGTATATATATCTGTTCCCTCTCGAATAAAGTGTTTATCCTCTTCTACATTAAATGTTAGATATAAATCACCTCTCTGTCCATTTCTAGCTTGATTTCCATAACCTTCAGCTCTTAATCTATTTCCAGTATCTACACCTGCAGGTATTTTAATAGTAATAGTATCTGGCTCTTCATGATACCCTCTTCCAGAACACGATGGACACTTTTCTGTAATTTTTTGCCCCTCACCATGACACTTAGGACAAGTTTGAGCAAAAGACATAAAACCTTGCTTCATAACTACTTGACCTTGACCATTACAGTAATCACAAATCTCTAATTTACCATTTTTAGCTCCTGTACTATTACAATCACTGCAAGGAACTTTATATTTAATCTCTATCTTCTTCTCAACGCCAAATACAGCTTCATTAAATTTAAGAGGAAGTTCAATTTCAAAATCTAAGTTATATTTTTGATTATCAGCTCTTCTTCTGCCTCCTCCAAAACCTGAACTGCCACCAAACATAGAGTTAAATATATCCATAATATCGTCCATACTTTGATGTCCACCAAAGCCACGACTAAATCCACCTTGTCCTTCTAGTCCAGCTTTACCATATTGGTCATATATAGCTCTTTTTTGTTTGTCACTTAGCACTTGATATGCCTCATTTATAACTTTAAATCTCTCTTCTGCTTCGCTATCTCCTTGATTTCTATCAGGGTGATATTTCATAGCTAATTTTCTATAAGATTTTTTTAGCTCTGCTCCAGAACAGTCTCTGCTAACTTCTAAAGCTTCATAGTAATCAAGTTCTGCCATTTTGTCTCCAAATTTTTTAAATTGGGAGAATTCTATCATATTTTTGCTATAATCTGCGATAATATTAATATTTAAGGTGGTATAGAAAATGGTAAAACATATTGTAATGTTTGAGTTTAAAGATGAGAAGAGAGATGAAAATATTAAAAAAGCAAAAGAGATGTTAGAGGATTTAATAAATACTGTCCCTACATTAAAAAGTATGGAAGTTGGAGTTAACTTTTCAAAAGAGGATAGAGCTATGGATTTAAGTATTATTACACTATTTGATAATATTGAAGGGTTAAACGAGTATGCAACTCACCCTGAACATTTAAAGGTAGTTGAGTTTATAAAAGAGGTTGTTAATAGCTCTAAGGTTTCTGATTATATTGTGTAGAGAAATGACTACTTATAAGTAGTCATTTAATGCTACTTTCTTTTCACATCAAATTTTGCCCTCTCTTTAATATTTTTCATAAACTGTTCTCCCTCTTTAATTTGTATTCACAATCCATATTTCAGAAGGTTCTTCTTCCGAGTCTCCAGAGTGACTTTCAAAAGCTATACTTTTACCATCATGGGATTGAGTAGGTGCGCCATCTTCATTCTCTTTATTAAATGATTTTTGAATAGGAGTTAGAGATAAATCTGTAGGAAACATCCAAATATTTGGAACATCTAAATTATTATAGTTACTTGAACTTAATATATATTTATCATTATAAGACCATGAACAATCAGTATAATCAACCTCTCCAAAAGTAATTAATTTAAAATCACTTACACTAGCTTTTTTAGTAGTATTAATATTTGCTGTATAAATTTCCCACCCCTCATCTGCTCCATAATTATTTCTTTGGAATAGTATTTTAGTTCCATTATTACTCCAACTTGGTAATCTATCATCATAAGTTCCATCAGTTAATAGTGTAACCTCTTTAGTTTTAGTATCTAAAAAAGCTATTTTATGAATTGCTGTTTTATCATCTTCTCCTTTTACATACTCAAAAACAATTTGAGTATTATCCTTTGGATTAAAAACAGGCTCTATATAATAGACCTCATTATCTTCAGAGTGAGTGGTAATTTGTTGTAAATTATCACCATTATCGTCTGCTATCCATATCTCATCAGCTTCGCCTCCTCTATCAGAAGCAAAACATATCTTATTTCCAACCCATGCACCAAAAGGAACACTAACATTATCAGAGTCTATAGTTGGTACTATTATCTGTTCATTAGTTCCATCTATATCTATTTTTACTATTTCAGATGGTCCTTTATTATATCCATTTAAAAAACGAGTATAGATAATAGATTTTCCATTAGGTGAAAAACATGGATTTTGAGAACTTTTTGGATAACTATTAGTTATTTTAACAGCACTACTACTACTCTTTGTAACTAAAAATTCAGGTGGTGGAGTTGTAGTCAATTTAGAAAGAGAGACTCTTGTAACAATAGGTATAAATCCATTTATACGAGATTGATTATAGACATAGTTAGCATTTTTTTCCGATATACAGTAGTCAACAGTAAATACAGGAATATCTAGTTTTAGATACTTTAAATTTTGTTTAATTCTATTTTCAGTTGAAAACTCATCTTGATGTCTCTCATCTCCATGTAAATCACCAGCACCCTTATCGTTCCAATTAGCATCTCCATCTCCATAAAACCATGTATCTTCAGTAGCAATAGCATCAATAATAGAGGCATATTCAGTAGGTGCATAATCTAAAAGATATTGTGCATTTTGAGCAATAACTACAAAATTAGGATTTACCTCTTGCCCTTTCTCTTTTAGCTCTCTTATAAACTTTATCATCTCTCTTTTTGCATCTATATTTTGGCTCTTTGCATACTTTAATACTCTATCTTCATCATAAGCCTCAATCCAATCAAGATATATACCATCAAACCCCTCTGTAGCCAATTTTGCAATAATCCCATTATCACCTAACCATATATCTTTCCATCTCTTATCCCAATAGGCTACAGGATAGTTACCACTCCACCCATCAGGGTCAATAGTAATCATAAAATTGGGATAACCTTTACTATTTTTTGTAGGTGCAACCCAATCATCTTTCCAATAGTCTCTATAATCTTCTGCTTGACCAATATCGACATAGGCAATTAATAGTCTCTTATCTCCATTAGGTTTAGTAGAAAGAGTTGAAACAAGTTTAGCTGTATCATAATTTTCATCTTTAATATTTATTGATGGTTCAACCACCAACATATCATAATTAGTATTATCTAAAATATCAAGATTATCACCTACAAAAAGGTCTTGAATTTGATACATCCATGTAGATATATTAATATCATTAATTATAGTAGATGGTATCTTTTTATAGGTTACTGTTGTATCTACTGAATAATTTTCCATAATATTAGACTCTTCATCAGAACCACCACCTCCACCACCACAAGAGATAAATATAAGTGAAGTTGCTAAAATAAGTATCCGTTTAAACATATTAAATCCTTTTTTACTATTATATAATAAAAAATAATTCTTTCTCTTTAAACCAAACTAACCAATCCATTCTCAATTTTAATTAACCCTTCTAACTCTGCCTCATATACTCTACTATTAAATTTTGCGATAGCCTCATCTAGTGTTGGGGAAGTTTGACAAAAGTAGAAAAATTCATCTCTTTCTATACTATTATCTTTTGGAACAACTCCATAACTATTACTAAACTTTTCAATATCATATATAGGCTTGGCTAATCCACTCTCTATTAAACTGTTTGTTCCTAAACTCTCATTTAATCTATGAGGTAGTACAAAAATCTTTTTTCCCATTTTTAGAGCAAACTCAACTGAACGCATAGAGCCACTATTTTTATCTGCCTCTGTTACAATTAAAATATCTCCTAAAGCTACAACTAACTCATTTCTTACAACAAAACTCCAAGGAGTGGCTTTAAATCCAATGGAAAATTGACTTAAGATAAGTCCATTTTTTTCTATATCCTCTATTAAAAAACGGTTTACTGCTGGGTATCTAATATCTAATCCATTTGCTACAACTGCTATAGTGTTATTTGCCCCTGCTCCTGTGTGAGCTATGGCATCAACTCCCATTGCTACACCACTTATAATACAAACTCCTCTACTTGCTAATGATTTTGCTAAAGTGTGAGTAAACTGTTTTGTATAACTAGAGGGTCTTCTAGTTCCTACAATAGAGACTTTTGGTCTTTTAAGCAGACTTCTATCTCCAATACTATATAGCTCTTTTGGGTATTTTTTCATACTATCAAGCTCATTTATATGTTCTTGGTATCTCTCTATCAATTCCATTCTCCTTTAGTTTAATAGTTTTAAGTAGTTCTCTTCCTCTAAATTGCAATGACGAGGAATTTCTTTATATAAAGAGCTATATATCTTCTCTATATCTTTTAATATAGAGTGTTTTTGTTCTAGTTTAGATATATAACTATTTAACTCATCAATTTTTATATTTATCTTTTTTATAAAAAGGTTACTTCTATTTATATCATAAATACTTACTAAAAATCTATTTTTATTTAAAAAACCATCTCTTAGCTTTGTAAGGTTTTCTATTATATTAGTCATATTTTTAATATGATTATCTACTCTATCTATTTCAAATTTTAGTTTGGAGTATTTAGTTTTAAACTCACTTCCGAATATAACTAACTGCTCTCTTCTCTTATTTTTAAATAGGTTTATATTAAAATATCTATATAAAATTTTACTAAAAAAGCTCTCTTCAATATTTAAATCATCTAAAATAGATTTTATAGCCTCAAATAAGACCTTATCAACTGTAGTATATTGTCTAACAAGCTCTATTTTAACATCTTTAATACTTTTTCCAATAATTGTAGATAAAACTCTTCTAAAAGTGGTCTCTGAACCATTTAATATCTCTTTTACATAAAACGAAATACCCATAATAAACACCCTTTAACTATTAACTATGTTTATTATAACTAAAATATGTTAAAAAGTGTTTTAATATATGAAATATTTTATAACATAGCCCCCCAAATAGAGTAAGCAATAGTGGCTACAAGTAGTATTCCTATTAGATTAGCCTTAAATCCAACTTTTGCCATTTGACTAACTGGAATTACTCTTGAACTCATTACTATAGCATTTGGTGGAGTGGCTATTGGTAACATAAAGGCGTAACTAGCTGAAACTGTAGCTACCATTAGAAGTAACATTCCTTGACTGCTTGGCATATCTTTTGCAAACTCATAAAAGATAGGAATTGCTATTGAAGTTAATGCAGTGTTGCTTGTAACTTCTGTTGAAAATGCCACAACAAAAGAGACAAGTAAAAACATCCAAAATAGAGGCATATCGCTAATAAAACTTAATTTATGTGCTATTTCAGAAGCTAAACCTGTGCTTCCAAAAGCAGAAGCTATACTAAATCCTGCACCAAATAACATAATAATCTCATAAGGCAGATTTCTTGTATCTTCCCATACTAAAAATCCAACCTTTGGCATAAACATTAAAAGTCCAAAACCTAAAAGTATCATCTTCTCATTTAGTGCAAATCCTACTATCTGTTTTGAAAAAGTATTTAGAACTAAAACTAATGCTAAAATAACCATAATTCCATAGAGTCTTTTTTGATTACCATCTAATTTTGGAATAGCCCCTTGATTAATATTCTCTACAGACTCATTTTTTACACTTAAAGAGAGTAACCAAGGGATAATAAGTAACATAACACCAACAATAGGCAACATCATATATACCCATTGACCAAACTCAATAGTAGCTAAACCCTTGTCTTCTAAAAAGCCTAATAAGATAAGATTAGGAGGTGTTCCAATTGGTGTTAAAATCCCCCCTACACTAGCCCCATAAGCTGTAGCAAGTAAAAAACGAATTTTTAGTTTTATATTTTCACTTAAAAACATAGCAATAGGCATAAGAAGTAGAGTAATAGTAGTATTGGATAGAATTGAACTTAAAAGAGCTGATGTAATAGCTAAAGCATAGATAATACCTGTAGCCGTTTTTGGGAAAAAACTAAGAAGTTTAGCAGAAAAATACTCATGCAGTTTAATCTTCTCTATAGCAATAGCCAACATAAAGCCACCTAAAAATAGAAAAATAATAGATTTAGAGTAGTTTGGTGTGGTGTGATTTAAATCTAAAATTCCAAAACTAGGAAATAAAATAATAGGCAAAAGTGAAACAACACCTAAAGGTAACTCCTCATTTGTCCAAAGAGTTACTAAAAAAGCTACTACTCCAATTAAATTAGCTTGAATATGAGAAAAGAAACTTATTGATAGTAGATAGAATGCTAAACCAATAGCAAAAGCATATATTATAGGTCTATAACTGTTTATAAAATAGTCTAACTTATTCATAAAAATCTCCAATATTTTTTAATATATTATAGCATATATGAAGTTATAGAATTAGAAAGATAATTAAGAAAATAAGGATAAAATGATAAACTTCCAAAATAAAAAAAAGGAGATACAATGTCCCCACAAAAGAGAGCAACAGTTATAGCAAGTGTTGTTGCAACAATATTAACTATAGTCAAATTTGCTATAGGTGTAGCATCTGGTTCTATAGCTGTTTTGGCATCGGCTATTGACTCACTATTAGATACTGTTATATCTGTATTTAACTTCTTTGCCATTAAAAAATCTGAAGAGAAAGCTACTGATAGATTTCAATATGGAAAAGGTAAGGTTCAAGCAATTGCTGGTGTAATAGAGGGAACTATTATCTCTCTTTCTGGACTCTATATTATATATGAGGCTATTAATAAAGCAATTAATGGAAAAGAGACTGCTCTTTTAAACTCTGCTATTATTGTTATGATTTTCTCTATAGTTGTTACATTTTTACTAGTTAATTATCTTTTAAAAGTGGCAAAAGAGACTGATAATTTAGTTATTAAATCTGATGCACTCCATTATAAAACTGACCTTTTAAGTAATGGTGTTATTTTACTATCTTTAGTAATTGTCTATTTTACAGGTTTAAACATTGTTGATGCTATTTTTGGTTTAGGAATAGGGATATATATTATCTATTCAGCTTATGAGATTATAGAAGAGGGAATATTTATACTTCTTGACCATGCTTTAGATAGTGAAATTATCTCTGAAATAGATAAAAGAATAAAACAACACCCAAAAGTAAATAGTTACCATTGGTTAAAAACTAGAACAGATGGAACAAATAATTTTATTGAGTTTCATTTAGTTTTAGAGCCTGATATGAAACTACTTGAAGCTCATAGAATTTCTGATGAAATAGAAGAGGAGATAAGAGCATTAGATAATAAAAAGAGATGGATTATAACCCCTCACTATGACCCTTATGATGATGAAGATATAAATAATGGAGATATAAAAAAATGATATATTTACTATCTCCATTAAAAAAAGATAATACTATATCTTTGCCAATGATTTCATTTAAAACTATAGCTAAAAAGATAGATTTTTCTAATTGTAATACTCTTATGTTTACATCAAAACAAGCAGTTGTAACTGCAAATAGTATAGATAAGAGATGGAAAGAGTTTCCATCTATTGCTATTGGTGGAGCTACAAAAAAAAAGATAGAGGAGCTTGGAGGAGAGGTTATATATTATCCTAAAAAATTTTATGGTAAAGAGTTAGCTATTGATATAAAAGATATATTTTATAATAGAAAAATATTATATCTTAGACCAAAAGAGGTATCATTTGATAGTAGAGCCTTTTTAGAAAAGGAGGGGATAAAACTAGAAGAGCAGATAATTTATGAGACATCTTGTATGAGTTATAGTAAAGATGATAAACCAGCTAAAAGAGCTATTATTATCTTTACTTCACCATCTACAATAAAATGCTTTTTTAAAAATTTTAAGTGGGATAGTAGCTATATAGCTATTTTAATAGGAAATAGCACAAAAGCTCATCTTCCACCAAAGTGTAGATATAAGATTGCAGATGAACCTTTAATTGACTCATGTATCAAAAAGGCTAAAGAGGTTTTGAAGAGTTAAAACCTCTTCCAAAACCACCTAGAAAGAAGTAAAAATACAGTATAACACTCCAATCTTCCAATAATCATAGCAAAACTTAAAACTATTTTATCATACCATGAAAAAAAGCCATAATTCTCAACTGGTCCTGTTTTTAAAAATCCAGGTCCAATATTTCCAACGGTTGCTAGTGCTGTAGATATAGAACTCATCTCATCTAAACCTCTAGCATATAGATAAATCATAACTATTATTGTGGTAAAGATGTATAGAGTAAAAAAACCAAAGACTGATGTTACAAGTGAACTTTTCATTTTTTTACCATCTATAAAAATAGAGAAAATTGCATTTGGGTGTAATACTCTTTTTATCTCTGATGCTATATTTTTAAAAACTACAATATATCTAATAACTTTAACTCCACCTGCTGTAGAACCTGTATTTCCACCTATTAACATAGATATAAATATAATAGCTACAGCTAAATGTCCCCAAGCTCCATAATCCATTGTAGCAAATCCTGTTGTTGTCATAACAGATGCTATAGTAAAAAATGAGTGTGTAATAGAACTAGTAAATGATATATCGCTTGTTGAAAAGTGAGATATAGATAAAATAGATGCTAAAACAGAAAATATTATTAGATAATATATAACCTCTTCACTCTTATATCCACTAAAATCTCCATGAATTAATCTAAGATGAGCTAAAAAATTAATACCAGATATTAACATAAAAATAGTAGTTGTCCAAACAATAGCACTACTATGAAATCCTCCTAAAGAGTCATTTTTAGTAGAAAAACCACCTGTTGAAATAGTAGAAAAAGCGTGATTAATAGAGTCAAACCACCCCATACCAAATCCATGCAGACATAACATATCTATAATAGTTAGAGCTAAATATATACCCCAAAGCATAATAGCTGTATCTTTTATTTTAGGAGCAAATTTATCAATTGTAATTCCTGTTGACTCTGCCTTAAATAGGGTTATACTTCCTGTGGGATTTATAATAGATAATAGTCCCACACCTAAAATAATTATTCCCATACCACCTAACCAATGTGTTAAACTTCTAAAAAAAAGAAGCATTTTAGGAAGTGACTCTATATCTGAAAATACTGTAGCACCAGTTGTTGTAAATCCACTAATTGCTTCAAAAAAACTACTACTAAAATCTATATTTGGAGCATATAACATATAAGGAATTGCTCCAACAATACCCAAAGAGAACCAAGTTAAATTAGCAACTATAATTGCACCTTTTATTTTTAAAGATATTTTATGTTCTCTAAGATAGATTAATATTGCTATATTTATAATTAAAAGAAGAGAGTCAAAAATCATAAATTTCATAATATCTTCATGATAATAAAACCCCACTATTATAGGCATTAGAAAAAATATAGATAAAATAGCCAAAATAATTGCTACAACTTTTAAAATACCTTTTGCATCTATACTTAACATCTATATCTCCTGATGTATCCATCTATTTATAATCTCCATATTCTCTATCCTAGAAAAAATAAAGAGTATATCTAACTCCTCATACACTATATCATCTAACTCTTTTAATATTTTTTTATCTCTTATAATATAGATTAATGATACTTTTTTGATTTTATCTGGAATAGATATTTTTTTACCTATTAAGTTTGAGTTTGAAATAATCTTTTTATTAAAAAGAGTACCCTTATCTCCACAATATCTTTTCTGTTTAATAATACTATTGGAATTAATACTTTCTAATATTGAGTAGTAGCTATTTATCTTTTCACCTCTTACTACTACTAAATCTAAGGAGTGCATTAAAGAGTAATACTCTCTATCATTATTAATAGCAATCACCTTTTCAATTCCTGCCTTTTTACCCTCAATAGATTTAATCATATTATACTCATCATTTGTAGTCGTGGCAATTAACATATCGGCATTATCTAACCCCTCCTCTTTTAAAAGGTGTCCCCAACCATATTTACTATTTAATACTATAACGCTATCTTGTAAAATATCTATAGCCTCTTGACACTTAGTTAAATCTTTCTCTATGATTTTAACATTTAACTTATTTTGAACTAAAACTTTAGCAATCTCTATACCTAAATTATCAGCTCCAAATATAATGCAATTTTTTATCTTTTTATTAATATTACACTGATTTTCAAAATTACAATAACCACTTTTAATAATCTCTTTATCTCCAAAAAGATATATTAAATCGCCTTGTTTAATTAAATCTGTAGATAGAGGTATGGAGAACTCTTTATCTCTCTCTACTCCTACTACCATAACCTCATCATTAAACTTTTTTCTAATCTCTCGCATGTTATAGCCTACAAAGTCACTATTGTTTACTTTAACAGAGAGAAGTAGCATATTTGTATGGTCGAAGAGTTTGACATTATTTGCTTTTGGAAACTCTAAAAGATATTTAACAGTATTTGCTGTATTTGAAGATGGAAACACTGTATCATAGATATTCAACTTTTTTAAAATTGAACTTTGACTAAAAAATATATTTTTTAGTCTTATAATTTTTTTATCTACACTAATTATGTCATCAATTATAAGAGATGAGATAAGATTTACCTCATCAAAGTTAGTAACTGCAATAAAAAAATCTATTTTTTTATCTAAGTTAAAAAATATATTAGGATTTTCTATATCCCCATGAATTGCCAATACATCTAAATTCTCTTTTATCTTTAACTACATTTTAGACAAAATCACCCACTCTCTTCATAACAATCATACTCCAAAACCCCCAAAAACTTATTATTCTCAAAATCCCCATCAATCATTTTATCAACTTTAGGAAAAAACAGCCCAATATGCA
>Ga0256842_1001033_pt1 | contig 23489 bp, 20 predicted proteins | sample 4559240metaG_FD_185973 | JGI IMG/M metagenome (GOLD analysis project Ga0256842, IMG submission 185973) | Hydrothermal vent microbial communities from Guaymas Basin, Mexico - 4559-240 | ecosystem: Environmental > Aquatic > Marine > Hydrothermal vents | place: Mexico: Guaymas Basin | collected... | reverse complement strand
AAGTACCTGTTATATCAGGTTACATATCTAAAGCTGTAACACTTGCCTTTTCTAATAGAAATAGAAATGCTGGTATGCAAGATGTAGTTGAAGCTCTTGAACAAATTCAAATTGAGCAAAAAAACAATGGACATGAAGCAGATATAACTTTACAAGATTTAATTAATGCACTATACTCTTTTGGTCATCCTGATGGAGAATATTATATTTATTTCAATGGTGAAAATAATCTTAAATTTAGAAGTGATTTTGTTGTTCTTGAACTTGAAGAACTTGATAGTAAAGAGCATTTAAAATCTGTTGTTCTTGCTGCTATTACACATGCAATTAATAATGAGTTTTTCCTTGGTGATAAATCACAACAAAAAATACTTGCCATTGATGAAGCTTGGTCTATTATGGATAATAAAATAGTTGTAAGATTTTTAGAAACTATGGCAAGACGTATTAGAAAATATAATGGTGCATCTGGAATAATTACACAAGGTATTGCTGACTTTTATAAAAATAAAGCTACAGAAGCTATATTTAACTCTTCGGCTTGGAAATTTTTCCTTCAACAAAGTGAAGAGTCTATTAGTGCAGCAACTGCAAAAGGTGAGTTAGCTTTGGATGATTTCCTTATAGCTATGCTTACAACTGTAAAAACAAAAACACCTTACTATTCAGAAGTATTAATTAAAAACGATGCAGGTGTTAGTTTTATCGGACGTTTGATTACAGATCCTGTTTCTCACTGGATTTCAACAAACCACCCCTCTGATATGAAAGTAGCAAGAGAAATAGCTGAAAGATTTGGCGTAAGTATTTCAGATGCTAAAATAATAAAAGGTTATTCAATTAAGAATAAATCATCAGAAGCTGAAGAACACAGAAAACGTCTTGAAGAAGGTAAGTTAGACTACTAATAAGGAATATTATATGAAAGTAAAAAAACAATTAAACCAAGCTTTATATGACAATGCTATAACTATAGTTAAGAAAGATCTATATAAAAAAATAGATTCTTTAGAAGAAGACCTTAAAAAGGAAAATGACGAACTATCTTCTTCTTTAGACACTAAAATTTCTAAAACAGGTCTTTTAGACTTAAGTTTAGAAAATATAGAAATGTCAACTGAAGGTCTTGATAGACATAATTATAAGTTCCCTTCTATAATAAAGATAGGTAATCTAAAAACTTGGTTATCAATGCCTTCAAAGATAATTTCTGGTGAGCAATTTTCTTCAAATATACCTTTTTATATACCAATAGGTGCAAATGGTATTGGTGTTTTTGAAAATCAAAAATTCAAAAATGATATAGTTTCTTTTTTAGAAAACAACACTATTAAATTAATATCTTCTCTTCCTTGTGCATTAAGTAGATTAACTATAATTGATAAGAATGGTTCTGGACAAAATCTTCCTAACTTACTTACATTGCATGATAAAATAACAGGAGGAAAGATTCTTTCTGAAGATTCAGAGATAGAAAGAGATTTATTAGATTTAAAACACTCTATGTCAGTAGTAACGCAATCAATTACAGCTAATGGATTTGAGTCTGTAGAAGATTATAATAATAATACAGATGAGATTTCTCAGCCTTATAGAATATTAGCTATATCTAATTTTCCTCACGGTTTTACAAAAAAATCTGTAGAATCCATACTATCTATTATTGAATCAGGTACAAAAGCGGGTATTCATGTTTTTATGTCATTTGCTAATGATCCAAAATTTGGTATGAATCAACCTATTTCAGGAATACCTCTTTCAGAGTTTACAAAACATTTAAATATGTTTGAATTTAGTACAAAAACACATGAATTTATCAGATTAGGTTTAATTGACAAACAAATAAATCTATTTAGTACACCATTAATAAATGAGAGTGATTTCAAACAACTTGTTAATAATAGATATAAAATAGTTTTAGAAGATATCTTTAGAGAAGACCTTAAGGACATTATTAGAAAACTTAATGTTGATATAGATAAAATAAATATCAAGCCTGTAATTGATATTAAAAAGACTATTCCTTCTGAATTTTGGACTAAAGATTCTGGAATGGGAGTTTGTATGCCTTTTGCAAAATCTGGTATTGAAAACATTTATCTATCATTAGGTGTAAATAATTATGGAGAGGCAGAATCTACACATCATGGTATGATTGGTGGTTCTACTGGTTCTGGTAAAACAGTTATGTTACACGATATGATTTTACACGGAAGTATGGCATACTCACCAGAACTACTTAATTTTTGGCTTCTTGACTATAAAGAAGGTACTGAGTTTGCGGTTTACAAAGATTTTCCTTATGTTCAAATATTAAGTATGGAATCAGAAATTGAATTTGGTCAACAAGTTTTAGAAAAAGCTTTAACTATAATGTCAGAAAGAGGTGTTATTTTTAAAGAGTTAGGTGTATCAAATTTAGTTGGTTACAATTCAAAAGCTGAAGATCTTGGTAGAGAAAAACTTCCACGGATCTTAATAATTATTGATGAGTTTCAAGCTCTTTTTCCTAAAAATCCAAGAATAACAGCAAAATCTAATGATTTGATCGATAGAATTCTTAGATTAGGTCGTTCTTTTGGTATTAACTTATTACTTGCTACTCAAACACTTAAAGGTATTGATTTAGATGAAAACTTACTATCTAATATGCCTCTTAGAATAGCCCTAAAAATGGATGAAAAAGATTCTGTTAAACTTTTTGGTGATGAGAATAGTGCACCAAAATACTTAGACAATCCAGGTGAAGGTATTTATAATAAAGCTTATGGAAATTCAACTTCTAATGTGCATTTTCAAGCATATTTAGCTCTTGGAGACTCTGTAGACAATATAATAAAAGATGTTACTAATCATATTCATAATAACTTAAGTAAAGAAAAAGTTAAAGAAATAAATTATAAACGATTTGTCTATAATGGAGACGAACCTGGTAACTTAGAAAAAAATAAAACAATTATTCATAATATTAAAGAAAATGGATTACTAACTAAAGGTCAATTATATATAGGAGAAACAGCTGGTCTTTCTAAAGAACATACTTTTTTTAGCTTTGAAACAAATTTTGCTGATAATTTATTAATAATAGGCTCTGATATAGAAAAAGCTTTTACTACGACTTTCTTTATAAATAAACAATTAAAGATTCAAGAAGATAAACCAAAATTATATTTTTGTAACTATAATAAAAAATATACAAAAATAGTTACTGATTCTTTTGATTCTTCTGAAATATATAACAATAGAAATGCTGGAGAAGCTATAGATGAAATATATGAAGAATACATTAAAAGGAAAAAACTTGAAGAAGAAGAAATTTTAGGTCTTCAAGCCATTTATTTTACACATTTTTTCATAGACAGTTCTTTAATTTTTACAGATCAATCTCGAGACAATAAAAATATTGAAAAATTAAAAGAAATGGTAAAAGATTGTTCAGAGTATGGTATACATATTATTATCTTTGCAACTAATTTCAATATGTTAATGACAGCAGATATGTCAAGAGATCTTGATAAATTTAAAAAGAAGATAGCTTTTAAAGGAGGTAATTCTTTAAAAATATTTGGAGAAGATGGTTCTTCAGGATTAATTGAATTTTCAAGAAGTAATAATGTTGCTATAGGAAGTCATAATAATATAGGAGATGCATTTTTTAAATTCAAGCCTTATTTATTAGATTATGATTTAAATTTAGATGAATTAAAAAACATTGTATTTGATGATGAAGAATTTGATGATGATAAAAAAACAGAAGAACCTTCAGTGTCAGATATTGTAATTAACACAGATGAAATTATTCTTGAAGAAGATGGCTCTAAAGAAATAATCGTTTCTGATGAAGACGAGAAATTAGAAAAGCCAAGTAAACTTCTAAGAAAAAATAAAAACACAAAAGAAGAGGAGGACGTTTAATATGTTAAAGATAGAAGAGTTAAATAGTTTTTTTAATCAATATACAAACTCAAATCTTGAAAAAGTAAAGAATAAAACTTTTATACTTGAAGATTTAAGAAATAAAGAAGATAAATTAAAAGTTTATTCTTTAGCTCTTTCTGACTTCAATAAACAGCAAAACAAATCTGGTCTTGAACATTTTAAATTTTTATTAGATAGAACAGTAAGCTTCTTATCTAATTTTGATCCTAATGATATAGATAAGAACACAGCGATAGTAAATGAGTTTATTTCTTTACTTGAGTCTAAAGAACAAGAGTTTTCATTAATTGTAACAAATTTAACAACTGTAAGACTGTCATGGGACTCATTCACATCTTCAAATAAAGAATTTTCTGAATCAAAAATACAGAAAGATATTCAACTTAACTTTGATTCTATTAATGAAAGATTACGTGAGATGAATATGGATTCTCTTGGTGAAGTTGAATCTGCACTATCAAAAGCTAAAGAGAATTTAAATTTAGTTAAATCAAAAGTAGAAAACACTAAACATTCATTAGATCAATATATTTTCATAGGAGAATATGCTTTAGAAATAAAGAAAGAAGCTGAAGATTTAATAAAAAATAAAGAAGACCTAAGCATACATGTTTTTGTAGAAAGGTCAGATATTTTATTAAATAAAATAGAAGATATAAAAAATAATAAATCAACTCTTGCAATTGGACCAGTAAAGGTTATAAAAGCAAAAAATAAAGAAGATTATTCTATTTATAAATATACTATACAGATAGGTGATTTTGTTTTAAAAAATGACACATTTTTCAATGATGAAGAATCTCTTATATTAGAAGAAACAGGTGAGCATCTTTACTTAGAAAACATTCCTATTGACGGAATATTTTCAGGAAGAGATATTGTTGAGAACATTGATTATTATGATGTTTTTCTTAAAAGTATTCAAGAATTAGATAATGCCGCGAATAAGACATTTCTTGTTATAAGTTCAATAACATTTTTTGTAGGACTTCTTTCTTTCTTTATTGGTGGGATAATGGGTCCATCTATCTTTGGTGGAGTTATTGTAGGAATAACGATATTTTTTAATTTCTACTTAAAATCTATCAAAAAACACTATGAAATAAAAACAAAAATGAAAGATATCTTTGTTTTTAGTAAAATAGATTATGTAATATCTTCTCTTGGAGATACTATAGATTTAGATTTTATTATTAACGGGATTATTATTAACTTTGATGATACAATAGGGAATTCAAAATATATAGAATGGGGTTCAGATAAATGGCTAAAAGAATATCAGTAGATGAGAATTCAATATTAGATATATTGAAAAGAACTATAGCATTAGCAGACGATACAAACATAGCATTAAACAGTGTTTCAAGAACGTTAACAAATGCAGAAAGTCAAGGTTGGAATGATGATAGTTATTACAAATATAATGAATTATATTCTCAACAAGAAAAAAAGATAAAAGATGTCTTAAGAGAGATAGAAGAAGTTAGTATACCTGAACTAAAAGGTATAGTTAGAGCTATTAATGATTTTTAAGGAGAATTAGTAAATGGGAAAAGAATATACAAACTCATTTTTTCCGAGGTTTATAGATAGACCACGATTAATAGGAGTTTTTGAGATAGATGAATTTTTTATTGCATTTGGATTAATGGCCAGTATTTTGGCTGTATCTTTAGCTTTCCCTGATATAGGTTCTTTGACAGTAATGATTTCTGCCATTGCAACAGGATTATCAGCAGCTGTTGCATATAGAAAATTTAAAAGAGGTCGCCCTGATGGATATACTATACAAAAAGCATATAGATCAGGTTTATTTTCTCCTGGTGATGATAAAAAAGCTTATCTAACACATACTCACTTAATGAGAATGACACGTATAATCCCTTATGGATTTACAAAAGAATTTTATAATTGAAAAACAAAGGAGTTATATATGAGTGGTTACTTTAGTGGGATTGAAGCTCACAAAAATCTAAATAAAGTTTTAGTTGGAATTATAGTTGGTTTACTTTTAATAAATTTATTAATTGTTAAATCTTTAATAGGTGTAGCATCAAATAAAACAATTCAAATATCTGTACCTCAATTTTTAGAAAGTGGTGATTATGTCATAGGATCTACTTTTGCGAGTGAAAATGTTTATTCTATGTGGGTTAAAGTTTGGACAGAACAAATGGCTAACTTTTCTTATAAAGACATAGCTGATAAGTATGAAGGTATTTATCCATTTCTTGATTCTCAAACAGCTTTTAAAAGTAAATCAGAGATTAAGAAATTTATTGAATTTGCTCAAACAAATTTTATAACTCAATCTTTCAAAATTGATGACATTAAAGTTGAAAAATTACGTAGTGGTTTTGTAAAAATCACAGCTTTTGGTCATATTAAAAGAAAAATTGGTTCTCGACAGGACAAATTGAGCGGAATGCGCTATGCTTACGAATTCACAACTTATGTTAGGAATGGTCAGCTATACATTAATTCAATTAAAACTTCGTTCTATGGTCTTACAGATAAAGTTCAAAGAGAAAAATTGTCTAAAAATAAATTTGTTAACTTTGATGAAGTTTTAAAATAAGGATATATGATGAGAAAATTATTACTTGCTACACTATTAGTACCGATGTTTCTTTTTGGAAACTCTATAAACTTAGATACCGATGAGGTATCTATACACTTAAAGAATAATAAAATAAATATTTTAAATTTCCCTTTTATTATACATAAAGCCAAATTAGCTTCTGAAACTCCAGAAGACTTTTCAACTACTTCTAAAAATAAGTCTGTTATTATAATTCCAACAGCTAAATTATTAGAAGAAGGTGGAGATTTACTTATATGGTCAGCATTAGGAGATCCTTATCTTATTAAAATTGATGCTTCTGGTAAAACTTCACAAAAATTTAATTTTGCTTTAAATAAAATTGCAGCATTAGCTGACCCAAGAGCAGTTCAGTTTGAATCAGGAAGAATTGTAAAAGACCTTAAAAAGATTTTAAAATACTGTGTTAAGGGTGAAAACATTCCTGGATATCAAAGAACAGATGTAAAAAAAGCTTTTGAAACAAAAGATCTTTTTATTCAAAAAGAGTTTTTTCAGAATGGTGGAAAATATAGAGTTGAAACTTGGTATCTTCAAAATAAAACAAATAAAGCAATATCTCTTGATTATTCAAATTTCTATACAAATGGTATTTTATTAACATCTTTTCAAAAGAAAACACTAGAGCCTGGTCAAGTTTCAAAAATGTGGTTAGTTATAAATAAAGCTACTATTGCTGATAACATTAAACGTAGACTAAACAAATAAAGTAGGAGTTTTAGATGAACAAAAAAATAAAAAGTTTAGATACTCTTGATATTGTTGCTAAAAAGAAAAAGAATTTCTTGATTGTCGGCGTTATTGTTATTGTTGTTTCTATTTTAGGTATTTCTATAGGTTCTGCTTTATTAAATGTAGACAAGAAAAAACTATATAAAGAAAAAAAAGCAATAACAGATGATAAAACTTTAAAAGTTATTCAAAATCCTGAGTATAAAGAGACTTGGGCTATTTCTATAGAGAATAGACTTGAAGATCAAAATAAAAAACTTTCAGAAGTTATTGCCGAGCTTAGTTTTAAACAGACTAAAATGCTTACAGAGATTAAAAAAGAACTTAGAGAAGGAAATCAGAAAAAATCAGATGAAATTGCTGAGCTTGGTTCTTCTATGGATCAAAAATTTAGATTACTTTCAACTAAAGTTCAAGAACAACTTGATGAAAATGATCGAAAAATGGAACAAGTTAGAATAATGGCTGATAATGTTCAAGAAAAAATGGATTCTGTAGATAATGAAATTATAGTTGGACCAGATCTTCTTCCAAGACAACCAGAAGATTTAATGCCAAGAGAATTAAAAGACACTGAAAACAAAGATGTTTCTGATGTAACTAAAGATATTCTAAAAAATTCTGATATAAATAAAGAAACGGAAGAAAATTTAGAGAAAGAAGAACCTGAAGAAGTTATTTCTGTTGAACTAAAAAAACCAAATTTTGATAAAGTTGATACAACTTCTAATTATAATCTTTTAGATGATGAAGTTATCAAATCAGAAAAATTAGCAACAACTTCTTATGATAAACCTATTCCGGATGAAATTATTCCAGCAAAGAAAGTTAATCATAAAAAAAATATTAGATTTGTAGATATAGACACTTCTTTTAATGATACTATTATTGCAAATGCTATAAAAATGGATAAATCAAGTAAACAAGTTGATGAAGATTTACTTACTAATGGATTTCATATTTCTACCGGTTTAACTCAAGTTTATATGGTTACTGGTGCTTATGCTCCTGCATTTTCAGATTCAGATTCTGAACCATTACCTGTTTTGATGGAAACAGAAGGTTCTATATTAATGTCTAATGACAACTTTGGTTCTGTAGACAAATGTTTCTTACTTGGTAGTGCTAAAGGTAATATGAATAGTGAAACTGCGGATATTAGACTTGTTTCTATTAGCTGTTTACTTGATGAGGGTAAATACAGAATAGAAGGTTCTATTAGTGGATGGGTTATTGGAGAAAACGGTATTCCAGGTGTTCCAGGAGAACTTTTACATAAGAATGGAGCTTGGATAGCTAAGACATTTGTATCTGGATTCTTGGAGACATTCTCTCAAGCTCTTGTCACATCAGCTGGTCCACAGATAAATTTAGGTGGATATGGAAATACTGGTGGTGGTGACTCTTCTCAAGTAGGTACAGGTGATGCGATAGGTGCTAATGCTATGTCAGCTGGTGCTGGTGGTGTTTCTACGGTATTTAATAAGCTTGGAGAATACTACTTAAAAATGGCGGAGCAGATATTCCCTGTTATAGAAGTTAAAGGTGGACGAAATGTCGATGTTTTACTTATGGGTGGAGAAGATTTAACAATTGTTGAGAACAATAAAGTAGATATGAGTCTTATGAATGAATTTATTGAACAAGAAAAACAGAAAAATTCTTCAAAAAATGCTAATATGTCAAATAACGCTTTTACTCAAGCAATATCTAAAGGTAGTAATTCAGACGGTATGTCTGCAGAAAATGGTGGTTCTGCTGAAGAAGGTGAAGAGCCTTCTTTAGACAATTCTAACTTAGATGAATTTAACATTAACTAATAATTGGAGATTATAGATGTATAAAAAGAAAATATTAAATACAGTTGTGATGATGGCATTAACAGCAGGAACTTTTTCAGGATGTTCTTTAAAAAATCCTTTTGGTATTGGTTACGACAGAAGTGCTTGTGATGATGCCAAACAATTTGGTGTTTGTGGTTCTCCTAAAAATATACATAAGTATAGAGATAGAATTAGACAAACACAAAAAGATTATTTTTATGCTGCTTTAGATCAACAATTATTTTTTGCAGTAAATGATAAAGGAGAAATGTTAGTTAAAGAAGATAGAGATGGTTCTTGGGAAAAATATGATATTTCAATATGGAAAAAAATTATTGAAAAGAGAATTGATGATATAAAAGAAAGAGAAGATAAGATGAATGGTGCAGGAGGTTCCATAAAAGAAAGAATGGACCTTTCTGGATTTTCAAGTGACATTCCTGTTACAAATGAAACGGATCTTTCTATAATTTATCAAAAACAAGGAACTCTTATTGAAACAAGAACAAAGGTTGGTAATATCATTAGAGACAATGGTTTAATCCAACCAGCTTTGATTTCAAGCTATGTTGATAAAAACAATGACTTAATAGCGGCACATGAAGTTTTTGTTGTAGTTAGAGAACCTCAATGGGTTGTTGGAGAGAAAACTCCTAAAGAGGTTGAAATCGGCGTTATACCAACACCAATTTCTACTAGTTTACTTAAAAAACAAAATAGAGTAAAAACATATGAAGAAGATGTTATTCGTACATATAATTCAGATGACAAAGCTGGTTTAATAATGTCGGTCAATAGAGACCCAGAGCTTAAAGAAAAAGAATATAAACATGATTTAAGCGTTATAAATTCATTTTTAAGAGAAAATGAATTAAAAGAAACTAAATAAAAAAACTCAGGAGAAAAAAAATGAAAAAAATAATCTTATCAACAATAATTGCAGGTCTACTGTCTTCAGCTTTAATGGCATCAGATACAACAGCACTTACAAGAAGTACAGTTAAACTTATTAAGGCTTATCATTCTATAGAGACTAAAATGAATAGTATTTCAACAAGTAACTTAAACAATAAAAATGACATAAGTACACTACAAGGAAGAACTAATGCTATTGATAATAGACTTAATGGAATAGATGATTTTATTTCATCAAACTCTGGAAGTATTTCTCAAAATGCTAATAATATTCGTATTGTAACTGAAGGGGTTAGAGATGCAAGATTAAAAGCCATATCTGCAGAATCTCTTGCAAAAAGCAATGAAGCTATTCTTCTTGAAGTAAGAGGGATTAAAACTAAAGTTCTATCTACATCAGACACAGCTTATACAAAAGCTAATAATTTAGAAGAGAGAGTTATTCTTGTGGAAACTTCATTAACTGAAGCAACAAGAACAGCAAAAACAAACGAAGCTTTAATTTCTTCTATCAGAGATAGAGTTTCTATTTTAGAAAAAGAATTAGATCTTCACAAAAATCTTAGTGATAAAAGATTTGAAGAGTTAGAACAAAAGCTTGTTAATGCTCAATTAAGATTTGAAGCAGAAGCAAGAGTTCTTCGCGCTAAGTTAGATAGAACTAATCCAGTTTATGTTATTAACAGAGAAGCATCAAAATCTTGTCAAGATGGCAATTGTGGAACAGTTCCTGAAGCAGATCAAGTTATAGATAAATTTCTTTCATCTGATAAATAATATATTAAAAATAAATATAAAGGAATTATAATATGCAAAGAAGATTTTTTTTAAAAAGTATTAGTTTAGTTACAGCTGCAGTATTATTACCATCTTTAATGACAGGGTGTCATCAAGATGATTTGAAAACTAAAGATAAAATATCTATTAAAGAAGCTTTATTAAAACATACTGCTGGAGTAGCTGTTATTGACGGCATAATAATGAAACACAAAAAGTCAATAAATGATTTTGAAGATTATAACTATCTTCTAAAAAACGATGAAGACAGATCTTCTCTTGAAACAATATTAACTCTTCCTTGGTTTATGGGTCCTAAAATACAGATGGATAAAGATGATTATGCTTTAGCTAAATATTCTAATTCAAACTTAATTTTTAGTGGTTATGGAATAAGTACAAGAGTAAAAGAAATCTCTTCTAAGTTAAAGAACAAAACTCTTGATGGATACAAAGAAGAAGATAAAAAATTAGTGTTATCTACTGAAAAAATATTAGTTGATTTAGGTATGAAATCTGAAAAAGAATTATATTTATACATATTTGATAAACTAACTTCTTATCAGGCATCAGAAGTTTATGTTATGCTTGATTATTTAAATACAAAAGGTGTAATAAATATTGAAAAATTATTGAATACTGATTATTTAAATGAATCAAATGAAAGATTAATTAGTTATATGTATAATAACTACATCTCTTATGAAGATAATAAAGAAGATACTTATCCAAAAGATAGTTGGGGGTTTAGAGACCTTCATACTGGACAATGGGTTACATTAAATAAAAATGATTTTATGCCTTATACATTTACATTTTTGGTGATGAATTCAATTATAGCTTCTGATGGATCTTTGATAAATGGAATTTAATTTTAATAAGATGTCTTATTCTTTACCTTTAATAAAAAGATTGTCTTCAGAAAAAGATATAAAAACAATCAATGATGTAATTGATTCTCTCTCTCAAAAAGAAAATATAGAATTTGAAGAAGGTCGATATTATTTTATAATGTCTATACTTTCCCAAAACTTAAAAAATATTTTTGAAGAAGATATCTTTGAATCTTTATTTATGGATGCTGCAACTTGGGCTTCTTCTAAAGAGACTAAGCAAAAAATAAGACCTAAAACTTTCAAAGACATAAAGTCAAAAAAGTCTCAGAGATATTTTACTAAAATATCAAAAGCTATTGTGTTAACTTTAATACAAGAGCATCTAATAGAAGGTACAGGCTTAGAAAAACAAATAGTTAAAGACTATTCTTTAAATTATATTAAATTTCAAGATGAATTAGCTTCTTACACAAATTTATTATATGAGGTTAGTTGTATTAGGAGAATAAGAAGCTCTAAGGAAAGTTAATATGATTTATAAAACACACATTAACTTTGCTATTGCTGTTACGATTCCGACAATACAATTAATCAAAAATATTTCAGATTTAAATCTATTCACAAATCTAACTCAATTATTTTTATTTTTATCAATAACCTCACTATTCGCAATATTCCCTGATATCGATGAGCCTGAGTCAAAGATATCAAGGTCAATATTAGTAAAACCCTTTTCTTTATTATTATCTATATTTGTCTCACACAGAGGATTTACACATAATTTTTGTGGAATAATAACTTTCATCATATTAGCTTCAATATTAACTTTTATCGCAAATCAATACTATGAGTCGGAGTTAATTTATTATTCATTCTTTGCTGCCTTAAATGGTTATATATTGCATATATTAGGTGATTCAATGACACTTAGTGGAATTAGAAACTTCTTTTGTAAAAAAAAGAAACAATTTACACTATTTCTCTTACCTAAATTTTTACGATTTAAAACATTCTCTAAAAAAGAAGATATTTTTAATTATTTTTTTATTCTTATGATATTTATTGAAATATACTATTTTTTCTTTTTACAAAATTCTTATTCTTTAAGAAGCTTTATAGAAAACTAATGTTAATATCTATAACTAAAACATATTCGTTAAGAATAAATTTTAAAGAGGTGGTACAGTTATGATAAGTAGTGAAAACAAATCTCCTTATAATCGACAAAAAGCTACAGAGCTTGTTGATGCTTATAAGAAGTTAAAACTTGGCTATGATAAAAATTCATCTTTTGATTGGTGGGATTTGAACAAATTCCATAAGGAACTAAATATCTATGATATTAACACAAAGACTAAAAAAGCTTCACTTAGATCTTTTGACGACACAGCAAGTGTTGCTTTTTATGATGGTTTATCATACGTAGATTTTGGTGGAGATGGTCAGAAACATGATCCTGCTTTTAGAGTACAAGAAGTTACAGGTGTTTCTTTTTTAGAAGCTATAGAACTTATATTAGAATGGGAAGGTCAACTTCCTCCTGATTTTGTTGCTACAGTTTCTTCAGAAAGAAAGAAAGAACGTAAAAAACCTTATACTATTAAATACATTCAAAAGATGGTTAGAAATAGAGGTCAATATAAAGCTATTTATGATGAATTGGCTAAAGGTTTGTTTCGTAGTTGTTCTTCAAAAGAGCAAAAATATGCTGAAAAGATTTTTAATATAGGTCTTATTCCTAAAAATGATTTTCAAAATGATGATCGAATATTTATACCTGAAATAGATAACAAACATGTTGCTTGGGGTAGTTATAGATATAATAGAACACCAGGCTTTTTTCCAGGAACTAAAGATTTAATGGCTAAAGGACTTCTTAGAAAAGATGCTAAACGAATAATTTTCGGAGAGCATCTTTTAAGTAAGTTCAAAAAAGACATTATTCTTGCTGAAGGTCATTCTGATGCTATAGTTAATAATTCTAAAAGAATGTCAACTATATCTTCAGGTTCTTCAACAAAACCTCTCGGAGACCGTATAAATCTTTTTATTGGTAAACATATACACATATTCCCAGATTTAGATTTTGCTGGTGCTCAAGGTGCTTTTAATAAAGCTTTAGAAATAATAAATTTCAATAAAACAGCTTCAACAGAAGATAAAATTGAATTTACTATTTATTGGTGGTCTGAATGGTTTGTAAGTAAGAAATTATTTAAGAAACTTCAAAACAATGACATACCTAAATCTGATCCTATTAGAGATTTAAACATCCCTATAAAAAAAGAACATGCTTGTGTAAATTTAAAAATAATTAGAGAATATCTTATTATTATTGCACAAAAGAAAGGTCTAAAGTCTTTTAATAAAAAATTAGACCCTAACAATTGGACATTACTTTCAAAAGAAGCAAAGCCAGATGGTTATGATTTCATTGATTTTCATAATGAAAACCAAGAAAAACCAAACTACAAAAAATTTATTAGTACTTTTCAGTACTAATATTTTAAATCTCTATAGGTTTTATTTTAAATAAAATACAAGTTTTTTTATAAATTAAAGGATATAATCAATTCTATTTTTAAAATAAGGGGAAAACTGTATGATTGTAAAGATAAAAACATTAAATTTCATTCTTAAAGACAAAAAACTATTTTTATTATTTATAATAGATTTTATTTTTTATACATATTTAATTTTAGGATTTGTCTTAGCTGCATATATATCAAAAACATATTTAATTTCACTTGAAGAAATCTCTGCGTATTGGATTGCATTATTTATACCGATATTAATTTTAAAATTTATTAAAGAACTAAAAAAAGATAATATTAATAGAAAATATCTTTATAAAAAGAATGATGATGACAATTAATATTGTAGCTATTGACTGTGAATATAATTCTTCTCATCAAATATTATCCTTTGGGTATAAAACAAAAAAATGTTTAGATGAATTTTATTTTAATCACTGCGTAGATAAAAGATCTTTTAAAATACATTGTCTATCAAAAACATTTTTAAATGATTATGGATTTGATTTTTTTAAAAGTAAATCTTTAATAAAAGATGTTATTAAGAACAAAGATTATATTGTTGGTTTTGATTTATTTAATGATTTTAAAGTTCTTAACATAAAGTCCATACATTTATATAATGAAAAAAAAATAATAGACCTTAAAATAGTTTTGGATGTTCTTAATTTGAATTCAATATCTTTATCTAAAATGTTCTTGTTTTTAAATAAAAAACATTTAATTTCAGATGCCACATATCATACATCTTCTTATGATAGTGAAATTACATTTAATATTATAAATCTTTTAATTAAATTAGCTGAGAATAATGGAGTTTCTGAAGAGTTTTTTTTAAAAAGATTAGCTGAAATAACTTTTTTAAATAAAAACCTTGAAACAGATATAGATATAAAAGATCTTTATTGGATAAAATCTCTATTTAAAGAAGAAATAAATCATAAAATAAATCAAAAGATAGATTACTATATGATATCTAATGGAATATGCTTATTTTGTAATGAAGATAATATTCCTATATTTAAAATACCTATCGAATATATAGACAATAAAAAAATATTAAATCTAAATAAAGTGGAAACAACAAGAAAATTTAGTAAAATTGGTGTAAAATTTGATAATAAATATATAAAAGATGATATAAAACTTTTTTCTTTTTGTAATTAACACTATAGGAGTACAAAATGGACATTTTAGATGATTTATCCTACGACGGAGATAAAGCTCAACAGATGCGAACGAATGAGATATCTGGAGACAGGTATCAGTTTCATTCTTTACCAAAAGAATTTCAAGATTGGCACAATATTTTTTATCAATTAGAAATAGGTGATCCAGAAATCAATACAAGTGCTATAACAAAAGCAAATTTAAATGCATATATGTGGTTATCTATAGCAGATGCTACAAGTTACGGTATGGTAATGGTAGGGGCTCTTTTATTCTCTGTTATAAAACTAAAAATAGCTTTTTCTTTTTTTGGTTTATTTATAGCTCTTTTATTTTTCCTCCCAGTACTTCTTTACGTTGCTTATCATTTTGTTTTTTACGGAGTAATAAGAGCTCAAGTTGTTGGAACATTAACTAAAGCTTCAAGTCAATCTACCACAATAACCTTTTATACAACATTTTATGGGATAGTTGTATCAATAACAGCAGCTTTTTTATTTATGGTTCTTTTTGCAAGAGATATGCTTGTTTTTATTGCTATATGGATTAAATCAATTAATGGTCCAACAGACATACCTATTGAAGGATATACATCCTATGCTCTCGATACTCTAATTTTTATTCATAATATAATAGTTCAAATGATAGGTAAGAGTAGTGATCCATTTTATAACAATATTTTCTTCTTAACTGTTTTATTTTTACTCATAACTATTGGAGTTATATATGTAATTGAGAACAGGACTTTTAATCAACACAAAGAAGAAGTTGATAGAGAAATTTATGTAAATAGAAAAAAGCAAGGATATCCAATAGAACACGCTCAAAAATTAATTACAAAATGGAGAAAAGAAAATGGACTCTAAAAATAACATAATTTATAATTACACTATTATAGAATCATTTCCTTCTATATTAAAACATAGAATTCCACTTATTCAGATAGGAATATATTTTATATTTATACCAATATTAATATATTATAATATTATGTTTTTAATCAATAAAATATATAACAAAGACTTTTCTTCTTTCAAAAAAAAGAAAATTATATTTGGTCCGGTAGAAGGTGAAATATCTTATAATATTGAAACAGAGTCTTTTAAAGATAAAGAAAAATCAGAAATAGAAAACATCAAACGAAAAAATATAATAGAAAAAACAATAATAGTATATTACTTTGGAAATAAAGCTATTAAAAGGTTAACAGATATTTTAATAGAGAAAAATCTTGAGAACAACATAGAACACCTTCCTTCTAAAAAAGGTTTTGTCCTAAAAGAAGAAAAACTTTTTCTTCTTAATCAATTAGAAAATAATGAAACATCTATTTATTTAACTAAGAGTTATACAGTAGCTGCATTAAGAACATTATATATATTAGAGTATATAGTGTATATATTAAAATTAAAGTTTATTTTTAATAAAGATAAATAACTGATTTTTAATTTTTACTATAAATTTAGATATAATAAACAAAAAAAAGGAAATATTAAATGAGAAATAAATTATCTACAATACTATTTACATCTTTAATAAGTATATCTTTAAGCACTTCTTTAATAGCTTCGACTAAGCTTTCAGCTCCAGAAAAAATAAATTCTGCTTTAACTTATGATGCTGATAATGGTTGGTGGTGGTATAAAGAAGAATACAAAACACCAGATGGAAAAACTTTTGAAGTCAAAGAAAAAATATCTATAAAAGAAAAAATGAAAATGGAACAAAGTAAAAAAATAGAAAAATTACTTAAAGTTCAAAATAAAAAAATAGATAAACTTCAAGATAGATTAGATTATGCTTTTCCTAATCTTGCTCCTAAATATACAAAGAATGAAAAAACAGGTGAAAAATGTTTAACTAATTCGAGTACAGATTGTTTTGTCTTTCCTCTACAACCTGAAGCTTTACACCTACCTGTTTTAGCAGGATGGCTTAGCGATCCAAGTCCTACAAATTCTAAAAAATGGTTAAAATGGGAAGCTAAATACTTTAACCATATAAGTAGAATTAGTTATGGTAATAGACTCGCATTTCTTGATGATGGCGGAGAAAACTATCCAACTATAACAACAAATGTATATGGTGATAGTATATTTTTTGGAGTTTCTGATAAACAAAAAGCTTATAGAGAAGTTGAAGTTCTTAAAAAACTTAAAGATAAATTAGGACTAATTGTTTTTATGGGGGCTACAACATTACGAGAATCTACACAATTTGCATATAGAGATATGCGATTTTTAAATAGAGAGCCTTGGAAGAGTTTAGATGTAAGTATAATTATTCCAAGTAAAAAAATTAAAGATATGATTATAAAATCAATAGAAAAAACAAATGATCAAACTGTTTTAAAATTTTGGACAGAAAAAGTTAATTTAGTGATTCAACCTTCAGCTTTTACTAAATTTAATATAGAAGTAACACCCACAGTTGTTGCTTTATTTCAAACAGATAAAGAGAATGAAGATGGTTCAAATAAAGTAATTTGGCAAAAAATACAAACAGGTCCTATTTCGCTTACTTCCTTGAGAAGTTCTGTTTCAAGATTTTTAATATATAATAACATACTGAAACCATCTGAATTTACATCTGATAAAAATTCAGCTTCTATACAAAAGAATTTAAAAAGAATTGTCTCTAAAATAGATGGTTCTAAAACATATAAAGACGCAAATTATATTTCAGTGGAGGAATAATAATGAAACTTTCTAAAAAAATAACAAAATTATCTTTAATTGGATTATCTTCATCTCTTGCATTAACTTCAACAGCTAATGCTGGATGGACTTCAGATGTAATTGATGATGGATTACTAAATGTATCACCTAGTGGTACAGTTACAGAAGTTTCCGGAGGTAAAATACAAAACCGTAGTTTTTATACTACATCAGTTTATTTTAGATTTCCAGCAGCAGCTTCAAGTCCAGAACCTTTTTGGGCTTTTTCTGAACCAAAAATACAAGTGGGTTGTAGTGGAATAAACATAAAAGGTATGTTTATGAAACTTGCAGGATTAGATAGAATAGAGGAAACTTTAAAAAATGCCGGTGCATCTTTAGGTTGGGGTATTGTTGTTGGTTTAATATATTCTTTACCAGGAATAGCATCTTCTTTTAAAATGTTAAATGATTGGGCAAAGAAAATACAACAATTAATGGCGAATGCTTGTCAATCAGGTATTGCTATGGGTAAATGGGCGTCTAAAAAATCTGGTATAGATGATGGTCTCAAAAAACTAAGTGAGCTTCCTGATGATGCTGTACAAAAAGCTGTAGATTCAGATACAGGTAAGGCTATAAAAGGATTCTTTTCTGATATGGGTTCTCACTTTACAGATGATATGGTATTTAAAACAGATGCTATAACACCAGGACCTACTCCAGATCAAATAAAAGAATTTTATGCCGACATTCTTTCTTCTTCTTTAGTAACACAGTCAGTTGCAACTAATATTTTAGGAGATATTTTACAAAGAACATCTTCTTCAAATGGAACAAATTTTCAAAATTTAGCAAAAAGAATATTTGGTCCTGGATATGAAGGAACTTTACAAAGTGAAGGAGCGATTTCAGGTGATTTATATTTATCTATAGATGATTGTTTAAGCTTATCTGATAATCAAGCTACAGATGGTACAGGTCACGCCTGTTTAACTGCTAATGATTTTTTATCAGGTAATTTAGTTAATGGACTTTCTGAGGAAGATAAACAGCATATAAGTCACGCTATAATGTCTTTAATTTTATATGAAAACATTGGATTTGATGTTGCAATAAAAACAGATGAGAGTTTAAAAAAACTAATAAAAGCAGTTTCAGATAAAATAAAAGATGCTCAAGGTACATCTACAATGACAGATACAGAAAGAATAAAATTAAATAAAATCATAACTGGTGAAACAGATAGTTTAACTTATAGTATGACAACAAATATAGATAATCCTGGATTATTAGCAAAAAATTTAATAGATTATATATTAAAAGGTGGTACTGATCCTCAGCAAGCTTTAAGATTAATGCATTATTTTGATACAAACGTAAACGGAGTTGGTTTTAAACTTGTTTTAACAAGAACAAAAACTAATGAGCCTAACAGGTATTTAATCTATATGATACCTCTTGGTATTTATAATGGAATAAAAGCAATAAGTGTTGATTTAACACTAAAAGGAGCAAAAGAAAGATCACAAATATTATTTTCTAAAATAGTTGAAACAGGTGATTATGCTTCAGCTAAATCTATTGCTAAAATAGATAATTTTGTTCCAGATATTTTCAATAAATTAGCTATTATTCAAAAAACTCCAGGTGGTTTTCATAATGTTGCTGGTACTGGAAATAGTGGACTTTTAGATACTCTTTCAAACTATAACGCTTCTAAAACCGCTCAAGCTTTGGGTTCAACACTTTTAAGTGCACAAACTACAAAAGTTAGACCAAATTATTTTTTCTTTGATGGTTCTCTTAAAGAAACAGGTGATATTACTGATCCTCCTACAGAAAGAGCTAATCTTATAGATAGTCTTTATACAGCTGGTATAACTGCTACATCTGAAAAAATATCGGCATTTTCAAAATCTATAGATGAAACTATAAAAAAACAAAATTACACTACTAATCTTAGAGAGTTAAATGCTTTATTTGATAAAATCAAAAAAGATAACCTATCAAGATCTATAAATAAAATAAACAACTAAAGGATATAAATGAAATTTTTAATCTTATTAATTGTATTTTTCCTTCATCTTGAGGGAAGTTCTTTTAACTTGTCTCAAGGAAATATTTTGAATACTGACACTAAAAAAGAGTCTAAAATATCTTATAATGAAATGATAAGATATATGATTCAATCTAATGATCCAAGTCAATTATTTGGGGTAGGTGTTATATATATGAATGGTATAGAAGATAAAGATGATTCAGGACTTTCAATTTCTGTTGATTTAGAAAAAGCTTTATATTATTTTAATACTTCAATAAATAAAGGTTATAAAAAAGGTAATGCTATTGTTGGAGCTTTTTATCTATATAATAAAAATCTATCAAAAATAAGTAATTCTGAGAATAGTGCAGAAATTTATCTAAAAAAAGCAATAGCTGCAAATGACATTTCAGCTTATATATATTTGTCAGATCTATATAATAGACAAGACAAGGTAGAAGAGTCAATTAATGTATTAATGTTAGGAGCTAATCAAAATGATGCTACAGCTCAACTAATGGTTGCATATATGTATAACAATGGAGTATACAATGAAAAGAGTAAAAAACAACTTATTTATAAAAATGAGAAAAATGCATTATTTTTTCTAAATAAAGCTTGTTCTAATAAGAATAAAAGTGAAAAAGTTAAAAAAACATGCTTTAATTCTAAAGAAGTAATAGTAGAATCAAAATTCCCGGAGGAAGTGAAATGAAAACATTAAAGTTGTTTTTTTTAATAGGACTATTTAGTCTATTTACAACAAGTATTTATGCGACAGCAACATATCCATTAGATATACCTGTTTCATCAGGAGGATCTTATTATGAATTTGAAGTGATGAATCCAACAATGGTTGATTCTTATTGGACAATTTTTAATGCAATGGCAGCATTATTCCAAAGTCAAGATTATATAGGATTGATAAAGTTAGTTTTCACAATGGGTGGATTCTTTTCATTTATGATTGGTGTTATGAAATCTATCCAGGGACAAGCTTCACCAAATTCATCAATAACAGGGTTTTTAGGTTATATGCTTTTAGGTGTATCATTAATGATAGCTATTTTTTATAAAAACACTACAATGTATATTACTACAAATAACATTCAAACTTATTGTTCTTCTGGCTCTTATTTAAATGACAATCAACATTCATCTGATGCACATGTTGCAAATTTTCCTGAAACTCTTGCTTTTGTATTTACTTTTTTTAATAAAATAGGAATAAAAACAACTGAAATGGCAACATCTGCTTTTAGTGATCCAGCTATACCAAATTCAATTATGTCTAAAATAGGGACAAGATTTGCATCTTATCTCGAAGGTATTTCTTCTTTAACATCTATTAAGATTTCTGATATTTCTGTAACAGGTAATTCTTCAGATATGTATACATTAGGTTCTTTTTTTCAATCTTTTCTAAGAGATTGTATTATTCAACCTGCAGCAAGTGATCCAACTGGGACAGGTGGTCTTGTAATAAATTCTCTTCAGAAAACAGGAGATCTTCAAAAATCTTTAATTAATATTATGAATGAAGACAAGATTTGTGTTTATACAAGTCCAGCAGATGATGTTGGTTCTTGTACAATTGTTGCAGCAGGTGCTACAGGCGAAGGTATTTTATTAAATAATTTAGCTATTTCTAAATTTTATATGACACTTGGTCAAACAGGAACATATCAATGTGGAGAAGCTTGGACAGAAATTGTTACTGAAATTAATACTAAAAAATCAGGTTACGATATAGTTTGTGGTCACAAGCTTAAGAATTCTTTAGATAATCTAACTATGTATGTGTTAACAGGTGATGCAGCAATGGCTGCAAATACACCAACGTCTACAGTAAAAGATACTATTATGCAAACAGCTTTAATGAATTCATATGAAGAATCTCAAAAAGAGATGGGTCTTGGTTCTGTCTTAGGTTTTTCTCAAGGTAAAACAAAAGCAGAATTTGTTACAAGTAACTTAGGAACAGGTTATTATATGGCGCAAATGCTACCTTACTTACAAATGGGTATGAGAGCTGTTCTTTATGCATTTTTCCCTTTTGTTTTTATTGTTGTTATGTTACCAGGTGGTCTTGGAGTAATGGCTTCTTATTTACAAACATTATTATGGATTGAGTTATGGGCACCTACAGCTGCTATTTTAAATATGTTTCTAATGAATGTTAGTAAATCAAGACTAAAAGATATGTATGAAAACACTGGATATAATCCATTAAACATACAAAATGTAATGAGTGATAGTGCTATGTTAGCTTCAGTAGGTGGTTATCTATATGCTTCAGTACCAGCTTTAACTTGGTTGATATTAAAAGGTTCAGGTCAAATGCTTGGAGGTATAACGGGTGCTATGGCTGGTAAAATGAGTCAAAACATAGATTCAGTTAATGAAGATGCTGCTCAAATTGAAGGTGCTAAGGCTCAAAACAAAGCTTTAACTGCTATGGGTAAAGATGTTATGAGTTTAGGAGAACAACAAAAGCAAGGTATGACACAAAAAGCTTTTGGAGATGTAAGCTCAAGATTAGGTACTCAACAAGTATTAGACTCAGAAGGTACGCAAGCATATGTAAGAGGTGGAGCACATAATACAGCTTCTGCTGCTTATACTAATATAGGTAAATCTAATGTAATGAAAGATAAAGATTGGATAAAAAAGACTATTGCTGGAGGTACTGCTGATGAAAATGAAAAACTTTCAAGGACTAAATCAAGAATAGCAGCTTATAGAGCTATTCATAAAAAAGCAAAAGGTAAAACAGATATAGAAGTTGCATCAATGCTTGGTAAAGATTCTGGTACAGTAAAAGGTACTAGAGAAGAAATTGAAGAAGATTCTAAGGCATTTATAAATGCTCAATTAGGATATACAACAGGAGGTGTTACTTCAAAAGAAGATTTTCAAAAAGAGTGGAATAAGAGACATCAAGATGATAAAATAGAAAGCGTAGATAGTATTTCTGAAAAAAATGGATTATTTTCTTCTACAACTAAGTCAGGAAGATCTATTTCAGCATATAAAGGTGAATATATAAGAGAAGGTTCTGATGGTACAGGAGGGCCTGTTGTTTCTTCTAGATTTAATATGAATGGAACAAGAAATCAGGCTCTTAAAGAATCATCAACAACTAAAGCTTATGAAAATACATCCAGAAACTCTATTGTGAAATCTGCAACAAATAACGTTGCAACAAGTATTGGTGGAGATATTGGTTCTTCAAAAGAAGTTTCTGAAGGCTTAAGAGCTCAGGCTGAACAAGCTACAGATGAAAAAACAAAGAAATACTTTAATGATTTAGCTGTTAAAGTAGATAAAGGTGATCAACAAGCATTAGAAACAGGTACTGCTAAATTAAAAAGTGTTGGGGCTTATAGTAAATCAAAAGATAATACAACAAGAGACAGTATTGCTATTAATGAAGATTCTAAAGATATTCATTCTGATA
>Ga0256842_1001032_pt1 | contig 23501 bp, 19 predicted proteins | sample 4559240metaG_FD_185973 | JGI IMG/M metagenome (GOLD analysis project Ga0256842, IMG submission 185973) | Hydrothermal vent microbial communities from Guaymas Basin, Mexico - 4559-240 | ecosystem: Environmental > Aquatic > Marine > Hydrothermal vents | place: Mexico: Guaymas Basin | collected... | reverse complement strand
GCTTGAAATATCAAGCAAGAATAAATCCGATAACCGATGTGAGAGCATCAGCGGAGTATAGAAAGAAGTTAGCAAAAAATCTGCTCGTAAAGGCATTTATATCCTCCATGCAAAAATTCTAAAATCACAGGCATAAAACCCCACCTTATGGAGGTGGGGCTTTTTTCATAACATCCCTATTATTTCGTCCAGCTCATCTCTGATTTTTTCAAGTTTTTGTTTTATTGGTTCTGTTTGGATGAAAAGCTTGTTTAGGTCAAGCTCTCCACTTTTCAAAAGTTCGTAGGTTTCTGCAACGATTTTTCCAGCTTTTGTTTCGCCTTTGAGGTGTTCTCTTATAGTTTGCTGAGTTCTTCCAAGCTCATCAGCTATCTCCTGAGCGCTCATCCCCGCTTTACTCCTTGCAAGAGCACCGGCTGCTACTGCCAGTGAATCAACCCATGTGAGCCTTTCAGATGAGGTCCTTATCTCTTCCATAACCTCAGGCCTAAATAGACTTCCTATAAGAAGAGCTGTTTCAAGCTGGTGAATTTCCTCTTTTCCAAGTGGGCTGAAATTGAGTTTCATCATTCCACCCCCTTTACAATTATCCCTTTGTCAGTTATTTCAAAGAAGTGTCTTTTCATTGAGTGAGCAGTTCCTCTCATTTTCCAAACTATAAGACTTCTTTTAAGCTCTCCATTTATCTCATCAAGGTCAAGTCTTATAATTCCATCAACTCCGTGCTCAACACCAGGGCCACCAAACCCTCTATCATCAACGGAAACCTGACTTACGAATATAGAGGTGCATCCGAGCCCTGCTAAAACTTTCTTTAGCTGGAAAACAACACTTCTTGCTGCAACAGGTTTTGTTAAATAAAGCGTGGTTACAGAATCTATTACTACCCTCTTGGCCTTTATCTCATTAACTGCTTTTCTCAAAACATCTATGAGCTCTCTAACATCATCAGGATCTTTAACAACATATCTTTCTTTTTCTGCATAGCTTCCTATTCCACCGGTAAAGGCATCTACTATAGCAAATTTACCTTCCTTTTCAAACTCAGAAACGTCCCATCCAAAAGCTTCCATATTTTTAAGAATTTGCAAAGGATGTTCTTCCAACGTTACATATACTCCAGGTTCTTCCATTGTAAGCCCGTTATAAATAAATTGTTGTGAAAATATGCTTTTTCCTGTTCCCGGCCCTCCAGAGAGTAACACTACATTTCTTTCCGGTATACCTCCACCTAATATTTCGTCCATTCCTCTGATTCCTGTTTTAACTCTTTTCATTGTTTCACCCCCTTTTCCGTGTATAATTGTACATTGCCTTGCTTTGCTTTTCCAAAGTAAAATGACGAAAATCTCACAAGAAGGTTCAAAGCATACAGTAAAATTCATGGTAGAATTCAGCTTTAGAGAGATAAAAGAGAGGTGAGAGAGTGTACGACCCAAAGCTTATAAGAAACATTTGCATAATAGCCCATATTGATCATGGAAAAACAACTTTGATAGACAGAATTTTGGAATGTACAAAGTCGGTTGATCAGCGCCAGATGAAAGATCAATTCCTTGACATGATGGACATAGAAAGAGAAAGAGGAATTACAATAAAAGCCCAGCCTGTGAAGATATATTACAAAGCAAAAGATGGGAATGTTTATGAGATAAATATAATAGATACTCCGGGACATGTTGACTTTTCTTACGAGGTTGGAAGGAGCATGGCAGCTTGTGAAGGAGCGATTCTTTTAGTTGATGCCTCGCAGGGTGTGGAAGCCCAGACGGTTGCCCACACGTACCTCGCCATTGAAAATGATCTTGAAATAATTCCTGTTATCAACAAGATAGACCTTCCAAATGCGAATATTGAGGAAACATCACTTCAGATAATAGACCTCTTGGGGGTGGATGAAGAGGAAATTCTAAAGGTTAGTGCAAAAGAGGGTGTAGGAATAGAGAATCTCCTTGAAGCGATTGTAGATAGGGTTCCACCGCCTGAGATAAAGGATGAAAACAGGTTAGCCGCTCTTATATTTGATGCCCGTTATGATAAATACAGAGGAGTTGTGGTTTCTGTCAGAGTGTTTTCTGGCACAGTGAAGAGGGGGGACAAGATAATAACGATGTCAAACGGCAGTGCATACGAAGTTGATGAAGTTGGGTACTTCACTCCCTTTATGAAACCGGGTGAGGTTTTATCGGCGGGTGAAGTTGGGTACATAATTGCAGGTATAAAAGAGGTCTCTCAAGCGCGTGTTGGTGATACGATTACACTTCAATCGGATCCTATAGATGAGCCTCTTCCGGGTTATAAGGATATAAAGCCAATGGTTTACGCTGGAATGTACCCAGGGCTTCCAGATTATTATCAAGAGCTGAGAAAAGCTCTCGAGAAGCTAAAGTTAAATGATTCTGCTTTAACATTTGAGCCTGATAATTCACCAGCTCTTGGATTTGGATTTAGAGTAGGTTTTTTAGGGCTTCTTCACATGGATGTTGTAAGAGAAAGGATAGAAAGAGAGTTTGGGCTTGCTGTCATCCTTACAGCACCTAATGTTATGTATAAGGTAAAGCTTAAAAATGGTGAGACGGTTGAAATAACAAACCCTGCTAAATTTCCAGAGGAAGATAAAATCGAAGAGATATACGAACCCTTTGTTGATTTGTCCATAATAACCCCTGGTGAGTATATGGGAAACATGATTAACCTTGTTCAAGTAGAAAAAAGAGGAATACTTTACACCACAGAAAACGCTGGAAAAGATAGAGTTATACTTAAGTTCGAAGCACCTCTTGCTGAGATAATCTTCGATTTCTTTGACAGGATGAAAGCTTTGAGCAGGGGATACGCTTCTATGGACTATGAATTTTTAGAGTATAGAAAGTCCGATCTTGTTAAAGTTACGATATTAGTGAACAAAGAGCCCGTAGATGCCCTTGCTTTCATCGTTCACAAGTCGAAAGCTTATACCATGGCAAGGAAGGTTGTAGAAAAACTCAAGGACCTAATCCCCCGTCATCAGTTTCAGATACCAATACAAGCGAAAGCTGGAGGAAGAATAATAGCAAGGAGCGATATAAAGGCTCTGAGAAAAGATGTTCTTGCAAAATGTTATGGTGGAGATGTTACAAGGAAGATGAAACTTTTGGAAAAGCAAAAGGAAGGAAAGAAAAAGCTACGGGAGATAGGAAATGTGAGAATACCGCAAGAGGCTTTCCTTGCCCTTCTAAAGGTTGGTGAGGAAGAGGAATGAAAAAGCTCCTCGCGGTAAGTCTCATTTCAACGGTGCTTTTGTTGTCTTCTTGCTCTATGCAAATGGAATTTAGAATTCCTCAGAATCTTTCACCAAATATGCTTGCATCAGAACCGGCGGAATTTTATGATTTGGTAACTTTGGAGAAAGTGGATGAGATTTTAGGCACTAAGGTTGATGATGGAGCAGCTGCGTTTTATCAAGAAAGGTTCAAAAGCACAGTCGTTTATGCAGGCTTTTTCAATTCTACATTGAAAAGTAGGATGTTTTTTGAGGGAATTGCTCTTAAAAACGCATTTTTTATAAAGAAATATGCAGAATCGATAAGCGGAGGTATGATGGAGATAGAAAAGAAGTCAGAGAAACTCTATATCCTTTGGGATAGATTCTACGCTATAGTTATAAAAGGTGATAAAGAATTCTCAAAGAAAATTTATGAAATATATATTAGGATTTTCTCAAGCTACTGAGAATCTTGTATAATCGGATAGAAGATTGATATAATAAAACCCTCAAAGAACGAGTTGGGGAGGTTGTATTTGTGAAAAGGCTTTTGTTGATATCACTATTATTGCTATTTACCGTGGTATCTTTTGCAACATACCTTAACACGGAAGATGTTATTAGTATTTATAATTCAATGGTTGAGGATTACAATAGTCAAAATCCGACAATTCCTTTTGTTAAGTATGTGAAGGAGCAACTTGGTGATCTTTCACTTTATAGATTTTACAAAATAAAGATGGTTGGTAGTGTTGATAAGAGAGAAACAGCTCTTGATCTTCCCTACTTTCTAATGGCCCTTATAAGAAGTGAGGGAAAGATACTATCAGAAAATGAATCCTTCAGGATAGGTTCTTTGTGCGAAAGTGAAGGAGAAATTGACCTTGGTTTCATGTTGGTTGTAGATGAAGAGGAAGAAAGAAAAAAGAAAATAAAAGAAGAAAAGGAATGCTTGGAAAAAGTGATGGAGGCTTTTGCTTCCAAGCCATTGGAGATTAAGAGAAAAGTCATGGACTTCAATGAACTTTTTGCTAAGGCACTATTTTTGTCATATGTTGAAGCTGATCTTAAGAACATGAATGTAACGCAAAGCTTGATTAAGAATAGCGCTGCTTTGACTTACTCGTTTAACCTTTATAATTCTTATACAAGTGACGATCTTGATATGGTATTTACTCATGCTCTAGGATATTATCTTGGGGTGATTCATGAACCTTTGCCATTTGAAATAAAAGGCCTTCATAAGAGAACCTGCGTTGGTTGCAAGTATGTAAAAGTTTATCCAGGAGAAGATAAATTAGGGGATTTCATAAAGGCCTATAATCAAGATAACATACTTGATTTTCAATCTGTTCTAAAGACGGCGATTGAATTCTTAAAAAATCAAATATTTAAAGATCAAAAGGATTTTGAGTGGAAAATAAGATTAGCAGCTCAATACATATATGAATACTATGTCGAAAACAATATCAGGAAGATAGAATGGTCGGACTTGAAGGAAAATGCTGAAATAATGATAGAACACACCATAGCTTACTACCTCGGTGGAACGGATCTTGAACCACCGATAAAACTTGATATTCCGCAGTATAAATCTCTTTGCGATGGCGGAAGCTGCATATATAGGTTTTACAGATACAAAGCGCCTGACGAAATGAAAGGAATTTTAAACAGAGAAGATATAGTTAAAGATATGAACGAAATTTTAGATAGACTTTCACAAGTAGAAGGAAATCCAAAAAAGTTTAGCAAATTACTTGAACAAGAAAGTGCCAAGCTTAAGAAAAAAGCCATTGGTGATATCGATGGCTTGAAAGATGATTTTGCTTCTGCCATTGTTAAGACTACACCTAAACATCATAATCTATGGTGGATAAGGTACCTAGTGTATATATTACTTGCTATCGTCGCTTGGAAGATACATTCCCTAAGAAATCTGCTGGTCTTTTTAATTATAACCTTTGAAAGCTTTTATATTCTCTTCCTTGCCAATTTCAACAGTATGGGAGAAGAGCTGATCTACTCATTGGCCGTATTTTTTACATTCCTATTTGTAATGCTTCTGTATCTTGTTAATATAAAGAAAAAATGGCTGTATTTTGCAATAGGAGCTCTTGCTTTTATATGCTTATTTGCTCCAACTTATGTTTCTTCAGAGCATTTGCTCATGAAAAATCATGCTGATTTTCATAAATCACCTTATTATGATCTTTTAAGGAACGATCTTTATGATGGGGCAAAATTTGAAAAGAAGGGAAAGCTCTCTGAAGAAGAGCTTGAATCGCGTTTTGGTAGGGAATTAAGTAAAGCTTTGTCTTCGAAGAAAGGAAAAGAAAGCTACGCTTTCAAATCAGCTTTAAAACTTGCTGATAAAATTGCTAAGTATTCAGATGAAGATTTAAGGAAGGACTTTTGGGTCTTTCTTGAAAAGAGGCTTAAAGGGAGAAAGACGATGCTTGATGAATTTAAGAAGATTTTCGATAAATATGAAGGAAAGTATTACAGCCCTTCAGTTCTAGCGCTTCAAGCACATTCCAGTGCGAGACTTTCGTTGATTTTTATGCTCATCTTTATAGCATCGTATTTCATCAAATCCTCGTGGCGAAAGCTTTACGGGATTTTAGGAATAGCCTTTGCTGTCATAAGCTTTTTCATGACGCATAAGATTTTTGTTGAATATGCTATACCAGATATAATTTTAAAAGGGCATTTCGTATTTTTACCATGGATTCAAATGATACTACTGGTTTACTCATTGATCCTAATCTTTACCAAATCTGAGAAAGGGAGGTTGAGAGAATGAGAAAGTTCTTAGTGGTAACATTAGCAGTGCTTTTTGCACTCTCTGCAATGGCGTTCAAAGTCATCATGGTCACTGACACGGGAGGGTTGGGTGATAAGTCCTTCAACGATGGAACATGGCATGGTATCGTAAAAGCTGCGCAAGAACTTGGCATTGATTACGAAGTTATACAGTCTTACGAGCAAGCTGACTACATACCGAATCTTTCCAAAGCAGCTAAGGATGCCGATCTCGTTTTTGCGGTTGGATTCATGATGACAGATGCTCTCTTTAAAGTTGCTGCACAGTATCCAGATACCAAGTTCGTAGGTATAGACATAGTTCCTCCAGAAGGTAAGGAGCTTCCAAACGTTCTCACATTTACATTTAAAGAACAGGAATCTGCATTCTTGGTTGGATACGTCGCTGCTGCTATGACAAAGACAGGAGTTGTTGGATTCATTGGTGGAATTCCAATTCCACCGGTTGAAAGATTCAGATACGGATACGAAGCAGGAATTAAGACTTATGCAGCTCTCCATGGAAAAGAGATAAAGGTTCTTAAGGGATACACCAATGTTTTCGACGATCCAAAGAAAGGAAAAGACCTTGCAATGTCTCAATTCGCAGAAGGTGCAGATATAATCTTTGCAGCTGCAGGTGCTTGTGGAAATGGAGTCATCGAAGCCGCAAAAGAGAAGTTTGCAGGACTTCTTGGAAAAACCAATCCGAGCCTCGTTGATTTCATCGACTACTATTATGACAAGGGGAAAGCCTTCTTTGCTATCGGTGTTGACGCAGATCAGGATTACATGGCTCCAGGAGCGGTTCTCGCTTCCGCTATGAAGAGAGTAGACATGGCTTCATACTATGCAGTTAAATGGGCCTACAACGGAACCTTTGAAGGTGGACACAAAGTTCTTGGACTTGCAGAAGAAGGGGTTAGCATCAGTCCAATGAAATACACCAAAGGTATGGTTCCAAACAAGGTATTTGCAGAACTTGCTGTTCTTGAAACTCTTATCAAATCTGGAAAATTCCACATTCCAGAGACAGAAGAGGAACTCAACACATTCAAAGCTCCAAGAATCAAATTCCCATTCTAATTGGGGTTAAAATGGCCGGGGAGTCTTCCCCGGCTTTACCCTTCTTGAAAGGAGAGTGGAAGCTTTGAGTTACGAAGATTACGCAGTTGTGATGAAAGGCATTGTTAAAAGATTTCCAAGCGTCTTAGCAAATGATCATGTAGATTTGTTTGTTAAAAAAGGTGAAATACACGCTATAGTCGGAGAAAATGGGGCAGGTAAATCTACCCTGATGAACCAGCTTTATGGGCTTTTAAAACCCGATGAAGGTGAGATTTATATCTTTGGAAAGAAAGTTGATTTAAAAGGGCCTAAAGATGCTATTGCTAACGGAATTGGCATGGTGCACCAGCATTTCATGCTCGTTGATAATTTAACAGTGGCGGAAAACGTGGTTCTTGGTTCAGAAACCACAAAGAGTGGATTTTTGTTTGACTTGAATGAAGCAAGAAAAAAAGTTAAGGAACTATCAGAAAAATATGGACTTTTGGTTGATGTTGATGCAAAAATAGAAGATATACCAGTTGGTATGCAGCAGAGGGTTGAGATATTAAAAACCCTTTACAGAGGTGCAGAGATATTGATATTTGATGAACCTACAGCAGTTTTAACTCCTCAAGAAACAGAAGAACTCTTTGATGTTATGAGGAGACTCAAAGAAGCTGGGAAAACAATGATTTTTATTTCACATAAATTGAACGAGGTTATGGAGATTTCAGACAATATAACCGTTATGAGACTAGGAAAGGTTACGGCCAATTTGAAAACTTCGGAAACCAATGAAGTAGAAATAGCAAGAGCAATGGTAGGAAGGGAAGTCGTATTGCGCATTGAAAAGCCGCCGCACAAGCCAAAAGAGGTTGTTTTTGAAACAGAGGATCTTTGGGTCAAAGATAACAGGGGACTTGATGCGGTTAAGGGTGTTTCTTTAAAGGTTAGAGCTGGCGAGATTGTTGGAATTGCCGGCGTTGCTGGAAATGGTCAAACAGAACTCGTTGAAGCAATAACTGGCTTGAGAAAAATAGAAAAGGGGAAAATCACTTTACTTGGTCAGGACGCAACTGGATACGATCCAAGAAGGTTAAGGGACATGGGGGTTGCCCACATACCGGAGGATAGATTGAAACATGGTCTCATAGTTCAATACCCCGCATATTACAACATGATATTGGGTCAACAATGGTGGTATCCATATTCAAATAGAGGATTTCTGAATCACCAAGTTATATACGAAACTACGAAAAAACTTTTTGAGGAATACGATGTGAGGCCGAGAGACATAAATATGTTTGGTGGAAACTTTTCTGGTGGAAATCAGCAAAAGTTAGTTGTTGCAAGGGAGATAAACGCAAAGCCAAAGTTTATGGTGGTTGCTCAGCCAACTAGAGGGCTAGATGTTGGTGCAATAGAGTTCATACATAAGACCCTCCTTAAGATGAGAGAACAAGATGTTGCTATTTTACTAATCTCTATGGAACTTGAAGAGATCTTCTCGCTCTCTGATAGAATTCTCGTTATGTACGAAGGAGAAATAATGGGTGAAGTGCGTCCTGAAGAAACAACAGTTGAAGAAGTTGGACTTATGATGGCTGGTAAGAAGCTGGAAGAGGTGAGATCGTGAGAGTTTCCGCTTTGCCAAGATTTTGGGCTTTCATCGTTCCGATAGTTTCCGTTGTAGTCGCGCTTTTAATAGCATCAGTGATCATAATAATGATAGGTAAAAGCCCCATAGAAGCGTATACGATTCTTTTAAAGGGCGCTTTTGGTTCAAGTTCTGCTATAGCAAACACCATAGTCAAAACTACTCCATTGATTCTTACGGGACTTGCAGTAGGATTTGGTTTTCGTGCGGGAGTATTTAATATAGGTGCAGAAGGTCAGATGGTGATGGGAGCCTTGATGGCAACCCTTGTAGCTATAAATCTTGGCAGCGTTCCTCCATTCATTGCAATAACTATTACCTTGCTTGTCGGAATGCTTGCGGGAGCAGGTTGGGCTGCAATAGCCGGTTACTTAAAAGCAAAGACAGGAGCACATGAGGTTGTTACAACTATAATGCTCAACTGGATAGCAACCTATCTTTCTTCTTACATGGTTCAAGTTCCTCTCGCTGTCGGATCTGGAACACCGAAAAGTCCCGAGATTGCCCCTAGTACGAAGCTTCCAGAGCTTCTAACTGTCGGAGCTATCAACATGAATGCAGGAATAATAGTGTCCATAATTGCTGCTATCCTCCTTTATATAATTTTGGAAAAAACCACGATGGGATACGAAGTAAAAGCTGCGGGTTTTAACCCTTATGCAGCGGAATATGGAGGAATAAGCCTTTCGAAAAATATCACTATGTCCATGGCAATTTCTGGAGCACTTGCAGGTCTTGCAGGAGCTATAGAGCTTACAGGAGTTCATTACAGATTCTTAGGAACGCTATCTGGAGGAAAGGGATTTGATGGAATATCTATAGCCTTGATTGGGCAAAACAACCCCATAGGAATCATATTTGCAGCTCTTCTAATGGGGGCACTGAGAACGGGATCAAATGAAATGCAGTTTGCGGGAATTCCGAAGCACATTGTTATGATAATCCAAGGAATAGTTATATTCCTTGTTGCTGCAGATAGAATTGTGAGAACTTCCATGATAATAATGGACAAAAAAGAAAGGATAGCACAAGAAACAAAGAGATTTGTGAAAAGAGCAGTTATACTCTCCATAATAATTATTGTCTCTATGTTTCTTTCCAAAGAGGGCTTATGGAGCTTTCTTGGAAAGTTTGGATACTACGTTGGTAAAGTTTTTTGGGTGATTGAACTTGTATCTCTTCTATCGCTTATGATAGTTGTAGCTCTTTACATAATTTCTGCCGTTATATCTCTTGGCATGGTTTACAGTAGAAGAAAGAAGGTGAAATCATGAAAGTATTGGAAGCACTTCTTTCTATATTTATAAATCCGCAGTTCTATAAAATAGCCCTTACAGCTTCAACACCTTTAATTTTTGCATCACTGGGGGGAGTTTTTTCTGAGATAACAGGTGTTACTAACATTGCTCTTGAAGGAATAATGCTTCTTGGTGCCTTCACCTCAATCGTTTTCACATTCTATACTGGTAGTGCGTGGTTTGGAATCTTGATGGCAGTTCTTGTCGGAATAGGATTTTCTTGGCTTCATGCTTGGGCTTCGATAAAGTGGCTTGGAAATCAAATAGTAGTTGGAACAGCTCTTATATTGATAGCCCAAGGAATAACCGGATTTTTGATGAAGCCGATATTCGGAAGGCCGGGCCAGACGGACTTTATCGGAAGAATAAATGATATTTCCATACCAGGTTTGAGAAATGTCCCATTTCTTGGAGAAGCTATAGGAGAAATCAATCCGCTTGTTATCATAGCGTTTGTCTCTGTTTTCGTTTCTTGGTTCATTATTTATAAAACTACACTTGGTTTAAGGATGAGATCTGTTGGAGAAAATCCAGAAGCAGCAGATACATTGGGAATAAATGTTTACAAGATAAGGTACTTCGGAGTTCTTATGAGCGGCGTTTTGGCATCTTTGGGAGGAGCTTTTTTGAGTGTTGGAGAAACTGGAAACTTTAAGGAGCTTATGTCAGGTGGTAGGGGATTCATCGCTTTGGCAGCTATGATCCTCGGAAACTGGAATCCAATTGGCGCAATGCTTGCTTCGCTTCTTTTTGGAGCTTCTGAGGCTTACGCAAATCTTCTTCAGAGTAGCAAGCTTATAGAAGTCCCAGCTTCTGTTAAGCCTCTTTTCAATATGGTTCCGTTCATAGTTACGCTTATAGTTATAAGCGGATTCATTGGCAAGACCAGGCCACCCGCTGCTGACGGCGTACCCTATGAAAAAGCGGAGTGATGCTTAAAAGGAGGCATCACTGTGAAGAAAACAAAAATACATGTTCATATAATACTGATATTTCTCGTGGTTTTGATCCTTTTTCCAGTTGTTTGGGTTGTTATGACCTCTCTTAGAAGGGATGAGGCGGCTTTCTCGCCTCATTTGTTTTCCACGAATTTAACCTTGCAGCACTACAAAGATCTTCTCTTCCCTCCAGAAAATATCCCAGCTATTCTCCCAGAGCTCTCAAACAAGATAGCACTCTATCCTCCGTATGATTCAAAAGAACCAGAAAAGCTGAAAAAATCCATAAAGAAAGATATAAAAAGGCTCAAAACAGAGATAGAAGAAAGTAAAGAGCTTATAAAAAGTTTTGATGAGTACTCAAAGAAAATCGAAAATTCTTTGAAAAGCAATTTTCACAGTTATGTAAAAAACCTATCCTCCCAGCTTAAAAAACTGAAAAACATGATTGATAAGGACACTGCAAAATTGCCAAAAGATAGCTTAATGGATGTTGCTATTTACACATTGATCAAAGATGGAAAAAAGGGAACTTGGTATAAGAAGTATACTGATAAGGAGCTCTCTATTTTGAAAAGGGAATGGGAAGAATACTTAGGAGGTTTAATTACAGAAAGAAAGGATTTAGCTGAAAAAGGGAAGGAACTAGAAGCAAATATCAATTCTGTAAAATCCAATCTTAACGATCTTTCCCAAGAGGCTTTAAAAATCAACAATTCAATAAAAGCCTTGGAAGAGGACCTTAAAAAAATCCATGATGTAATAAAAACAGCTGTAGAAGTTGATGGTAATATAAACATCGATTACAAAGATATATCAAAAAGATTGGACGAGATTTGTATAAAAATCAGCCCATACGAGAATTTTAAAGAGATTTTTTCTGTCTTAAACAATGTTTCTAAAATTTTTGAAAAACCCATGATGGTTTCACGAGAATCTGCGGAAGTTTTGGAAAGGCAAGTTGCTCTCTTGAACTCCTATCTCGAAGATGTTGAGTATCAAGCTGGCAAATTCTTCAAAATTTACAACAGTATAAAGGAAAAGGAGATCAAACTAAAGTCACTTGAAGACGCTCTCTCAGGTGTAGAAAGTAAGATCCAAGAGATTAATAAGAAAATCAGCGAAAGAGAAGAATCGTTAAAACCCTACATATCAAAAGCTTTCTTGCTATACCTTTCAAGCAGCTTGGAACAGAAAAACTCCTCCATAGAGAAGTTAAAGTTTTCCAAAGCTTCGATGACAAAACTCAACATATACTTGAAAAGCTTTAGAAGTTACTACGTATTAGCTAAATCTATGAACATTCCCTATGCAAAAGATCTAAAGAAGATAATCGATCAAATTTCCTGGGTAAAAAGCTATAAATCGTTCAACAGTGCGGCAGGAAGATTTTCCAAATCGGCTAAGGATGCCGTGCAAAAGATGGAAAAGGAAACAAATTCATTAGAGGCGCGTTGGAAGGATTTGTTTTCACTTTCGCTGAAGGGGGCTTCGGTTACCCCGAGTGAAATCACAAGTATGAAAGAATATGTTGCAAGGCTTTATGAAGGCAATATAAGTTCACAGCTTGGAATATTGATAAGATCATCCAGAGATTTAATGTATTCCTTCCCCGTAGCTGATGGGAAAAAAATCTTCAAAAAAATTGACAAAACACTTTATACTTTTCAGCAGCTGTGGCAGAGAAAACCAAAACACTATTTCCTAAGATGGGTATGGAATTCGGTCTTTGTTGCAGGTATGGTGGCTGTAATAACTACCTTAGTAACGGCTCTTGCAGCTTATCCTTTTAGCCGTATGAAATTCTGGGGTAGAAAGTACGGAATAATGGTCCTCCTGCTTATCCAGATGTTCCCGTCCGTAATGTATATGGTTGCCCTTTATGGAATGCTCTCTTTCATTGGAAAGGTATTTCCATGGCTTGGGCTTGATTCCCTCGGAGGGTTAATCTTTGTATACCTTGGAAACATAGCCTTCAACATGTTTCTTATAAAGGGGTTCTATGACACTATTCCTTCTTCTTTGGAAGAGAGCGCAATGATAGATGGTGCAACACGCTTTCAAACTTTCTGGAGGATAATTATACCTTTGGCTAAGCCAATACTGGCTGTTGTCGTGATATTGACATTCATGGGAACATTCAACGAATTTGTTCTTGCAAGGATAATCCTTCAGGATGTTAAAAATTACACTTACGCTCTAGGGCTCTGGAGTTTCTCTGTGGGGCCTTATGAAACGCAGTGGGGAATTTTCACTGCAGCAGCACTTCTCGGAATGCTGCCAATGGTTATCCTTTTCTTATCACTTCAACGTTTCCTAATAAGCGGTCTAACAAAAGGATCTGTTAAAGGATAAGGAGGCATGTTATGGAGTCAAAGCTTGTGTTGATAACTGGTATGTCTGCCAGCGGGAAAACCACTCTTGGAGAGGCTCTGAATGAAAAATTGAGGGAGCTAAACCAATGCTCGATCCACCTGGATGGCATTGAGTTTAGAGAAATGATAGGAAGAATGGATTTTACAGGAAAGGGAACGAGGAGCACTATAGAGGCAAGGGAGAGAATAGCAAAGGTTCTTTTAAGAAAAGGGATAATCCTCATAATAACTACTGTCGGTCCATCTGATGATGACAGAAAGAAGCTTCTTTCAATGGCTAGTTCAATCCACGTTCACCTCGATTGTCCAATAGAAGAGCTTAAAAAGAGAGACTTTAAAGGAGTTTATGAGAAGGCTGACAGAGGAGAGATGATACTTCCAGGTTATTCCTATGAATATGAGGTCCCAAAGAATCCAGACCTTTTGCTTAAAAGTTGTGAGATGAGTGTAGAAGAGGAAGTAGAGAAAGTTATTAAATTTATGAGAGAAAAGGGATGGTTGGGTTGAGAGAGATTCCAAAGACTATGGTAAAACCTGACTATGAAAATTCAATTGTTAACTTATCAAATTGGATTTTAAAGAACTTTGGAAAGGAAGTCCACCACAAGCCTCTTGATATTGAAATTGGATTTGAAAAGATTGGATTGATCATAATCGACGCTTTTGGGTATATCGCCTACGAAAAATTGAAAAAATTCTATATGCCAAAGAATTTACCACAACCCGAAAATATTACCTCGATTTTTCCAAGTACCACAACAGCAGCTATTACTTCCATTTACACAGCAAAAGTGCCTGCGGAGCACGGAATGGTCGGCTATATATTGTTCTTGAAAGAATACGGCTTTCTTACCAATATGATAGAACTTACTCCTTTTGGCTGTGAAAGAGATGCACTTAAGGATAGAATGGAATTCAAGTTACCAGTTAAAACGATCTTTGAAGAGCTCGAAGACATAGAAAGCTATGTTATATCTCCTGCAAGATACAACGGTTCGGGTTTATCTACAATGCTTCACAGAGGAGCTAAAGTTGTTGGATACACATCGATTGGAGATTTCGTATTTAAATTCAGGGATATACTCTCAAAAGATGGGAAAAGGCTAGTTATAGGTTACATTCCAAGTGTTGATGGTGTTGGACATAAGGAAAGCGAAAAAGCTTATATAAACGAAGCTTCTATAATATTGCGCCAAATAGATACAATTATAGCTCCTAAAATCCCTGAAAAAACTGCCCTATTAATAACCGCCGATCATGGAATGATAAGAACTCCCAAGAGCAAGGAGATTTGGTGGGATGCAAAGAATGAAATAATGAACTACCTTCTAATGCCTCCCGGCGGAGAGAGAAGAATGATGCACCTTTACTCAAGATCCCCCGATGACCTTTTGGAATATTTGGAAGAAAACTATTCCGATAAAGGGGTTTTTCTTAAAAAGGAAAAAGCTATTGAGCTTTTTGGAGGAAGTCATGAAAGAATAGGGGATATTGTTCTTATAGCCAATGAAAATTATTCTTTTAACTTCAGATACAGGTTTAAAGAGGATGGCCTGGCAGGAATGCATGGGGGTTTGAGCAAAGAGGAGATGTATGTTCCTTTGTTTTTAATATCAAAGTAAAGGAGTGAAACTATGGTTAAGAACTATGTTCTTGACACAAATGTATTGATCCACGATCCAAAAGCTATATATTCTTTTGAAGACAATGTAGTCGTGATTCCTCTTCCCGTTATAGAAGAACTTGACAGGTTAAAGAAGGAGGCAGGAAGTGTTGGAAGAAACGCAAGAGAAGTTATAAGGGAACTTGACAGGTTGAGAGAGAAAGGGAACCTAAGCAAAGGAATCAAACTTGAGAACGGTGGAATGTTGAAGGTCCTCGTTCTCTCTGAAGATGAGATCGATGATGTTCCAGAATTTTTGTATGAAAAGTACATGGACAACTGGATACTTGTTTATACATTAACCTTGATGAGACTCTCTCAAATTCCAACATATCTTGTAACAAAAGATATCAACCTAAGGGTGAAAGCAGACTCCCTTGGAATACCATCTCAGGATTATCTAACTGACCGTTCCGATCTTTCAGCTTTGCCACTTGGGTATAGAGAAGTAAAGGTGGACAAAAAGCTATTGAACGAATTTCGCCGCAGAGGTTTTCTCACCCTTGAAGATCTTGGCATAGAAAGTGCTTATGAAAATGAATATTTCGATATATCAGGTACATACGGCATTTATAGAAATGGAAGAGTAGAGCTTCTAAAAGTAGGAAAAGAAGTGATAGCTTCAGAAGACACATTTTATCTTTTTAAGGTAGGAGGGATATACCCAAGAAATAGGGAGCAGTTTTTCGCCCTGCATGCCCTGTGCGATGAGGAAACAAATCTTACAGTGCTTATTGGAATTGCAGGAACCGGAAAAACTTTACTTTCCCTTGCGTGCGCCGTCGAGAAAAGAAGGAGGATAATAGTAACAAGACCAACCATACCTGTTGGAAGGGACATCGGGTATCTTCCCGGAAAACTCGAAGAGAAAATGAGACCATGGATGCAGCCAATTTACGATAATTTAGAACTTATAATGGAACGTCTTGGAATGAACCTTGAAAACTTTATAAGGAAGGGGAAAATAGAGATAGAGGCTCTATCCTACATAAGGGGAAGATCTATTCCGGATCAGTATATGATAATAGATGAAGCGCAGAACTTGACGCCCCATGAGGTGAAAACCATCCTTACGAGAGTTGGAGAAGAAACTAAAGTAGTTCTTGTAGGCGATCCGTATCAGATAGACACACCTTATCTGGATATAAATAGCAATGGTCTTATATATACTGCTACTAGATTCCTCGGCGATGAGCTTGCTTCTCATATAATACTCACAAAAGGTGAACGTTCGAAGTTGGCCACAAAGGCTGCAGAACTTCTGTGATAAATTAAAATGTGAAATAGCATAAATGGTGAATAAGACTAAAATAGAGTGTATAATAAGCGTTGGCGGCACGTTGCCGCTAGGTTTTTTGTGAATAGAGGTGTTTACTTTGAAAAAGCTGGGAAAAGTGCTGGAAAGCCTCATTGAGAAAAACAAAAGCTTGGAGAGGTTAAAAATTTTTTCCATTGTTACAGCTTGGAAAGAAATTGTTGGTGAGAAAATAGCAATGAAAGCTAAAGTTTATGATTTCAAAAACGGCGAATTGATAATAGTATGTAGCGATCCCATGTGGAGAATGGAGATAGAACTCAGGAAAGATTTCCTTGTTAAGAAGATGAACGAACATATCGGAAAAGAACTCATAAAGAAGATAAAGATATGGAGGGGTTACTATGGTAAATAGAGAAAGGAAAGAAGAATATACAGCACAAGATATAAAAATATTGAAGGGTTTGGAAGCAGTTAGGAAAAGGCCAGGAATGTATATCGGTTCAACTGGAAAAAGGGGGTTGCAACACCTCGTTTATGAGGTGGTAGATAACAGTGTAGATGAGGCTTTGGCAGGATACTGTGATCATATAAAAGTCACACTTAGAAAAGATGGATACGTTGAAGTGGAAGACAATGGTAGAGGAATACCTGTGGATATACATCCAGAAGCTGGCAAAAGTGCACTTGAGGTGGTTATGACCACCCTTCACGCTGGTGGAAAATTTTCCAAAAGCAGCTATAAGATAAGTGGTGGACTGCACGGTGTGGGAGTTTCAGTGGTTAACGCCCTATCTGAGCACATGATTGTGGAGGTTTACAGAGATGGAAAGATATACAGGCAAGAATACTCTCGAGGAAAACCCTTAACTCAGGTGGAGGTAGTTGGTGAAACGAAAAAGAAAGGTACCCTCGTTAGATTCAAACCAGATCCAGAAATATTCTCTACCGTAGAATTCGATTCCGAAGATATAAAAATGAGGCTGAAAGAACTAGCTTATCTCAACCCTGGTCTCAAGATAGAATTCATCGATGAAATAAGGGAAGAAAGAGAAGTTTTCAAGTTCGACGGTGGGATCTCACAATTCGTTGAAAGCCTAAACAAAGGAAAGAAAACATTACATGATGTTGTTAGAATCAACGGAAAGCACGAGGATATAGTAGTAGATATTGCGATGCAATACACCACAGCCTACTCAGAAACAATCTATGCATACGCCAATAACATAAAAACAGTCGATGGAGGAACTCATGTTACAGCTTTCAAAATGACGTTGACAAGATTAATGAATGAGTATGGAAGAAAGACAGGTGTGTTAAAGAAGAATACATCATTTTCTGGTGATGATGTTAGAGAAGGACTGACGGCAGTTATCAGTGTGCTTTTAAAAAATCCCGAATTCGAAGGTCAGACGAAATCGAAGTTAGGTAATGAAGAAGCTCTGGAAGCGGTTTCCAAGGTTATGAGGGAAAAGTTGAAGGACTATTTCGATTCAAATCAACAGATATTGAAAAGGATATTGTCTAAAATCCAAAATGCTATGAAAGCAAGGGAAGCGGCAAGAAAGGCAAAAGAAATGGTAAGAAGAAAGAACGTTTTAGAAAACACTTCACTTCCAGGAAAACTTGCAGATTGTACCTCTACAGATCTTGAAAAAAGTGAACTTTTTATAGTTGAGGGAGATTCAGCTGGAGGATCCGCTAAACAAGCAAGAGACAGAGAATTTCAAGCTATTTTACCTATAAGGGGTAAGATATTAAACGTGGAAAAAGCATCCTTTACAAAGCTTTTAAAAAATGAGCAAATTAGCGATATAATAGTGGCGGTTGGGACAGGAATTGGAGATTCATTCAACCTTGACAAGTTAAGATACGGAAAAATAATAATAATGACCGATGCTGATATAGATGGTGCCCATATAAGAACCCTCCTTCTCACGCTTTTCTACAGATATATGAGAGAACTTATTGAGGATGAAAGGATATTTATAGCAATGCCGCCGCTTTATAAAGTTACCGTTGGTAAAGAGGAAGTTTATTTGTACAGTGATGAAGAACTTGCAGAGTATCTTAAAAATCTTAACGGAAAGAAATACACAATACAGAGGTACAAAGGTCTTGGAGAGATGAATCCAGAACAGCTATGGGAAACAACAATGAATCCAAAAACAAGGAAATTAATCAAGGTTGAAATAGAAGACGCGGAGGAAGCAGACAGACTTTTTGAAATCTTGATGGGTAGTGATCCATCCAGTAGAAGAAAATTCATTGAGAATAACGCATTAAGCGTGACCAATCTTGACATATGAGGGGTTTTAGACTTCTTGTAACATTTTTTTTTATATACAGCTTTTTGCTTGTTTATTTAGCTTTCAATAAAGAGGTTATTTCGAAACCAAAACATACTTTTTATGGAATACTTAAGTACAATGGTAGGTTCTATAAATACGATACAAAGGGTTTTATATATTCCACCGCATCCTTAAAAGACGCCGTTGAGAATGGTTTCATAAGTTGCGTTTCATTGGATGGACTTAGGATAAATGAAGAAGATTTTGAAGGTGTTAAGAAAATAACTCATGTGATCAGAAGTCAGTACACCTCTGAAGTATGTTTAAACAAAAGGACAGTTATTATGTTGAAAGGAATAATGGTATACTTTTACAAATGGGGGAGTTTATCCAAATATTTTGATGATATAGAACGAGTATTTCCCTATATGGTTCCAAGAACCCAGCTTGAGCTCTATGACAACGGTAAACTCGTCATCCTAAAGGGGGGATGGAAATGGCAGAATACGACGTATTCACAACAGTAGACATAGGATCAAGATACACAAAAGGTGCCGTTGTTTCATATGATGGTGAGATATACAGAGTTCTTGCTCATGCAGAAATTGAGTCGAGAGGAATAGAAAATGGAGATGTAAAGGATATAGCATCGTTTAAGGACAACATGAACAGGCTCTTTGACGAATTAGAGGAACAATACCCAAAACTAGGAAAAACTGAGTTTATATTTTCTTATAGTTCGGATAGATATTCCCTCGAATCGCATCTTGAAAGGGTTGTTTTAGCTGATGATGAAAGTGAAGTCATGATAACAGAGGAAATGCTAGAAAAAATAAAAGGGGATTCTATAAAGAAAATGTCTGGAGAAGGAACTGGTTACGCTGTATACCACTTTTATCCTAAAAGATACATAATAAACGATTTAAGAAACGTCTTTAACCCTGTTGGAATGAAAGCAAGAAGTCTTACCATGGAATTTACAGCAGTTAAGATTGATTACCCTCTAAGTGAAATGATAAAAGGTATTTTGGACGACTTTATTGGGGAAGAAGTTTCACTTTATTCCTCCCACATCTCCTCAGCTGAAGGGGTCCTCACCTTAACAGAAAAAGACAGTGGTGTAGTTGTGGTCGAGCTTGGTCATGACTTTACCACAGTTGTTGCATACCTTAATGGTATTCCTATAAATATGAGCGTCATTCCTGTTGGAATAAAACATGTTATTAAAGATGTCGCTTATGTTCTTGGAACTTCTTACAGTGAGGCAGAAATCCTTTTGAGAAATCATGGAAGTGCAATAATAAGTACGCAACATGAAGATGAGCTCGAGATTGAATACAGAGCTCTTGACGGAAGAACAATCAAAAGAGTATCCGTAGAAAAGCTATCTTTGGTTATAAATGCCCGACTTGGTGAGATTATGAATAAATCAAGAAGGGTATTCAAGGATCTCGAAAGGGATGTACTTGAATATAGGGAAAACGGTATTCCTGGTGGAGTAGTATTGACAGGTGGTGGAGCAAAGATAAGGAATATAACTGAACTGGCTACTCAAGTATTTAGAACAAACGTAAGAATAGGAACTTTTTATAGGTCTTTCCCTGACGAGGAAGGTGTCGAAGGAGAGGAAGAAGTTATAGACAATCCGGCCTTTGCAAGTGTCTTTGGCAACGTTGTTGAGTTCATAAAGCTTATACCAGAAGAAGCAGGCGGAATAAAAGAAAAGGGTGGATTCCTCAAATCACTGAAAGACTTTTTCAAAAATTTGTTCTAAATTGGGAGGTTGGTCTTTATGGGTTTCGTACTCGATAAGAGTGAAGAAGACCTCAAAATGTATCCAACTATTAAAGTTATGGGTGTTGGAGGAGCAGGGAACAATGCTGTAAATAGAATGGTAGAGCTTGGAATACATGGAGTAGAATTTATAGCTGTTAATACAGATGTTCAAGTTCTTGAAGCCAGCAAAGCACCTACTAAACTACAAATAGGAAGAAAGGTAACAAGAGGTCTGGGAGCTGGTGGTGATCCTAAGAAAGGAGAAGAAGCAGCTCAAGAAAGCGCCGATGAGATAAGAAAGATTCTCGAAGGAACAGATATGTTGTTTATAGCCGCTGGCTTTGGTGGAGGAACCGGTACAGGAGCCTCACCAGTCATAGCAAGTATAGCAAAAGAGATGAATATACTTACTGTTGCAATAGTTACAACACCCTTCTTCTTCGAGGGAAAATCTAGATGGTTAAATGCTATAGAAGGGCTCAAAAACATAAAAGGAAAGGTAGATACCTTGATAAGGATTTCCAATAATAAGCTTTTGGAAGAACCCGACATAGAGATAACACAAGCCTTTCTGATGGCTGATTCTGTACTCCATCAGGGTGTTAAAGGAATCTCAGAACTGATAACCAAAAGGGGAATTATAAACCTTGACTTTGCGGATATAGAGTCCGTAATGAGAGATGCTGGAGCAGCGTTACTTGGAATCGGTGTTGGAAAGGGAGATAACAGAGCTCTCGTTGCAGCTAGAATGGCGATGCAAAACAAACTTGTGGATTATCCCATCGAGGATGCGAGAGCAATGGTACTCAACGTTACCGCACCCAAAAATGCAAAGATGAGCGAGATAAATGTAGCTATGACATTTATTAGGCAGAACACCAGCGAAGATACTGACATAATGTTTGGTTTGATGTATGATGAAGAAATACCAGAAGACGAGATGAAAATAATTCTAATAGCCACAAGATTCGAAGAAGACGAAAGGATACTTATCCCCGATGAAGATATACCTGCCATCTTTTGGAAGGGAATAGACTTTAAGAAAGGGTGATTCAACAGAATATGGCTCCAGAAGGGTTGAGGAAGAGATACAAGAGACTGGGAGAAATCTTAGTTGATAAAGGTTACATAACAGAAAGAGAGCTTAAGAACGCTCTTTTAAAAAAGTCGGAAACCGGAAAACAACTGGGAGAAGTTCTTGTGGATATGGGTTATGTAACTTGGGAAGAGATTACAAGAGCTCTTGCAGAGCAGTATGATTTGGAAGTTCTCGAAGACATACCTACAGATATTCCACTTGATGTTCTCAACAAAATTCCCAGAAATGTTATAGAACAATTGAGAGTTATCCCGATTCGTGAAGAAGAGGATGGAACCTTAGTTGTTGTCACAGATAACACATCTGAGATTTTGAGAATAGAATCATCTATCAAATTTTTAACAGGAAAATCTCCTAAGATTTTGCTGACAAATCCCATCACGTTTGAATATTTATATAAAGCTCATGTCCTTGGTTCTCCAGAAGAACTGGATATGTTCGTTGAAAATGAATTTGAGTCAGATGAAGCAGAATTAGATATACTCTCTGAGGAGGAAAAAGAAAATGCTCCTATTGTCAAGCTAGTATCTATGATCATCCATAAAGCTATAGAAAAAGATGCAAGCGACATACATATAGAACCTGAACGTATGACGGTTAAGGTAAGATTCAGAGTCGATGGAATGTTAAAAAATGCTTTGACCTATCCAAGAGGGCAACATAACGCAGTAGTTATAAGAATAAAGATAATGGCTAACCTTGATATATCAGAAAGAAGAAGACCTCAAGATGGAAAGTTCTATTTGAAAATAGGAAACGAGCAGTATGATTTCAGGGTATCTACTATGCCTTCTGTTTACGGCGAAACTGTCGTCATGAGAATATTAAAAGTATCTGCTGCGAATAAAGAGCTAAAGGACCTAGGTTTCAACGAATACAACGTTGAAAGGATCAATAACCTTCTTTCAAGACCATATGGAATGATCCTTGTTACAGGCCCAACAGGTAGTGGAAAATCCACCACTTTGGTAGCAATGATAAATGAACTTAAAGATGAAACTGTAAATATCATCACCGCTGAGGACCCTGTCGAATATACGATAGATGGGGTAACCCAATGCCAGGTTAGACCCGAGATAGGTCTAACTTTTGCATCCTATCTTAGATCATTTCTTAGGCAGGATCCAGATATAATAATGGTTGGAGAAATAAGAGATAGAGAAACCGCGCAATTAGCCATAGAAGCTTCAATGACCGGACACTTAGTTTTAAGTACTTTGCATACGAACGACGCTTCATCGGCAGTTGATAGGCTCATAAACCTTGGTGTCGATCCAAGATTGGTCAGCACATCTTTATTGGGAGTAATTGCCCAAAGATTGGTCAGAAAGATAAACACAAGATGTGTTGTAAACAAAATGAAGCTTAGAGACGACCTAGTAAAGTTCTGGGAAATGTACTTTAAGGATTCTTATGAACCTGTTGAATACCTTGTAGAAGAAGGTATGGAATGTGGGGAAATCTATAAAGGAAGAACGGCCATAGGTGAAGTCTTAATAGTAGATGGAAAGTTGAAAGAGAAAATCGCACAGGGGGCAAGTATGAAAGAAATTAGGTACATCGCTGAGGAGTATGGTATGAGACCCATGTTTATCGATGGGTTAGAAAAAGTTTTGAAGGGTGAAACAACTGTTGAAGAGATATTAAGGGTAGTTCAGGTGCCAGTAATATGAAGTATTACTCCAAAAGTCCAGAAGAATGGAAGAAGGAAGATCAAAAAAAGAACCAAAATGATAGAATTCCCGAGCTCCGTGCAAGGGCATGGAAATTTTTCTTTTTAAATCTAATCTTAGTTATTGGAGCCTTCGCTTTTATCGGATTTTATTACAAACTTTCTGGTTATTCTGTAGGGCTTTTCCTCCAAAGACCATCGGTTAAAGGAGATATTAAAATCTTTGTAAGTTTTAATGGTAGCAATGGGGATTTTGCCCTTGGTCAGCCAATAGAAGTACTTGTATACGCCCAAAATACTTCAAAATCTGAAAAAGAATTAGTTATAGAGAATTTTTCATTTAAAGTGATGAATAAAACAGGAAGAATCATATATTCGTTT
>Ga0256842_1001031_pt1 | contig 23508 bp, 27 predicted proteins | sample 4559240metaG_FD_185973 | JGI IMG/M metagenome (GOLD analysis project Ga0256842, IMG submission 185973) | Hydrothermal vent microbial communities from Guaymas Basin, Mexico - 4559-240 | ecosystem: Environmental > Aquatic > Marine > Hydrothermal vents | place: Mexico: Guaymas Basin | collected... | reverse complement strand
CGACGGTATCAAGATTTGCGGGAGGCTAGACGCGTATCATCCCGACCTGAACGAAGTTATAGATATCAAGATCACTACGTCTCCACCGGACGAACCGTACGAAGATCATAGGTTCCAGGTAAGCATCTACATGCATATGGTCAAGGCCTCCAGAGGCTACGTAGTGTACCTCAGTCGCGACCCACATAATCGCGTCAAAGTGTTTCGCGTAAAGAAGTACGATAGCGATTGGAAAGAAGCAGTACAGCGAGCCAAAATGCTTAGAGACGCGCTGATCAAGGAAGAACCGCCTCCATGCATCAAGGGTAGGTGGTGCAGGTACTGCCCATACTCCTTCGAATGCATGAAGATCGAAGGAAAGGCAAAGAAATCTAAGAAGCTAGCTACGTAGTCAACATTCCCTGGATTCATTACTATTTTTAGAGGAGATTCCAATAGTTTTCTGGGATTGGGTATGCCTAGAGCTCGATCTAGGCCCAGAACCCAGACCAAGACACAACAAAGGCAGAGCACACGCCGAACGCAAAGGAGGAGAATCAGGAGGAAGTATGTGCAGGGCCCCGTATACGGTAAGCGATTAATGATTGTTGGAGCTGACATAGCGGAGAAACTAATCGATAAAGGAATCGAATCAACGCTTTCACTATTCTTCAATGTTGATAGGAAAAACTTGCCAGAAGAAATCTTACGCGATATCAAGGATGCTATCTCTGTCGAGCTTGAAGATCTGAACGAAAGGATCGTAGAAACTGTCCTAGAGAACAAAGAGTCGTACAAGAAGGTTGTTGATAGCGTGCTCGAAAGTACTTACGAGGATTTCGTTTCGGATCTAGTAAAAAGGTTACTTAGCAACTACGGTACATACATTGAGAAGAACATTGATAGCATATTGAAGGAGATGGAAAATATGAGGGTAGTGCTTGCAGAGCGAGCGTCTGAGAAACCTATATGGATCTCAGACATTGGTGCTCTCGGATCGATGATCGATATCGATATATCCATTGACAGTAATACGATTGTACGCGATTTGCTTAACAGGCTCATTCATGTATTGAAGAATCATCCAGACGAGAAAGTGCGCCAGAATGCCGAGAAAATCGCTCTGTGGCTAATAACGAAAGTAAATCCGAGGAGCGTTGCCGATAACTTGATTCGTGTACTTACTCGAGTAGGAGAACCAAGGATTCTCGAGGCTACTACAAAGTACGTTTCATCGCTAATTCTACCACAAATCGTTGCAACGACAGTAAAGAAGGTAATAGATAGCGCGTCGCTCGCAATTATTGAAAAAGTCGAAGATAATCTAAGAGAAAAAGTTGAAAAGATAGAGGAAGTAGTACGTAGAATGTTTAGACAGAGACCGAGACCGACAATTATCAGGAGAGTGCTTCGTATTTGTAGCGCTATCATTAGGGGATCGCCGAAGTACGGTACACGTAACATCATTGACGAAATTGCTAGAAAGCTATCCCCCGATTTGATGCCGATAGCGAGCAGGATTGGTCTCGATCCATCAGAGTTGGTAAAGCTAGCTCTAACCGATATCGAAGTTGAGAAGGAGCTTGCAAATACCATAGCAAACAAGTTGATTAACGAACTCGAGAACATTAGCTCCTCGGTTCCAAGGAAGCTTCGTAGAGTCGAAGAATTGACTAGATACATTGCATCTAGCCTTGAGGAAGCATATGATAGAATAGTTGAAGATGTTGCAAGGCAACTAAGGAACGATATAGTAAGAAAAGCAATAGAGAAGGGAGCTTTCGTTAGCGCGTTGAAGTCAGTACTTGGATTATCGAGAGTTGCCCCGATGTCGGACGTGCTTGAGCGTATCGAATCTCTTAGCCCAAGCGAGCTCGAAAGCATTGTTAGAAGAGCGAAGGAACTCGCATCAAAGTTGGCAAAGGAATTCGAATCGTTTCTGGCAACGAAATACGTACAGAAAGAAAGAGCAAAGACGTTACGCTCAACGCCTTTGGAGGAGATTGTTGCAAAACTTTCAAAAATATCTCCGAGGTTAGTGGATCTGTTCGAGAAAGCTATTAGGAAAAAGCCAAGTGAACTGACTCCTGCCGAGAGGAGGGTTCTGGTACTAGCAAAATTACTGGTGAACCCACAGTCGATAGGTGTCGATACCGCGTTCGAGTCTCATCATGCTGTGAAGAACATCATGACCTGGGTAACGAGCCTCGGTGTACGAGGCGATATACCTGGCGTCGATACTCCGGACGTGAAGCCGTTTCTACGAGAAGTGAAGAAGCTACTGAAGAAACAGAAGTACAGAGAGATCGAGAAGTTGGTTCTAGGCGAGCTTGTTCCTGCATAACCAAACCTCTTTTTGTTTTCTACATCGAGCAACCTAGGCGCGTTTCGGGTCGGATGATACATTGTTCTAGTGCTTCAATGGCATAAACTTCATATTTCTTCATGTCTCAATTCTTCGCGGGGCGGAAGTATGGTATCGATAACGGTTGTTGAAGAGAAAAAGAGCAAGCAAATGCTTAGCGATCCCGTCGAATACCTGGTGAGTCAAGGCATACCTAGAGACGTTGCAATGAAGATGGTTACGAAGGCTAGACAGAAAGGTATTCCGGCAGACTTCGAGATTCCAGGAAGAGTGCAAACTATCTCTGAAAGTATGTGGAACAAGTACTTCTCGCAAATAAAGGAAGCGTTTAACGAAGTGATTACTGAGCTCAAATCTTTGCCGAGTATTGACGAAAGAAGAAGGTGGTTGCTAGAAAACGCTAGGTTTGGATCCACCAAGAAAACCATTCTCGCAACGTGGAGGATCCCAGCAATGATAACGTGTCCGGGAGCAACCGAGTTGTGTCGCCTAGCATGCTACGCACTAAAAGGATTCTACATGCTGAGCCCCGCGCTAGCGAAGGAAATGGTAATCAATTTGCTAGCATCGTTATTGCCAGAGTTTCCCGACTACATGGTTCCAAAGATAGAGCGAGCCGTTAGGGAATCAATCAAAAACATTGCTAGGGCGTACCGAGAGCTTGGCAAACCAGTTCCACAGAAGCTAGATCTAATTGCAAGACTCCACGATTCCGGTGATTTCTATAGCATCAGTCACTTGATAGCTTGGTTAAGGAAGCTCGGAGTGGATGTAAATGAACTATCGAAATTGCTGGGAATAGACATCGCGAAACTCCCCGAAGACTGGTACGTTAGGCAATGGATAAAGATCGCCAAGAAGCTTCCGCACATCAAGTTCTATACGTATACACGTAGCTGGAGAATACCGGAGCTCGTACCAGCACTAATCGAGTTTGCATCACTTCCAAACACAACGCTGTACCTAAGCGTAGACAAGGCTATGCCACCTCACGAGATCGAGAAAGCTATTAACCTAGCCAAAAGGTATGGCATGAAAATAGCGTACACAGGAATGACTCCGCTAACACCTGCCATTCTATGTAAATACGAAAAGGAAAAGATACTGAAAGTCGCAAAGCCAACTCCATGCGCTGTATGTAAGATCTGTGCATATGGATCGGCCGATGTAGTGTTCCCAATACATTGACGAGAGGTGAGACGATGATTCCGTACCGCGTAGTTCTGAGAAAGGTCTTGGAACTGTTGGCGCCCAGAACCATCGAAGATCTTCGTAAAGCCGAGGCTATTGCCGAGGTGCAAGCAATAAATCCTCCTTTCAGAGTTGCTGGATGGAAAGGAATCGTAAAGATATTCGAAAACTATGCATGGGCTCCATGGACTGTAGTAATCGTTCCGAGGGAACGTAACGAGGTAGAGATAGCGTTTCTAGTCCCGAAATCCATGATACATAGCCTGAGGAAAGGATACGTTCCCAGCTTCTACGAAGTCAAGGAGCTTAGCAAGAAGGAGCTCGAGGAGCTTAGCACCGCGATACTGGATCTACAGGATATCCAAGAAGGCGTAGCACTAGTCAAGATTCGTATGCCTATTGAAGTAATGAAGGACTTTCTCACAGGCATCGTATGCGAAGTCTCGAGGATATGGAGGGAGAGGCTCGGTAAAGAAATGGGGCCGATACCGATCGTTCAAGTTGTTTGCAGAGAGGATCTCTCCGACAAGGAGAAAGAGTGGTTAAGGCTCAGCAACGCACTAGCACAACTAGCAAACATAGTGATTTCTGGAGCGCAGGTCTCTGCAGTTGTCTTGCCGGTGCTCGCCGACGATAGAGGCAACCTCATTAGGAACACGTATCCTCCTGAAGTAGTAACCGCGGCTCTTGCACCGACGGGAGAATGGTTCTACCTAGAGTTTCCATTCAATATCTACTGTGTAGCGATACCGGTCGTCGACCGTGAATTGCTCGATAAAGCGCTAGAGGCGTTGAAGAAGCATGGATACGTCAAAACATTGTTCAAGAAAGGAATTGTTAGATATAGCTTAGAGGAAGCCTTGGAGGCGGTACCAAGTATTGCGAAGCTGAAAATAGTTACCGAGTCAATGGCAAGGGGAGAGCACGAGCTGATCAAGACGCATGCGGGTCTCTACATACCAGCCGAGAAGAAGATACTCGTTAGGAAGGAAGCTCCATCTATCTGCGTTCTAGTCCACGAAATAGCGCATGCAATAGACTACGAACACGAGCGTAGACCGAGTACCGAGCTTCGTAACAGTCCGCTACTGATGAAAGAAGCAAAGCTTCTATCCCTAACTATGGGCATACGAGACGAAGCACATTTAAACAAACCTACGGAGCTATGGGCGCAATCCGTCGAAGCATACGTTCTTGCAAGAAACTGGATGAAGAAACACTTTCCAGAACTCTTCGAGTTCATTGATCGCTGGCTAAACAAGATAGCCCCGAGCCTCGTCAGACTCTCGAAAGAGCTTTCGCTAGAACCCACGCCTGAAGCAGTTATGAAGCTTGAGGAACTGTTTGAAAAGATTCCGAAGGAACTGATTCCGATTCTGTTGAAGCCACTGAATAAGCTTACGGATAGAGAGAAGGAAATGTTGCTGAGGTGGGGACTCCAACGCTTCGGGAAACAGTTCCTCGAAGACGTTGCTAGATGGGATCCGTTAGCGAAGACAACGATACAATGGTTCGAAACACCTCTGAGAGTCGATATACCCGGCGTTGATACGCCAGACGTGTTACAGAAAGCTAGGTACCTAGAGAAGAAGATTTCGAAAGTAATCGAGTTAAACGCGTAAACAAAAATAATTTATTTTCATCAACGAGTTTAGGCGGATACGGTTTCTCCTAGGATCAGCTTCTCTACGTCTCTCCATCTCTCTTGCTTCACTAGCTTCTTGAGACGCTTGTAGAACTCCTTCACGTCCGGAGTATCAAGTCCTGGTATGTCTCCTCGCGCTGTTGATAGCAACCAGTTGCCTAGGCTACTGAACCTTCTATGCGATTCCCAAGCAATGTCGACGCCGATCGCTTGCGGATTGACCAACAGCTTTGCGAGGATCAGCACCTTCTTCTCAACATCGGTTAGCTCTCTTGGACTCTTCTTCATTGCGTTCCTAAAGATCTCTGCGAGCCTGGGAGATATTCGCTCAATCATTCTAGCAACATCTTCTATGGTCAGCGACTTCTTACCTGCCATAGTCTCGACCCGTTATGTACGTCGTAGAGCAGAATATGTAGTTTTCGCCTCTGAGTCAAGAATCGAGAAGAGTCACTTCATCGTTGTAGGTGTTCGATTGTTGACCTTTATATTTTTCGTATACATGATTGAATCGGTGAAATCGTGATAGTGCTCTCGATGATCACGAGGAACTCTCTAACGAAGCTCTCATCGAGGCGCTCGAAGATATCTCTCAGGGATGTTCTCGATTCAACGCTACAGATTCCGTACAAGCTATTCATACTCGTAGACGACTCGAACGATGGTACGGCCGACTTTATCAAGAAGTGGTGCGAAGAACACGACAAGGAAATAATCGTTTCGAGATCGAGGCTCTACGGATATCATCGACCAACTCGTGCCACGGCTAGGCAAACGGCTATCGATATCTTCTTCGAGAACACCAACGATCCGTGGCTCATGTTCATAGATGACGACGTAGTTCTTCACCCAGCGTGGTGGAACGAAGCACAGCAATACATCAATGATCCTAGCATAGGGATTGTGTGGGGGATAAATTGGGATGGTACACCGTTTCGAAAGATGTGGCTAGAGTTCTTCGGGATCAACTACGAGAAGTACCTAATCGACGAGTTCTATCGCCGTGGCGGTGAACACGATACTTTGCACCGACGCGAAGCGCTAGAAGGAATCAGGATTCCTCCAGAACTCCACGTATTCGAAGATTGGTACATACTTCGATACACGTTGATGCGAGGCTTCAAGGCAGCAATCGTCAAAGTAGGGTGCATGCATTTCAATCCGTGGGATACGTTCCTACCTCGAGAAGAGCTGAAATGGATGGCGAAGCTCGCGAAGAAGTACGGGATAGAGCCCAACGACCTTGGATATAGATTGAAACGTTTCCTTAGAACGCTCATCGGCTTGCCGCTCAACATCTACGTATCGATAAGAGTGTACGGATCGAAGGAAGGTATAAAGCGTGGATTCATGCGGTGGAGAACCAAGCTCCTGTATCGTTGGTACGCCTTGGTGGGATAATGGTTGGTGGACTCGACAAGGTGCTGATACATAGATATGGATGTAGCGTTCTCGGAATCAAGAACAAGACCAAGTTCGTACTCAATCGTTTAGCAAGGAAAGTCTGTCGATGGTTCGGGAAAAGCATCGATCCCCTTAGACAACCCTTCGACTTGATAGGTAGAGCAACGTTCATTTCGTACGATGGTCTACTCTTCGAAGGTTTCGACGACGGTCTGAGGATCTGTATCTATCCACACGAAACACACTACCTTAGATGGACGATAGAGATCCTTTCGGAGTACGAACGTAGACGTACACCAATAAACGTTCTCGATGTCGGTGCTCACATCGGTAGCTACGCTATTCGAGTAGCGAAAACGATGAAGGATAGGGATATCAACGGTCTCGTGATCGCGATCGAGCCGGATCCTCGCAATGCTGAGTACCTTCTTAGGAACGCTATTCTGAACAACGTAGAGGATAGGATAGTGCTACTAAACGTATGTGCTGCGAATGCGAACTTCGTTGCAAGGTTCACAATCTATAAACGATCCGATCACGGATCACTACTACCAAGAAACGACTCGGTAGCCGTAGCACGCATCGATAGGTACTGTGCACGACTCGACGACATCGTGAAGATACCAATACACATCATGAAGATCGACGTTGAAGGAGCTGAACACAACGTCATTAAAGGAGCGGAGAAGTTGATAGCAGTACACAGACCCGCAATCCTTCTCGAAGTTCATCTAGGCGAAGAAGAGCTCGAAAAAATCATGAACAAGCTGAAGCCCTACGGATATCGCGAGGTTGAGAGGGTTGTCGACGAGACGAATCCTAGACATATACACGTATGGCTAGACGTGATGTAACCATGCAACGATCGAAACAATCTAGAAAAACAACTGAGAAAGAATACCGTAGCCGAGTAATGAACAGAGTTCTGCGTCTATGGACGTACTTTCGCAGAGCCCACGGTACGTATACAGCGATGATCCTGTCGATGGTGAACTACGTTACGGTTACGTATACGTTGTTATTCGTCGAGATCCTTGGCATCCCTAAGAGCTTGACCATGTTCATAATCTACTTCATCGCGTTCGTCGCCGTTTATGGAGCGATAGCGATCCTTATCGGTAGATGGGATTATCGAAGAGGATCCGCACGTATAGAAACCGAGCTCGTAACGAAAGTCAATCCCTATACACAGGATCTATCGAAGTCGTTGATACATATATCGAACGCCATCGCTCTCCTGGCAAACAACGATAGAGAGAACGCACTTAGGGAACTCGAGAAAGCTAGGGAAATCCTTGGAAAGTGGGCGAGAGAATGAACGTTGTAAACGCTATCGAAAGACTGATGCTCTTCGTCTTGCTCGTCGTGTTCGCCAAAACGGGCTCCGCTACGTTTCTCGCATTAGCTTCGATCCTAATACTTGCGGTATTTCTTGGTCGATACACAGAGATTGTTGAGCACTTCAAGAACGAAAAGTTAACGACATCACTAAGGATTGAGCTGATGAAAAGATTCGAAAAATTCTATGTTGCAATGGCTATAGCGATGCTCCTACTCACAGCAACATCTATCGTTTTACGTAGTCCCATACTCGTTGGTTCGCTAACGCTTGTTTTCGCCGTAGATATGGCGGGCGCAACCATAGGCATTACAAAGATCCTTTTCAAGGACTAACCTCACACACTCGTTCTCCTTGATCTACGCTCATCGTTCGTCTACTGCAATTGAATCGTTGTCTATACATATACAATTTAATTTTAATACTTCCGAAATTCAACAAATTCTAGGAGAGGAAGATGAAGGTCGATCTCTCGAAGATCCCGAAAGATGTTATTGAAGCAATGAAGATATTGCACAGTCATGGATACCAAGCATACATTGTTGGTGGAGCAGTTAGAGATCTTCTTCTCGGCAAGTCTCCCAGCGACTACGATATTGCTACCGATGCAACGCCGGAAGAGGTCATGAAGATATTCGAGCAACATGGATGGAAAGCAGTGCCTACTGGCATAGAGTTCGGTACTGTGCTCGTTCTTCCACCGAGCAGAAGCATAAAGATCGAGGTAACTACGTTCAGGAAAGAGATGTACAAGGAGGAGCGTGGAAGGAAACCCATCGTTTCGTGGGCCAAATCGTTGAGGGAAGACGTTGAGCGAAGAGATTTTACTATCAATGCGCTCGCGATCGATATCCACGGCAACGTAATTGATTACGTAGGTGGGGTAGAAGATCTTAGACGAGGCATCATCAGGTTCGTCGGCAACCCCGATGAAAGGATTCGCGAAGATCCGCTAAGAATGCTCAGAGCGCTAAGGTTTGCAACAAAGCTCGGTTTCACCATCGATCCCGAGACCTTCGAAGCGATTAAGAGAAATGTCGAGAAGATCACGCGTGTATCGATGGAAAGGATAAGGGACGAGATTCTCAAAGCGGCCGAAACGAAGAGGTTCCATAAATTCATTGAGCTCCTCTACAAATCGGGGCTATACCGATACATTATCCCCGAGCTCGAGGAAATGAATAGGGTTAGTCATCATCCAGAGACCAAGGGGCATCACGGAGAGACCGTGTTCGAACACACGTTAGAAGTACTCAAGAGACTGGATGAAGTAGGAGCTCATCCCGAGCTCAAGATAGCCGCCTTGCTACACGACATAGGCAAGATAAAGTTTGGACCCGTGTCAAAGCACTTCCATCTACACGAAGTATATTCGGCAGAGATGGCTAGGGAAATTCTGCGAAGGCTAAGGTTCTCGAACAGGGAAATCGAGCGAATCACGAAAATAATCGAAGCACACATGATTCCGATAAACATGCTAAACCAGGGAGTACCACCAGAAAAGATCGTTTCGAGGCTAATAGCGAAGTACGGGGATCTAGCACCTGAAATACTTATCCATGCCTACGCAGATACTGGGAACAGGATATTCCTCGAATTGGCTAGGGAAGCACGAGAAAGACTAAGAATGATGAGTACGAAGCCTCTCGTTACCGGTAGCGACTTGCTGAAACTGTTTCCTGGAAGAGCTCCCGGTCCATGGATCAAGGAGCTCAAGGAAAAGCTATTCGAGATCCAGATAAGGAAGGGATTGAAGAACAAGTACAAGGTTATAGAGGAAGCAGTGAAGGAAGGAGTGTTGCCAAAAGAAGTTTTGGAGAGAATAAACGTTTTGATCTAGGCTTCTACGGTAACCTTCTCCTTTTCTTTTACTCCGAGAACTGTTTTCACGATCTTCTCAATATCCTTGTTGCTGAGCGAGGTTACCGGCACGTCTATCACGGCCATGAAGCCGTTTCTATGCAGAAAGACGAGCGGGTATAGCTCTCCAAGCTTTCTGAGATCCATCTTGTTGTAGAGCGGACTCATATTGTTCTTCACTACGCTCGTATGAGCAGGATTCCTAGAGTTTCGCTGTATCAACAGATCGGCGCCGGTTAGATCGAAGACAACGCTCGCAGGAATCTCTCTAGGATCTAGATCGACTACCGCCACCTTTACACCGTCGATCGTTAGGATCTTCGTATGCTCCTTAGCTTTGTAGAAAGACTCGACTAAGTTGACGAGGTTCCTCCCTATCTCTGGGTTGGGCTCCGTAATGAATATCGTGGGCAAGTACTTCAGCAATCCCACCGGATCGTTGATTCCGAGGATCTCGTTCGCTTTCTGCGGACCGAACCTATCCCTGGTATCGATGTACATCAAGAGCTTGCGTAGCGGTTCGACTTCGAGAATCTTTCTGTAGAGCTCCGGAAACTCATGCTTCAACACTAGAACGAACGAGCACGGAAGATTTATATCCTGGTGATGATCGTACCACCTAACCTTTTCGCCGACCTCGTACTTTTCGCCAACATCGACTACTATCGCAAGATCAGGCTTCTCTTCCTCAATGATCTTCAGAGCCTCGTCGCGATTCCTAGCGGTTCTATGTATAGCTCCCGGATACTTGTGCAACAGAAGCGATACTGCTAGGAAGTCGTCCAGGTGGTACGGCTTTGGATGAGATATTATCAATACCTTCATACTTACACCACAACTACATACCTGCCAGCAATATATCTATTTTCGTGGGGTTACCTTATACTTCCATTCACTAATAGTTCTTCAATATCTTGAATCATCACTACGTAGCTTCCTCGAATAAGTACGTTTCCGAGCTTCGCAACGCGATTGCCGTTGCGGATCTCTTCGGCGTTCGTGAGAACCACGTTCATGTGCTGATCTACGAGCTTGCACGTACCAACGATCTCGGTTCCGTCGTGGAGTCTAACGACGATCCTCTTCCCTTTCAAAGAATCGCGGTTCATGATCGCACCGGTAGAACGGAGTTAATGGAGCTAGAAAAAGATCTAGGGTTATCGAGCGCTGAACTAGTCCACAATTAGCAAAAGTTTATACTTGGTGTATCGCATTGCGTTATGGGTAGGAACATGGGTGTGTTCTCCGAGATTGCTCGCATAGAGCGAGAGATCGTCGCTAGAGGCAACAGGTTCTACGAAACAGAATGGAGGAAGACAGGTGCGGGTGCTGTTACCTACGAGCTCCTAGCGTATAACGGAGAGATCCTGCCTTACTACGTCGTTCCCAGCACCTTTGGCACTCATCCACACGTAATATTCGAGATACCGAAGAACATCAACGAAGTGGTTAGAGTGATGTACAACAGAAGCACTAGGGGTGCAACCAACGAGCTGAAGGTCGAGCTCTGCAAGGTTGTTGCAGAGGACGGTAGGGTGAGGCTCGAACCGATAAAAACGCTCTACGTAAAGGTGTATCCATCGCCTTTCGTAGCCAACCTCGATCAGCTTAAGGTGTTTGCCAGGGTAGTTTCGAAGGCTACTAAGCTAGCGGAAGAGCTTGGTGGTCTTACCGTAAGTGCGTAGAACCGGTGTTCTGCTCTCAACTCTTTTTCTTTCTTTTGACGAACGCTCTTGCCTATACTTCTCGAACGCTTTCTCTACCAATGGATACGCCGGTGGATACAGCGGTTCGCAACCCTCAACGCTAACAACGCATTTTCTCGTCTCTTCATCGAACCTCTTCACAATGATGAAGTACGCCTCGACCACGTCCTTTATCGGTTGATTGCTTTCCAACAACCACTGAACAAAAACTTCTATCGTTTTCTTGCCCAGAGGAGACTCGATAATGGGATCGAAGTCGCTCATAGAGCCCCCCGTGGATCATCATCAAACAGATCTTTGCGTTGCCCGATTCAAGATCGTTCCTCTGGAAAACTCTATATTTTGCTAAACGTAGCGATAATTGGTGAGGTACATGATCGAGCAAAGACCCTTCGAAATATTGCGAAATATCAGCACCGTTATCAGGGAGCTCGGCAAGGCTTCGGAAGCCCTGGTAAACGCCGTAGATAAGATGAAGGAGCTCGAATCGTTGCTTAGAAAAATCAAAGCTGCTGGAGAATCCATGGTGCTTGCTCTACCAGCCGAATTAGAGTATGCAGTTGCGAAACAGATGCTTGCATCTATTGCAGATGCACTATATCGTGCCACGGAAATTATCGAGAACCTACCCATTCGACTAACATTCTCTAGGAAGGAGGTTCTAGCCAAGGCTAGGCAGGTAGCAAAAGACATAGAGAGGATTCGTGCCGATCTCGCTATGGCTTTCCACGAAAAGAACCCCGATATCATACCCAAGCTGATCAAGGAACTCAGAGAGATCGTTCCACCGATACTAAGATCGCTCACGGACATTATAGCAGTAGCGTTGCTAGAATTAACGGAAAGAACAGAAAAAGAAGTTGCTACGTAACGTTGCGTATAAACAAATTCTTTTTCTCTAGCGTTGCTTATTGCATTGTTATGAGTTCGCTCTTCTTCATTGCTTCTTTCAGCGACTCTATTAGGTAGCGTATCGATGTTCTGTAGTCGCGTACCTCTACCCTTAGCTCTCCTACCAGGTTCGTAATCTCGTAGTATGGCTGTACCTCTATCAATGCCTTGATAAACCTTAGTGCCTTGTCCCAGTTATCCATCTTGTACCCGAAAGTCATGTGTGTCTCCAGATACGCAACGAAGTTCATCTCGTCTGCTCGACTAACGTTTCGAAGACCTTCGACCAGCTCGTCTATGTCTCCTCCGAACCGCTTATCTATCGCATTAGCTAGCTCTCCGTACTCACCTCGCAGAACAACGAATATCTTGTTGTTGATACCATCAACCTTGACTTCGCCGAAGAGATCCCTATGGTAACAAACCCATACGGGTTCTCCGCGTTGCTTCCTGCATTGAAATCCCATGAGCTTCAATCGATTCACTACGCCCTGCGGTGTGACCATCGTTTCCCTAGCTACTCAACGAAAAGAAACGTTATTTACTTTACCTGGTTGCGAGATCGAGAAGCGTACGCACCTTTCTTGGTCGGATCTGATGGCCAAAGATCGTTCTAAGTATTTCGTCTATTCGCGACGGTAAAGATATTGAGTACGCGCGTAGAATTCCTGGCAGATCCCATCCTCTGCCAAATGCTTCTGAAAACTTTGCTCCAAGCTCGTAGTGTAGCCATGCAAGGTATCGCTTGAACGTTTCCTCGTCTATTCTTCCTCGTACCATCTTCCAGATATCGTCTATGACTCCACTACCAATCTCTTTCGCGATCCTAGCGATGTCTAGAGGTGACAATCCTACGATCTTTCTCAGCAACTTATGAACGAACTCTAGCCCGTTCCGTGCTTCACCAAGTATCGATCTATATACAGGTTTTAGCATTACAACTATGGCGCTAACGATCGGCTCTCCCTTGAAGTACATCCGATCCATTCTCGATGCAAGGTAAAGATCCCTAATCTGCTGAATCTCAACGGTATCGAGATAGTTGATGGCTTCGCGAAGAATTCGTAGCTTATCCTGTCCAAGAAACTTAGTCGCTTCAATGCCTATTCTGTATAGGAGCTCCCGTTCACTCGGCATAATCATTCCGAACCTACTGAATTCGTCGAGAATACGCTCAACGAATGCTTTCCACGACTCTACGTTGCTGAGAGACCTTGGCTGAACAACACTATTCTCTTTACGCTCAGAAAACGTTGACAAACTCCTACTTTTTCTGTTCATACCAGTTCACCAAAGTTCAGAAAGCAAAAACAGTAAATAAAGTTGGAGATGTTTCACATAATCAATGTAATAGACTCATTTTCTGTTGCTCATCACCTTGGATATTTTGGCTACACCTATGATTATTTTGGTTGCAACTATCGATATTTCGTTGACGAGAAGCGCTACCACTACGCCATACAATATACAACACAGTACGTGTACAACAATGGAACGAGTTACAAGATATGCATAGGCATCTAGAATAAGTATGCCGAATAACGTTGCTACGAAAACGACTGTCTTCATTATGAGCATAGCGAAGAGCTTCGGGGAAGAACATGTCCTAGGCTCGTACTTCTCGTTCACTATCCATCCTCTTCCAACACAAATAGATCTGGTCATCGTCGCGATGAGAAACGGTAACGAAAAGATGAATTCCCAAACGTCTTTAGACAGGCTGGATCCAACCAATGACCCTGCAATCTCTGCAGTAACGTACCACGCTACGAGTATCTTCAGCATATGCCTATCCAAGGCTTCTAAAACGCTCCGCAACTTCATTCGATTTCACCTTCCATAAACAAGTTCTGTATAAAACAAATAAACGTATCATAAAACTTCGACACATAAATTAGCATCGATGTATGTTATTGACATCAGCCTATTTATTAGGTTCAAAAGTGTCATTACTGTAAAAATCAATATTTACTTTATCTATAGCTGTTTCTCGAGAGAATTTCGTCGAAGGGGGTCGATCGACGACAACGTGGCGATGGCCGTGGGGCACGTCTTCGCCAAAGGGTGACCCTCTCTTCAAAGGTTTGCTTAAAAGTCCCCTAACACAAAAACGCCTTGGGGAATGCCTCGATGCCCGAGAAAGCAGTTGTTTACATCCGTGTAAGTAGAGAGGATGAGGATCCCACGAACCAGAAGTTTGTCATCAGCAAGTTTTGCGAATCGAACAACCTGGATTGCATATTCTTTCCTCCGGAGATAGGGGTTGCAAGAACAGAGGATCCATTCCAAAGACCGATACTAAGCAACTTACTGAAGTTCATGGAGGAGAACAACATTAAGATCCTTGTATGCGAATCAGTTGATCGTCTAATTGCCGAGCCGGAGTACTGGGAAAAGTTCCTTCAGTACGTGACCGAGAAGGGAATTAGGTTGGTATTCGTCAAAGATGCAAGGATTACGGAAAGCATTGAAAGCGCGATAAAGGCTCTCGATACCCTTAAAGACAAGGTCGATTCGGCGGTATATAAGATAGTGTTGAAGCACGTTATGGATTCGCTCAAGAGAACCATCGATCTGTACTACGACATCAAGGTAGCGGTTGCCAAGGAATACGTCGAGGATGTTAGGTACAAGGTTAAGAGAGCAATGGATAAGCTAAGAAATGAAGGCAAGGTATTTCATAGACCAACCATAGTACACTACCTAGCACTATACCTAACAGGAAAATCCGAGCCCAAGCAACTCACAAAGGAAGAAATCGAACATGCAAGAGATATCTTCTGCAGGTTCGTAGACGAAGTAGCGACCAATCCATTGGAAGGCTCAATCAGGAAAGCATGGGAGAAATTCAAGGAACGATACTACCGCCTCTTCGAGCTATATCCATCAGCAGCACGAAGCTACGCATCATTTCTAAAAACCTACAAGAAAATGTGCATACAAAAAGAAAGGTGATATTCATGAAACGCAACAATAGATCGCTTGCAACGCGCAACGAACGAGAAAAACAAAGCTCGGAAATTTATTGATGCATTAAAGACGTTGCTATCCACATATCCTCATCTGATTGCATGGTGCATCATACTAACTATTTTGATAGCTACTGTGATCATACCTTTCTATGGAATTGCACATAGCTATTGTGTTTCGTTGTGTAAGCATTATATGCAAGCCAACTGTGACGAGGTATGTGATTATACAATGATTGTAGGCTACATACTCTTAGCGATACTCGTAACATATGCAATATATGCACTAGTCGTAAACCCCCTACCACCACCACCTGAAAATATTTGATTCGATTATCGATCGGACACATCTTCATAAGTTTTCGATATACTTTGCGTGCAGATGATCGAATACTTTATTTCCTTCTTTCGAGATATACCTCTGGGGCCATCTATGAGCATGGAAGGACTTCCAGCTCAAGCAGAACGTATACTAGACGTGCTCAGGCATGTATGTCGTGAGGTTGGAGGAAATATCGATGTCAAGCACTACAGAAACGAATATGTAATAGAATGCACATTCCCAAGATCGTTGCTATTCAGCGGATTCGTACGAACGTTGCCAAGAGAAGGGATTAGAGAAATCAGAGGATGGATAAAGGTGCCGTCAAAACACATACCAGGTCATTGGATAGAAAAAGCCTACTTGCACATATATACATCGAAATTCATGAACGACGGCGAGCTTACGAAGATAGTGTACGTACCAACACATAAAATAATCAACGTCCCCGATCCCAGCACCGGCTTCTGGTCAGAAAAACTAGAGCTTCCGATAACCGGTATCAGAGCAAAGGTCGCCTACAAAGCACTTGCTACCGGAGGACTCGAGCCGGACATCATCATCGAGTTCTACTGAACAGGACTAGATTACTAAACAAATTCTTTTTATCTCATTTATTTCTAAAATGAAGTCAAAGAAAAAGAATATGAAGATAATTATTTGATTGAATCCTAAAGCTAGCTTTCTCCAAACACTTACTAGTTTCGTAACCCTGAAGCAAACCGATCTTTGCATTCTTCTTACTTCTAGGAACTGTGAAAATGAATTTCTTTAGCAAGTTTCTTCAGATCTTCACACATATTAGTCTGATTCGTTTTTGCGGTATTATTATTGACATATCGAAACGTTGACATACCCATCCGTGATGTTCTAGTATGCGTCTCAATTCTTTTCGATATACATTCTCGTATAATGCTACTCTGGGTTTCAGTTTCTCTACGAGTTCTATGGTGAAGGTTGTTAATGGGATGGTTCCTCGTACTGTTCTGATACCATATTTGTTGAGGAACCGTAACGTGGAGAGATCTTCGCATGGAGGACTGGCAACAACAACGTCTATCTTGCCAAGCCTAAGGTAGTCAACGTTTCTAACATCCTCACAAACGACTTCGAAGTCTATTCCTAGCCTAGAGAAGTTGATCCTGAGATAGCTACACTTTTCACGATCCTTCTCAACCATGATAATCTTCCTAAACTTGTTGCTCCAGAATGCTCCGAGGCTCCACCCTCCTATTCCTGCAAACAGATCAAGCAAAACAAGATTATTCTCCTTGAGATATTGATTGAATAAGTACTCGGCCACCTTCGGAGGAAACGCCTCAGCTATCCACTTCCAACGCTTGCTTTCCTGAGGTGGAAAGATCCAACTCTTTGGAAATGATTGTGCATACAGCGCTTCCTCGAACGTGAACCTCTCCTTCCCGTACTGTTTCTTCCATCGCTCTCTCAATTCTGGAGGCGGATGATGCCATGCTTCCACTACCGTGGGATACACGATCTTCATTGATCAACCCCGTGCCACTTCCCCGTTCAGTCTTATACATTTCCTTTATTTCGTTTCTTCGAAAACATTCTTGTTTAACTGATTGAATTCCTCTATCTGACGTAGCTCTAAGCATTGTTGTTACTAACTTTTGTCGCCTAATACAAGATCTTTACAGAGTTTCGATAAGGAACATACGTTTTCTTCTTGCTGATCTTTCTAGTAACGATGAATGTTACAGCTATGTCTATATCTATGGACTCGAATCATCATCCTTTTATATATGTCGATATATCGGATTGATAACTTTACAAGGTTCTTACAATCTTTATACCATAAACAATAAAATTTTTCCACGTGTTAAAGCTAGCAAGTTTTGCGTTGCACGTATCTCGATGAATCATTGATGATCGTAAGTTTTGTGCATAAATCAAAAATAGAGTGTATTTAGAGCGAAGCTACTTTGTATTCTTTTAACCACACTCTGGATAGTCGTCCGGAACCTTTCTCCTGAAGTACTTACCGGTTTCGGGATCCTGGAACAGACCGATCTTCACGCCCTTTCCTCCTCTTGGTGCTAGTATCCAAACCTTTTTGGGTACGAGCTCCTTCTCAACACCGCTCGGGGTCTTGACCATTACGGGCTGGGTACAGGCAACCATTCGAATCACCGAGCAAGTGATGCATATCTAAGGCTATTATAAATACGCGTTCGATGTGAAGAGTATCGGTAAAGTCTTGATCTAACACATCGAGAAGCCCGCCAAACCTTAGACATAGAAAAAGTACTAATCACGTAAACATGGATGGTTATCACGCAGGCTTGCACTTCCCCATGATTCTGTAGGGGCAAGTGTTGCACAGAAACGGTATTTTCTCCGGTCTCGGCGGTCTTCCTCGCTTCAAGCAGTAGTACAACGCTCTAGCTCTCTGAATCATCTCTTCCTCGTAGCCACGATCCCGCTTAATGGCGAACGCTCTGAGATCCCCATCGCGGGAGAAGTAGAGCAACACACCATTGTTTATACCTAGCAGATTAAGGTAGTACTGGAGTTGCCTCACATGAATCGTGTACGGTCGGCTCGGTATTTCGCCACAGGTCTTGACCTCGATAACCACGTTAAGCCTTCGGCACACGATGTCGGCCCTGCCAACGATCCGTATGAGTTCTCCATCGATGTCTACCACCGTTCTTGCTTCGACCTCCACCTCGAAGATCTCGCCGTAAAGATTGGTAAGCACACGAGCAAGCTTCTCGTGAATTGCCTGGCCAAGAAACATAACTACGCATTGCTTATGCTCGTACTTCACGGGCTCAACACGCTCCAGATACGCACGCCTTAAACATCCAGCTATTTCCGTGATCCATATCTCGTCCGGTGGACGATACGACGAACCCGAGTTCATCCACAGAAAGATGGCGTTCCTATAGAAATCGGCCGAGATCAGATCCTGGAGGCTGACCATCTACGCCACCGATTCGTGCTCGAGTCCTCGAAGATTATATACATCCGTTTGGAGTCTTCCAAAACTATCGACTAGCTAGCCCGTGCAACAACGAAACTTTAGGTGAGGAGAATCATGATAGCATCGTAGAGCTTCCTAACTTCGTCAGCGATCATGCGAGCAATCCTCTCTACGGTTGCCCGAAACGATTCTTCGTTGAGCTTCTCCAACTCTTCAACCACTAGAGAATCTCGATAAATAGCGCTCAGCGCAAAGCGATAGACACGTCTATCTCCCTCATCATCGATAACGAGAACGGTTCCCGCATCGAGCTTCCCTTTCCTGTACGCGAGTTCGAAGAACTGCTTCCTGTTACTTTCATCGATTTCTCTAATCATGTCATCAACGCACTTCTCTAGCTCGAAATCGATGTTGCTAGAATCCATTCTCTTGTTCATCAACATCTTCTCTATTACGGACTTGCAAGACTGGTACAAGTTTTCGTAGCTCGCGATCGACGAATTTAGTGTTATATCTATGTATATCGCGTACTTTACAACATTGCTACCGGGCTCAGCTGTTGTTCTAGAAACGATCGAATCTATGGGGATCCCCTCCTTGGCAAGCAACTCGGATATCCGTTTACAAACTTCATCTAGATACTTACGGACGGCCTCATGCATATACATCCCCGTGGTCGTGATGCATCTCGAGGTTTATAGACGTAGAGCAATAGTTGCCTATGTATACGCAACATCTATATTGCTCGGATACGAAACGTTTTCGGAGATCATGAAGCTAAGCAAAAAGGAGGTATGCATGGTTTTCTGCGCTACGGAGTGTCGCGATATCGTGGTTCAGTACGCTTGGAGGGAATGCATTCGCAAATGCATGGAGAAGTGTATGCATGATCAAGACATATATGCCCCACAACGATGATCACTATTCGAGTGGGTTGCAACATCCGAAGCGAACCAAACGAATCGTTGCCCCCGCGCGGATCGGGCCCCGGCGCATTCCTTCTACCTATTCATGAAAAGATGGATCAGATCCCAATGCTCCTCTTCCTCACGAGCTCAAAGAATCTCTGCTTCAACTCCTCCGGAACAAGTGCACGAGCATACGTATATGTTGCTATGTTTCTGTTCCAACCGCATTCTACGCATAGGCCGTGCTCCTTCATCCATCTACATGATGGTGCCAACCAATCTTCTCGCTTTCCTCGTTCTCCGTAGGCGTACTCCACCTGGTACGTAGTTACCTTCTCGTTGAAGTCCGTTGCGAACCGCCTAAACAAGTCGATTACCTTCTCCTTGGAGTACCCAACCCATTTGAGATACCACACGAGCGCTAGTCGCTGATAGTGATCTAGCTCCCCACCCGCTTTCAGAGCCTGTACAATGTTTCTTATGCAGGGAGGAGCAACCTCGCACTTATCGAGCTCCGCGGGATCCTCCGGCAAGCTAACGAGCTTTCGGCTAGATCTTCCGCCACCTACCCTGAAGGTTCGGGGCTTCGGTACGCTGAACCCCGCTATCGGAGCTATCAAGTCCTTGATCTGGCCAAGCTTCAGAGGCTCGTAGTTCTCCCAATCGAAGTCCTCCATACGGATCTTCTTGAAGGTTCTGGGATCCACAAGGTAGCACATACCTACGTGATCCGGCTTAACGTTGTAGGTATAGGGAATTCTATGGACTCGCCTAGCATCGAGAACCTTGGGATCGAGAGTGCTCAACGTTAGCGGGGCTCGCAGGATGTTCCACACTCTCCGATACGTCTCGAAATCTATGGTTTGATCGATAACCACGAGAACTCCGTAACCCTTACGCCCACTAAAGTAAACCACGGGAACGGCTCCGTACCTATCCGCAACGTTCTTGACGAACTCCATGGCTTCGCGCCTAGCTCGCTCCGGATCCTCTTCGCAGTCAAAGTCGTAGTACAAATATCTGTAGCCTACGGGCCTCGCCTCGGGGTCGTAGATCAGTATCGATAGATAGTGGTTCTCGCGCTTCAACTCCTTGATTTTGGTGGTCGCCGACAACCAATCGACTACGTTGTTCCTCGAGAACTTCGGCTTCTCGCTCTCGGCAGCACCGATAGTGTACGCATGCTCGCGATAGACGTTGGGATCCCCCCTCGGTCCACAAAACCACTTAGCGAAGAACTCCTCGAACTTGGACCAGAAACTCATTCTATCTTCACCTCCTCGGGTCCGAGATACTTCGCGAGAACGGGAAAGAATTTATCGTGAATGTACCATGTTCCATCGTCGCCTCCTCGATAGAGTACACCGACCGTTTCCAAAACCATTAAGTATCTCTTGAGCGATGTCCAAGGAATCCCGCTAAGCTTCGATAGCTCGGATAGAGAAGGAAGCGCTCCTCCATGCATTATAGAATACTTGATAGCGGCGGCAATACCGTGCATTACTTTCATGAAGCGGTGCGTAGTTGACGAAATCGCGATCTTCGCGGCTAGTCGCATCGCATGCACATCCACTTCGGGAAGTCCCAGGAACCTATTCCATCCCCTCATTATCGTGTTTATTATTACGAACTTCCTTAGCTGGTCGTAGGCTCTCAAAGGATAGTCTATCTGCGTAATCTCTATCTCTTCACCGGCGGGTCTTCCGTTCTCATCGTAGACCTTCCTGACGTGGTAGGCAACCCTGATCCTAGCCATCAGATCCGCCAAGATTATCAGATCCTCTTCGAGCTCCTTAGGCATTGCATAGGTGTTAATCGCTCTGGGATCGAAGGTCGCGAGCAACATATCGAACATCTTGCTGGCTCTGAACCTCAGCGAAGCGATGTCTATCTCCTTAAGCTTTCCATATATCTCGACGAACTTCTCCCTGGGCAAGTTCTGCGGATATACGAGCCATCTGGAACCGTACTCGATCATGATATCGGAGAACTTTTCATAGACCTCGTTAGTGATAGCCCCGATGATAACGGTATCCACCCTACCGCCGATCAACCCAGATAGCCCCGTCTTTCTATAGATCCTACCATCGTAGATTGCCTCGAGAAACGCAAAGAGTAACCTAACTTGCTTGGGATCCTGAGCAGCTATCAGCGACAATGTGGGGAATATTGTAATCTTACCGTTCATCATGGTTAGCAACGGAGGAACATCGTCTTTTGCAGGCAATATACCAGCTGCAGTAGTTTGCTCGATAAACAATACGTTCTCGCTATACTCGAAGAACTTGAGTACGCTAGACTTCAAAGATCCTGGCTCACCTATTATCAATATCCATAGAGGTCTTAGATCTGGCGAAATAGTTGGTAACTTTACACTTAATGCAACAGTTAGTACTATCTCTAGTGTTTCTGCTATTTCCTTACAAAATACTTTCTCTACATATTTTATTAAATCATAGAAGTTGTTAACCTTTTCGTCACCACCAGAACCGCCCAAGTTCACCACCAGACGAGTTCCGTTAGTTACGCCATCCATAGAATTCAATATTGTCGATTCTTTATTGATTCGCCACCCGCTCCTTGGGGCTCTCACTCCGCAGAGTGGTGGTTCTGCGTGGAGCGAACCTATTTGACGACTCGCCGATGGGGTGTTGTTCAGCGCAGTCAGAACCGGTTCGATGGTCATGTTGTAATACAAAGGTTCGATTTTGGGTGAACCAGTTTGACGAGCAAGAAGCTTTAGAACGTGCATAGCTTCGCTCTCGTAGTTCCAACGTTCTATCGCTGACTTCGTAAGTTCTCCGATCTCATCGGCGTGAGCAACAAGAAACTGATCGTCGAGATCTATCCTCTGCTTCAACGTATTCGCTACGATCTGAGCAACGTCGTGTATCGATACCTTGGATAGGTCGCCTAGATCAATAACGATCAACGGAACAACCTTCTCGGCAAGGCTTTGCGTTTCTCCGTCATGAACCCGATAGATCCTGAGCTCGACTCTCTTCCGCTTCTTCCTGAGAATGAAGACGTAGTGCACGTTTTCTAGATCGATCGAGAACGCGAACTCCTTCTGCGTTGCTTCGAGTATGCGAGGCTCAATCTTTTTAAGCTCTCCACTCTCGACGCTCATGGAGCTCGCCCCTGAGTCGATGATGAAACGCGCCCACGATGATCACGTGATTGCTACTTGCTATTGTTCCTGATCGGAACAAGGATTATCTTACCATCCTCTAGACGAAGCTCGAACTCTTTCGGCTCGCCGAGAGCTTCCCATATCCTCTTCGGTATCGTTACTCGTATAGCAGCTCCTTGACGCCACGCCTTAACAACCAGCATGTTTCGCACCACCGTAACTCTCCGGTGAACACACTATATATTCATCCAATAAATAAAAGAATTGAATGGTGCGCGGGATATAAAAATAAATAAATGGTTCGCAACGAGCGTTGACACCAATGTTCTTGGATTATAGTCGGGGGCTAAGGCAAAACTATATAGTTTTCGAGGTACTGTAACGATTAGGGTGCGGGACATGCCTATCCCCGTAGGATTCGAAGCATTTTGCAAGTACCTCGATGGAAGGGTAGAGGATTCGACCTGTGTCTTCGATGCTGGGAGAGACAATGCGTGGAACCATGATGCGACCTGGGCCATAGGCGCGTATCTGGAGAAAACCAACGATAGGAAGCATAGGTTCGTGATCGTTGGTAGGAACGGAAAGGAGAAGATAGTTGTTGAACCCATCGAGGGAGGGTACATCATTCGCTTCGAGGGGGTGTACCCAATCAAGGTGAGGGAGAGCAAGACTATCACGAGGAAGATGGATGGAATAACGTTGCGAGCCTCGATAGCTAGGGGAAGCAACGCGATTACGTGCGAGGCTCTCGTGAAGGGGAAGCTCAATGCAAGGTTGCTCGAGGATATCGTTGGAGAGTTCGTGGACATGATTAGGGAATTGAGCGAAGCGGTAGAAGTGTAC
>Ga0256842_1001030_pt1 | contig 23525 bp, 24 predicted proteins | sample 4559240metaG_FD_185973 | JGI IMG/M metagenome (GOLD analysis project Ga0256842, IMG submission 185973) | Hydrothermal vent microbial communities from Guaymas Basin, Mexico - 4559-240 | ecosystem: Environmental > Aquatic > Marine > Hydrothermal vents | place: Mexico: Guaymas Basin | collected... | reverse complement strand
TACTGCATCAATTATGAACTTTTTTCGTGGTGTTTTAGATATTAAGTTTGCTATTCCTCTTATTGTAAGTATTATGATAGCAACACCTATTGGTGCATGGCTGAGTCAGTATGTGCAAAAAGAGATAATTGAATGGATGTTAGTTTCATTTTTGATTGTGAGTGCATTGTTACTTATCTTTTCAAATAGAGAACAAAAAGTAGTCTATGATAAAGCATGGATTCTTTATGTTATAGGTGCTACTGTTGGACTTATTTCAGGGACTATTGGCGTTGGTGGAGGTGCAGTTATTATGCCACTTCTAATTCTTTTGGGTTTTGATGCAAAAAAAGCTGCTTATGCCATTAGTTTTATTATTCCGTTTTCATCACTTGGTGCATTTGCTACCTATCTGAGTTTTGTAGATATGGACTGGACACTTTTGGGTGTTGTGACTGTAGCTGCAATTATCGGTGGGTATCTGGGGGATCGAATTATGCACTATCGTTTGACACCTTCACAGGTAAAAAAACTCATTGCGGTTGTTTTATTGCTGTTGGCAGCAAAAATGATTTATAAACTTATGGGAGTGTAAAATTGTTACATATAATGAAAAAAATAGCTACTAAAATGCTTGAAAATGAAAAAAATGATGCCCTAGACTGTAGTGTTTCTGATGAAGTAGTCGATGAATGGTTTGATACTGTTGAAGAACATAAAAAAAGAATGCAAGAAGATCATCAAACAGATACTCAAGAGTATGATATGTTGCTTGGTATAGAAAAAGAGGTAAAACAGATCAAAGAGATTCGTTTAAAAAAATGTAAAAAGAAGTTGTAAAATGAAAAGGAGAACATTACTTACATGGCTTTTTGCTTTTCGCCATAGTTAACAAAACAAAGAGGAAGATAAGAGACTATTTGTATGAATTTTTAAAGGAGCTTTCATGAATTATTATTATGCACTGTTGATGATTATGCTTGGTTTTGGATTGGTCATATTTAGTGTCTATTTTATTTATACATTTTATAAAGAAAAGAAACTGCAAAAAATTTTAGCACAGCCAATGAAACAGGAGTATAAAAAGATACTTGATGCCATTGCATTGTATAACAGGCTCAACAAAGATGAAAAAGAGCAAATTCAAAAATCTATTCTTATTTTCATAAATACTAAAGAATTTGTGGGTGTAAATATTGATGTGACAGATGAAATGAAAGTAGTCATTGCTTTTCATGCCTGTTTACTGCTCTTGCATGTAGAACTCCCAAGCTGTTATGAAAACCTAGTGACAGTGCTGATATATTCGCATACTATGGTTGCAAAACAGGTGAGTGTCAATGGTGGTATATATACCAAAGGCGAATTTTTACTCGAAGGGCAATCAGCGAGTGATACCGTCGTCATCTCTTGGCATGATGCCAAAAAAGATGCCTATCATTTACATGAAAACAATGTAATACTGCATGAATTTGCCCATGAGATAGATTTTCTTGACGGCAATGCAGATGGAATACCACCTTTACCCTCTTCAAAATATCATGAGTGGGCGAAGGTACTCACTCATGAATTTAACAAACTCTCAGCAGTATTACTCAAGAATCGTAACTGGGGTAAATACAAACTTATCGGTTCTTATGCCGCAACAAATGAAGCAGAGTTTTTTGCCGTTGTAACGGAGCGTTATTTTGAAAAACCTGAAGCACTCAAAAAACATTTCCCAGAACTTTTTAAAGAATTGGACAGTTTTTATAAGGTAAATCAAATATCAGAAAGCACAAAAAGTCAAGACATCTTTTAATTTAATAAAAACATGATATAATTAACTAAATGGTTAGTTAGCAAAAAAGGAAGAATATGTCAAAGGTAAAAAGAGATGCCAAAGTAACCAAAGCAAAGATACTCCAAGAGGCTCGAACTTTATTTTCTATCAAAGGGTTTGATGCTACAACGACAGATGATATTGCAAAATCAAGTGGCGTGAATAAAGCTTTGATTTATTATTATTTTAAAAATAAAGCAGGTCTTTATGCTCAAGTGATGAGTGGGCTTTTTGATACTATTTATGATGAAGTGGTGTGTGCAAGAGGGAGTTGTAATTCTACGACAGATGAACTCCATGCTTTTGTAAAAACATATGCAGAGTATGCATACAAGCATTCTTATTTTCCAGCTCTACTTTTGCGTGAGCTTAGTGATAGTGGGGCGCATCTGCCTGAGTTAATGTTTGCAAGTATGCGTAAGGTTTTTATCCTTTTAAGTGAGATACTGCAAAAAGGTGAGCGTGAAGGTGTGTTTATAAAGTCTATTCCTATATTGGTACATTTTATGATAATTGGTACTATCAATCTTATGGTAACAACAGCACCGTTGCGAAAAAAAGCGATGGAAATAGATGATAGTGTAGATAGTTGTGCTGAATGTAGTACAGATAAAATCACAACTGATATATTTCAAACAATACAAAAATCCTTGGAGGTAAAATAGATGAAAAAAATAGTTTTTGCCATGGCATTGCCATGGTTATTACAAGCACAGAGTATTCCTGAACTTTTTGATGCTTTAAAATCTCATGCACAGGTAAAATCTGATGCTATATTGGTTCAAAAAAGCCAAATACAAAAAGAGATGGTGGATGCATCACTTTATCCAAAAATAGATCTTTTTGCTTCGTATGACAATTATGCATCGCCAACAAATCTGAAGCCAATTGCCCCAAATGCTATACAGCCTATGTTAGCACCTGGTTCAAATATTGCCCAGCCATATAGTTATAATATTTACAGAGCTGGTGCTAAATTTTCTATGCCAATTTTTGTCAAATCTCTTTATACAACAGCAAAAAAAGCAAAAGCAATGCAGCGTAGTGTAAAAGCAAAGAAATGGATAAATATTTTAAAAAATGAAGCTGTAATTGTCGGTGTAAATGCAAATTTTCATTATCTTGTTTCTTTGCAAAAAGCACTACAACAAAAAGAAAAGTCACTAGATGCTATGCAGGAGACAGTAAAGATAAAGGTTGAAAATGGTCGCTTAGCTGCTTCAGCTTTGTATAAAATCAATGATTCGCTTCATGAAATTGCTATCTCAAAAAACAATATAGAACTTCAAAAAAAGAAGCTTATCAGCACAATTCAATCATTGACAGGCATAACTTTGCAAGATCCTGTTGCTATGCAAGAGATGGCAGGTTGTACGAAAGGTAGTTTTGGTTCTTTGGTACCATTGCAGGAGAAAATTCGAGCAAATCGTATTAGTGTTACAGCGCAGAAAGAGAAACTTTATCCATCACTTTATGCACATGGAGATTATACTTTTTCAAAAGCCAAAGCTTATAACAATTCTAAAGATGTTGATGAAGAGTATGGAGGTATAGGTGTTGTTTTAAATATTCCACTTTTTGAGATGCAACAATATAGTAATATAAAACTTGCAAAAGTAGAGTTACAAGCTTCTAAAGTTGAACTTGAAAAATTACGCCAAGAGCTTCAAGCCCAAGCTGATATGTTAGAAGGATCGTTGCCACTTTTAGATAATTCTTATAAACTTTATACTCAAAGTGTAGCAGATAAACAAAAACTTTTAGATATAGCAAAAGTGGCTTTTCAGAGTGGACGAATATCGACAGAGGAGTATCTGCGATATGAAGATGCACTTGTGGCAAAAAAAGCAGAGTTATATAAAGTAGAAGCAACAAAATGGCAGACACTTATGCAGTTAGCTGTGATTTATGGAAATAATATTGAGGAGATGGTAAAATGAGTAAAATTATAAAAATTGGTATTGGTTTACTTGTAGTTGCAGGTTTGGTTGTTGGTGGTATTAAGACTGTCAAAGAGGCAAGAGCAAAGGATGCAAATATGCCACAAGCTAAAATTTATCCCCTTGTTGTTAAGCAGTTTATGCCAAAAGCAGAGAATGTCAAGCTGACTTTACCCTATCTTGGAGAAGTCGCAAATGATAAAGATGTAAAACTTTCTTCACGCATAGCAGCAAGAGTGTTGTCTTTGAAAAAAAGTGGTTCACATGTAAAAAAAGGGGATGTTGTTATCACTCTTGATACAACAAGCATTAAAAGTGCCTTAGAAAGTGTTAAAAGACAGCTTCAAGCAACACAAATCTCTCTTGAAAACTTAGAAGCAACACACAAAAGAACGCTAGAATTACTTAAAGTTCATGGAGCTTCTATTGAGGAATCTCAAAAAGAGATGAGTATGATTGCAAATACACAGGCTGCTATTGCTTCACTTAGACAAAAAGAGATAGAATTAAAAAATAATCTTTCTTATGCAAAAATTATCTCTCCTGTTGATGGGCTTATTACAAAAACATTTGTTTCAAAAGGTGGTCTTAGTTCTCCAGGCAAACCACTTGTTGCTATTAGTTCTAAAAATGGTTTTTATCTGCTTATAAGAGTTCCTAGTGAGTTATCAATCGTTGGTGTTGATTTTCATAACAAAGAGTACAGTGTTATAGCTTTAAACAGCACATACCATGGTTTAGCTGAGTATAAAGTGTATGTAGAAAGCAGTAAACTTATAAGTGGTGATCGCATAGAAGTTAATGTTGTGACTCTACATCAAAAAGCTTTACTTTTGCCATTTGATACACTTTTAAACAGAGATGGAAAAAGTTATGTACTTGTTGTTGATGGTAATAAGGCACATACAAAAGAGGTGCATATTATCCAGAGTGCGCAAGAGGGTGTTGTTATCTCAGACAATCTTGAGGGTAAAAAAATTGTTATGGCAAAACCAGATATTTTATTGCGTCTTAGTAGTGGTTATGCACTTAAAATAGAGGAATAGAAAATGTTTGATTTTTTTTATAAACGACCTTATCTGCTTTATTCAGTTATAGTTGCGTTTTTTATTATGGGTATTATTGCCCTTATAACTTTGCCAAAAAATCTTTTTCCAGATGCAAATCCACCACAGGTTATTGTTATAACCCAAGTCCCGGGAGCTACTGCTCAGGTCGCAGCATCAACAGTTTCAAAGCCAATAGAGCAAGAGATCTCTCGTCTTGGACTTGTAACTGATGTAAGTAGTGTCAATGTTGCCGGTTTTTCCATTGTAAAAGCTGATTTTGGCTACAAAAAAGGGTTAAATGCAGCCGCTGTTGATGTTGCTAATGCACTCTCTATTGCAAAAGCAAAACTTCCACAAGGAACAAATCCTGCAATTTATACAGCAGGAGATTTTACGCTCCCTGTTGATGTTCTGGCACTAAGTCCAAAAAACGACTCTATTAATCTTGCTGATATTCGTAAAATTGCAGACAGTTTCATAAAACCTGCACTCTTGTCAAATGAAACCATAGGAAATGTTGAGGTCTTTGGTGGGTATGAGAGTGCTATAAACATTGAAGTTGATCCTTTTAAGGCAAAACGATATGGTGTGAACTTTGAGACGATTACAAAAGCTATTGGTGCGCTTAATCGTGATATGCCAATAGGTTTTATTAAAGGTGAGAACGATTTTTATACCGTTACTTTTTATGGTGAAAAAGATAACATCCAAAAACTTAAACAATTACAAATCATGCCAAATGTAAGACTTAGTGATATTGCAGATGTGAAATGGTCTTACAAAAAAAGAACAAGTGGTTATATAGGAAATGGTAAAAATGCCATAGCACTTGCCATTCAACGCGCTCCTGGTGGAAGTGTTTTGGATGTTAGTAAAGCAGCACGAGCTGAGATGGCAAAACTACAGCAAGAGTATCCAAATATAAACTTTGAAATATCTGATACACAAAGAGACCTAATCGAACAGGCAAATGACAATATGCTCGAAGCTTTGCGTGATGCGATTATCTATACACTTTTAGTGATTATGATATTTTTGGGAAATTTCCGTGCGATTATTGCCGCAGGGCTTTCTATTCCTATGGTGTTTTTCTCAACGATGGCTATTATCTGGCTTACAGGTGGAGAGCTTAACATTGTTATCTATACAGCGATTATCTTAGCACTTGGAATGCTCACCGATGATGCTGTTGTTGTGCTTGAAAATATTGAACGACACCTCAAAGAGGGGCATGAAAAGCTTGAAGATGCGATTACTCATGGTACAAAAGAGGTGCTAAGTCCCGTATTTGCTGGTACAATTGCAACGATTGCTATTTTGTTTCCACTAATGTTTGTCGGTGGATTTCCTCAGAAAATTTTTAAGCCTCTTATCGAGACTTTGATTATCGCTTTGATTGTAAGTTGGTTTTTATCTATTACTTTTATACCCTCGTTATCAAAATGGCTTTATAAAAATGGTGTAGGAAAAACAAAAATAGAGGGATATTTTGAGTGGTTTTACCAAAACACTATTGGTCGTTTGGTTTCACCTTATGTAGGTATTATTAAATTTTCAAACGGAAAGTTCTATTTTCTACGCAGAATATTGCTGACACTTGGTGTTATTGTTGTATTGATGCTGAGTTTAAAAAATATTATGCCGACAATCGGTAAAGATGCAATGCCTCCGATGGATACAGGAATTATCAAAGCACAAGTTGCATTTAGTTCCAATGAAACAGTTGAGAGTGCAGAGAAAAAACTGCAACCTCTTCTTGCTTGGCTCAAAACCCAATCTTGGTTTAAGATGAGTTCTGTTGCCTTTGGTAGTGAGCCAGGAGTGTTGAGTCTTGGAAGTGGAAACTTGCCATCAGAAGCAACCATCACAATCAATGCCGTTAATAGATTTAAGAGAAAGCAGAGTGTCTGGGATCTTGAAAATCTCATTCGTAAAAAGATTTCCCATCTTGAAGGAGTGAAGCGTAATGATGTTTTTGATTTTGGTGCGACTGCTCTCTCAAGCATTAAAGCAACTGTTGATGTTCGCCTAAGCTCTCCTGTGCCTGATAATTTGACTGATAATGCCAAAAAAGTGGCAGAGGCTATGAAAAATGTTCATGGACTTACTTCCGTTTCAAGAAGTTGGGATAAAGACTTTATGGAAGTTGCGTTAAATATTGATGAAAACAAAGCACTTAGCTATGGCGTAACACCGTATCAAATAGCGATGCAAATTCCTATAAAAGGGCAGGTTATAGGTCTTAATGCAAATTTAGCATCTATGAATACACAGTATGTTAGACTCTATCTCAAAGGTAAATTTTCTAAAAATATTGAGACACTCAGACTCTTACCTATAAAAACACCATACGGTGAGATACCACTTAGTGAGATTGCAACACTCAAAAGACATTTAACTTTTGCAAAAATTGAGCGTGACAAACTACTTTACAGTGTTGATGTAAATGGTTATCGTTCAAAAAGACCTGTTACTCACTTAACAGATGATACAGAGGTCGCTTTAAAAGATGTCAAGCTTGATGGTGTTGTGGTAACTCAATCAGGTGATATTGCACAGATTCATGATAGTTTTAAAAGAATGTTAAAAGCGATAGGACTTGGTATTATCATTCTTATTATGACACTTATTGCTATTTATAAATCAGTTCGTATGGCATTTATTATGATTTTGGTACTTCCACTCTCTCTCATTGGTGCTGCATGGGGAATGTTGCTTTTTGGAAAACCAAGCTGTATGCCGAGTCTTCTGGGAATTTTACTTCTTTTTGGCATTATCATAAAAAATGCAGTTTTACTCATAGATTTTTATCAAGCTTACAGAGAAAAAGGAGAATCACCGTTTGAGAGTGCGCAAGAGGCTGTGCGTGTTCGTTTTAGACCTGTTATGATGACAGCTTTTGGAACGATTGCAGGTATGGTACCTATTGCACTTGAACAAGCAGTAGGACTAGAGCGACTGAGTCCTTTGGCAGATGTAGCCATAGGAGGACTTTTGGTTGGAACACTTTTAACACTTGTTTATGTACCAATGTATGCGTATATCTTTGATAGAGATAACAAAAAATTGATTAAGAAGGGTTAGAAGATGCAAGATATAAGTTGCCATGAAATGTATGAAGGTGAGGTTTTAAATGCCTCACACAAAGAGTTTCCTCTTTTTCATGCTCTTTTGTATGGAGACAGAATCTCTACAGCAAAACTTTCAAAACGATTAAGCTGTGCCATAAAACATTTGCCATTGCGTGTAGAATTTTCTTTTGAATATGATACACAAAAAGCAGTTGAAGCAGGAGTCTGTAAAGATCCTACTATAGTGCTTGATGGTAAGATTTTTCTTGAAGGACTTGTTCAAGCTGAAGAGATTACAGAAGCATTTGAAAAATTGCTTTAAGATGGCAATATTACTAAGTAAAGGGATGTTACCTTTTTCTGTTTCTTCCCCTTTTATTTCCTCTCCCACCCTGATTTATCGGTTCTGCTTTGATTGAAGGGTCGGGTTTAAAACCTTTTAGCCATATTTTTGGTATGTCTTTTTTTATTAGTTTTTCTATGTTTGCAAGGTATTCATGTTCATCTACACATACAAGAGAGATCGCTTCACCACTGTTTCCTGCACGACCAGTTCTGCCTATGCGATGAACATAATCCTCGCTAACATTTGGTAGCTCATAGTTTATAACATGTGGAAGTTGGTCTATATCTATCCCTCTAGCTGCAATATCTGTTGCAACAAGAACTTTTATTCCTCCATTTTTAAAATCAGTCAAGGCTTTTGTTCTGGCATTTTGACTTTTGTTTCCATGTATAGCCGCTGAGGTTATTCCATCTTTTTCTAGTTGTCCACAAAGACGATTTGCACCATGTTTTGTTCTTGTAAAGATTAGTACTTGTTTCCATTTTCCATCAGAGATAAGATGGCTAACAAGTTCTCTTTTACGCACTTTATCAACTGGATAAACAGTTTGTTTTACACTTTGAGAAGCTGTATTGCTTCGTGCGACTTCTATAAAAGTTGGTGAGTTTAGTAATCTTTGAGAAAGTTTTTTTATCTCATCTGAGTATGTTGCAGAGAAGAGTAGATTTTGTCTTTGTTTTGGTATGACATTTAAAATCTTTTTTATATCATTTATGAAACCCATATCCAACATCCTATCAGCTTCATCTAGTATGAAAAAATTTATATGTGATAGATCTATGGTTTTTTGAGATAGATGGTCTAAAAGTCTTCCTGGTGTTGCTACAACTATATCAACGCCTTTACGGAGTGCTGCTATTTGTGGATTTATTTTTACTCCACCGAAAATCACTGTTGATTTGTATGGAAGATATTTAGAATAAGTTTGAACACTATCGCCAACTTGTGCTGCTAACTCTCTTGTGGGTGTTAAGATAAGTACTTTTATCTGATTTTTTGTTTTTGTGGTTTTGTCTCTACTTAGTAGTTCTAATATGGGTAAAGTAAAACCAGCTGTTTTACCTGTTCCTGTTTGCGCACCTGCTAAAATATCTTTTTTTTGAAGTATAACTGGAATTGCTTGAGCTTGGATGGGTGTTGGTTGCGTGTAGCCTTGCTCTTTGATAGCTTTTAGTAGTGGAGCTGATAAACCTAGATTGTTAAATGACATAAATTTCCTATTGTTAATATAATCTCTATAGTACCCTTAATGTCATTAACTTTTTTATTTTTCGTCTATATTTAGTGCTTTATGAATATCTTCTATAGAGTTTAGATGTGGATTTATGATGTAGTGTTTGTTTAGTAGTTGATTTAGTTTGTTTGGGTTAAATCTCCAATGTTTCTCTTTATCAAAATCTTTATGATTTATCATTTTTGTATGAAGTTCATTTAGCGTCGGTGTTTCTTTTTCATCTTTTAAAACTTTATGCATAACAGATACAAGATGCTCATGAGAATCCTCACCCGTATCATCATCTTCGAGTGTTTTTGTAGGCATAAATGCATACACTTTCCATATACCACCACCTAAAGCTATCACAAAAGCTATCATCATCCAAGTTGAAGTGTCAAAATTCATATTTTTCTCCATAGAATATTTTTACCATTTTAGCTAAAATACATTTATGAATGATAAAGTCTTTACAAAACCGATAGAAAAACAGTTTGAATTTAATGAAGAGGTGGCAGTTGTCTTTGATGATATGCTAAATAGAAGTGTGCCATTTTATAAAGAGAGTCAGAAAATTACAGAATTTTTTGCTCTAAAACAGTTAAAAAATGGTGGATTGCTTTATGATTTGGGTTGTTCAACTGCTTCTTTGCTTATTAGTATTTCAAAACAGTTAAAGCCACATGCCAAGTTGATAGGGTTAGATAACTCAGAGGCGATGTTAGAACAAGCTAGAAAAAAGTGTGAGGCTTATGGTGCTGATGTTGAGGTAAAATACGCTGATATATTAGAGTATAAGTATGAAAAAGCAGATGTTTTTGTAAGTAACTATACTTTGCAGTTTGTAAGACCTTTGGTACGGGAGAAGTTGATAGATAAAATATCTTCAGCACTTAAAAAAGAGGGTATTTTTATATTTAGTGAAAAAGTTATAAGTCATCATACGAAATTGAACAAAGATTTGATTGAGTGTTATTATGAGTTTAAAAAAGAGCAGGGTTACAGTGAGTTTGAGATAGGTCAAAAACGGGAAGCTTTAGAAAATATTTTGGTACCATACAGTGAAGAAGAAAATATAAAAATGGCACTGGAAAACGGTTTCACTCATTGTGAAGTTATATTTAGATGGGCAAATTTTACTACTTTTATAGCGATTAAGTAAAATTTACCAAACATTTTTATCGTTTTTCTTTTTACCTACAAAAGCATCTTTTATAGTTGTTGCACCATCTCCTATCTGTTTATAAGTTACTATATCATCTTCTCCACAATCTTTGTGATAGTAGCCTTGAACATCGTAATACTCTTTGCAATCACTATAATATTTTGCAGAGATGCCATGTTTGTTTACGCATCCATTGAATATAAAAACAGTTATAATTAGTAAGAAAATTTTTGTCATATCTTTAAAAAGCATTTTTTATACCTAAACTTTAAAACTCTCTTTTGTTTTGCAATATTTTGTTAAAAAACACTCATCACATTTTGGATTTTTGGCTTTGCAGATGTAGCGACCAAAAAGAACCATCCCTTGATGAAGTGCATGAAGATTGTTTTTAAACTTTTTAACAAGGGTTTGTTCTGTTTTGATGGCTGTTGTATCATCACTGAGACCTAATCTATGTGAAACACGAAAAACATGAGTATCGACTGCCATGAGATTTGCACCTGTATATTCTATCATTACGACATGAGCTGTTTTTTGACCAACACCACCTAATGTGATAAGTTCTTTTTCATCCATTGGAATTTCACCATCATAAACTTCAACTACCCTTTTTGCCATAGCAAGTAAGTTTTTGGCTTTGTTATTAAAAAATGAACAACTTTTTATAAGCTCTTTTATTTCATCAAGTGAAGCTTTGCTCATGGCATGTGGAGTTGGGTATTTTTGAAACAGGGCAGGGGTTATGACATTTACTCTTTTATCAGTACACTGAGCAGAAAGAGCCACTGCTACAACTAATTCATAGGCGTTTTTATACTTAAGTTCTGTAACGGCATCGCTATATTTTTCTACAAAGAGTTTTTGAATCTCTTTTATCTCTTTTTTTGTGGCTTTTTTCATAAATGCAATTTTATCTAAATTTGTGATATAATTTATCAAATCACTTGAGTTGAGGGTATTTCTATGGGTATTTTTTCATTGTTTTCAAAAAAAAAGGCAAAAGTTAATATAGTTTCTCATTGTAATGATATTTTTACAAAAGATATGATTTTTGAAATTTTAAAGTCTAGTAGTTTCATGACACTGCTTTTTACAAAGAAAGATGGGTGGATATGGGCAAATAGATGTTTTTTTAAGACTTTTGGATTTAAAGGTATAGAAGATTTTAGTAGTAAATATGAAAGTATAAGGGAACTTTTTTTAAGTGAAAGTGAAGAGATTTTTACTGAAGATGATAAGAGTTGGCTTGATTATATAAAAAAACATAAAAAAGATGGTTATGAGATAACTATTAAAAATACTAATGAAGATATATTGTATATCAAAGTAAAATGTCATAATCTTTTATACTCAACAGAATTATATGTATTGGAATTGGAAGATATTACTGAATTACATTTTGCAAATGAAAAAATAAAAGAGGTGGAACAACTTAAAACAAAATTTTTAGCAAATATCGGTCATGAATTTAGAACTCCCATGAATGGTATCTTAGGTTTTGTTAAATTATTAGAAGATACAAATTTAGATGCCCAGCAAAAAGGGTATATAAATATGATAGACAGATCTTCTAAAAATCTGATGCTCAACATAGAAACATTGCTTGATCTTTCTCAGATGCAGGGTAATAGGTTGAAAATTGAAAACAACCCTTTTTCTCCTATTTTAGAGATGGAAACTCTTTCTCGTAATTTTACCTATCTAGGTAAAGAAAAAGGGATTAAAATATTAACTTTTATTGACCCAAAATTACCACAAGAACTAGAATCTGATTCAAAAAAGATAGTTCAAATAATGAGTGCTTTAGTTCAGAATGCATTAAAATTCACCTCAAGAGGTGGAAAGGTGATTATAGAAGTCAAACTTCTAAAAAGACGACAAGATGGTGAATGTAGTATAGCCTTTAGTGTAAAAGACAATGGTAAAGGTATAGAAGAGGAACAAATTACCCTTTTAAATGAACCTTTTACAGCTGGAAATCAAGCAGATAAAAGGTTGGGTGTTGGACTAACTTTATGTAGTGGTTTAGTAAATCTTCTTGGCTCAAAGTTAAACATACAGAGTGAAAAAGGTGTTGGCAGTTATTTTAACTTTGTTCTTGATTTTAAAACATCAAAGGGGCAATCGTATAAAATGATGCCAAAGAAAAAGGTTAAAGTTTTACTTCTTGATAAAAAAAGAATTGATGAAGCTAATTTTTTAACGATATATCTGCGTTCGTTTGCCATAGATGTTGTCAAAGCTAATATTTTGGATGAACATGTTTATGATGGTGTTGAGGCTCTTTATATTATTGCTAATCAAGACGACTCTTTATGGATGTTAAAACTTGGAAAATATACCAAAAAATCATCAATTACAATGCTTTTACAAGAGGGTGAGGTTTTACAAGCGAAATTAACTCATTTAGTGGATGAAATAATAAATGAACCACTTTTACCTAGTGTGGTTGCGAAACATTTATATAAGCAATATAATGTAGAGCCATATATAAAAAAATCACAAAATAGGTTACACTTAAAAAGTGATGTGTCAGCCTTGGTTGTGGAGGATAATCTTATAAATCAGAGGCTTATTCAAATACTCTTAGAAGAGTATAATATAGTAGTTTCGATTGCATCAAATGGAAATGAAGCTGTTGATAAGAGTAAGAGAGATAGATTTGATATTATTTTTATGGATATAGATATGCCAGAAAAAAATGGAATTATAGCTACAAGTGAGATAAAAGAGAGAGCTAATCCAAATATTAAAACACCTATTGTTGCTCTTACTGCTATGGCGATGGAAGGTGATAAAGAGATGCTTCTGAACGAGGGGCTTGATGATTACTTGTCTAAACCATTAACTCGCGAAAAATTGGAGAATATTTTAGATAAATATCTAAAAGTTACAGTTTCTTAAGCTGTAATTTCCCTCTGTTTAATAATCATTAACATAAAATTATTAGAATTTCCATATCAAAAGGAAATTAAACATGAAAATCGTAACAAAACTTTTAACAACACTTCTTATAGTTGGTGCAGTTGCAAATGCTCAAACTTTAGTAACAGTCAATGGTGTGAAAATATCACAAAAAGATGTGGATACAGAGTTGATGAATGCAACTCAAGGTAGATTTAATCAAGTCCCAGCAGATAAACAAGCTCAGTTTAGAAAGCAGGTGCTAAAACAGTTAATAACAAAAGAATTGATTTTTGATGATGCTAAAAAAACTGGCGTTTTAAAGTCTAAAGATTTTAAAGATGAATTTGCAAAGATAAAAAAGAGAATAGAAAAAGATTTAGCTATTCAAGTTTGGCAGAAAAGAGAGCTTGATAAAATCAAGATTGCTCAAAAAGAGTTGAAAAATTATTATAATAAAAATAAAGAAGAGTTTGATGAAAAAGAGAGTGTTCATGCTCGTCATATCCTAGTAAAAACTGAGGATGAAGCTAAGAAGATAGTATCTGAATTAAAATCTTTAAAAGGTGATGCTCTTAAAAGTAAGTTTATAGAGTTGGCAAAATCAAAATCAACTGGACCTAGTGGACCAAAAGGTGGAGATTTAGGGTATTTTGCTAAAGGTCAAATGGTACCAGCGTTTAATGATAAAGTTTTTTCTATGAAAGTTGGAGAAGTTTCTTCACCAGTTAAAACACAGTTTGGTTACCATGTTATCTATTTGGAAGATAAAAAAGCTAAAAAAACCAGATCTTTTGATGAGGTTAAATCATTTATAGAACAAAGACTAAAAATGGAAAAATTTAAAACTATCATAAAGAAAAAAATGGAAGCATTGCAAAAAAAAGCAACTATAAAATAAATTTATGAAAACTACTCCTATCTCTGAACTATTTTTAGATGGGAGGAAGTTTCTTGTTAAAAGGGATGAGCTTATTGATCCCTATTTAGCAGGAAACAAATACAGAAAACTCTACATTTTACTTCAAACTCCAAAACTTCATCTTAACAAAATTATCTCCTATGGTGGAACTCAGTCAAATGCGATGTTAGCTATCGCCAAAATGTGTCACGATAAGGGTTGGGAATTTGTTTACTATACAAAACCTATAAGTAAAACACAAAAAGAACAAACCATAGGAAATTATTTTCATGCTTTGCGTCTTGGCATGTGGCATGTGGAGATAGAATATGAAAAATATAAAGATTTTATAGCATCATTGAGACCAAATCTTGATGAGAAAACATTTATTATAGATCAAGGTGGTGCAGTTGTAGAGGCTGATGAGGGACTTTGTGTCTTAGCAGATGAGATAAGAGAACAAAACCCACATGCCAAAGCTTTAGCAACTCCAAGTGGAACAGGGACAACAGCTTTGTATTTAGCACTAAATTTACCTGAATATAAAGTATATACAACTCCATCTATTGGAGATGTGGATTACTTGAAAAAACAGATGGCTGCATTGCATCCCATACCAAAAAACCTAATTATCCTAAAACCAGAAAAAAAATACCATTTTGCAAAACTATATCCAGAATTTTTAGAGATTTATAAAAAACTATTGGCATGTGGGATTGAGTTTGATTTACTTTATGCCCCTGGCATGTGGAAAGCTTTGCTTGAACAAACTACTGAAGATATACTCTATATTCATAGTGGTGGAGTTAGTGGAAACGAGAGTATGCTTAAGAGGTATGAAAAGTTTAATTTGCCACCAAAGTAGCACAAAAAAAATAAAAAATCTAGTATAATACCTCCAAATAAAAAAAAGGATTTTAAAAATGAATAATATATTTGAAAAATTAACACATAATATGACACAAGCAATAGAGTCTGCCATCTCGTTGGCATTGCATAACAAAAATCAAGAGGTGACTCCTGTACACTTTATTTGGGCGTTGTTGGCAAATAGTGATTCAGTATTAAATCAGATGTTTAACAAGATGAACATAGATAAAGTAGCAATAGAGTTGGATGTTAAAAGTTTGGCTGCAAAATTGCCGACATCTTCAACTATATCAAAAGAAAACATTAAACTTTCAAGAGAGTTTGTTTCAACACTTGAAAACGGTGCTGGACTTATGACACAAAACGGAGATTCATTTTTAGCAGTAGATACATATATACTTGCAAACTTAAAAAATGAACCTTTTAGCTCTATCATAGGAAAATATGTTGATTCTATGGAATTAGCTAAAAATCTTGAAGCAACTCGTGGTGGTGCAAAAATAGATTCTCAAAGTTCTGATGAAACATTGGAATCATTGGATAAATATGGTATAGATTTGACAAAAGAAGCAGCTGAGGGAAATTTATCTCCTGTTATTGGTAGAGATGAAGAGATAACTCGTATGATGCAGATACTCATTAGAAAAACCAAAAACAATCCTATGCTTTTAGGTGAACCAGGGGTTGGTAAAACTGCCTTAGTTGAGGGACTTGCACAAAGAATTCAAAGTGGTAATGTTCCAACTTCATTACAAAACAAAAGGGTAGTTGCACTTGATATGAGTTCACTTATCGCAGGAGCAAAATATCGTGGAGAGTTTGAAGACAGACTAAAAGCTGTTATAGATGAAGTAAAACAAAGTGGAAATATCATTTTATTTATAGATGAAATTCATACCATAGTTGGTGCTGGAGCGTCTGAAGGAAGCATGGATGCAGCAAATATTTTAAAACCTGCACTTGCTCGTGGAGAGTTGCATACTATCGGGGCAACAACTTTAAAAGAGTATAGAAAATATTTTGAAAAAGATGCGGCACTTCAAAGAAGATTTTTACCAATCAATCTTGATGAACCGACTGTAAATCAGTCTTTACAAATCTTAAGAGGGATAAAAGAGAGACTGGAAGCTCACCATAATGTAGCTATCACAGACTCTGCTTTAGTAGCCGCTGCAAAACTTAGTGACAGATATATTGCAGACAGGTTTTTACCAGATAAAGCGATAGACCTTATAGATGAAGCGGCAGCTGAGCTTAAAATGCAAATAGAGAGTGAGCCAAATGTACTTAGTGCGGCTAAGAGAAAAGTGAGTGAGTTAAAAGTTGAGCAAGAAGCACTTAAAATGGAAGATTCTACTCAAAATACAAAAAGACTTGATGAGATAGTCAAAGAGTTGGCTGATGTTGAGGAAGAGGTTAGAAAACTAGAATCTCAATTCAATACGGAAAAAGAGGTATTTGAAAAAATCTCTACTATAAAAGGTGATATTGAGGTTCAAAGAAGGGAAGCCCAAGTTGCTAAAAATAACTCAGACTTTAATAAAGCTGCAGAGATAGAATATGGCAAAATTCCAGCTCTTATAGAGGAAGAAAAAAGATTAAATGAACAATGGGATGAGATGCAAAAAGCTGGAACTCTGCTTAAAAATTCTGTGGATGAAGCATCGATTGCAAGTATTGTCTCAAGATGGACAAACATACCAGTAAACAAAATGCTTCAAGGGGAAAAAGATAAAATAATCCATGTTGAAGATGAGTTAAACAAAGATGTTGTTGGTCAAGGCAAAGCTACACATGCCGTAGCAAGAGCGATAAAAAGAAACAAAGCTGGTTTATCAAGTAAAAACAGCCCAATAGGTAGCTTTTTATTCCTTGGACCGACAGGTGTTGGTAAAACTCAAACTGCAAAAACTTTAGCAAAATTTTTGTTTGATAGTGAAGATGCTATGATAAGAATAGATATGAGTGAGTATATGGAGAAACATGCAGTTTCAAGACTTGTGGGAGCTGCACCTGGGTATGTTGGCTACGAAGAGGGTGGACAACTTACTGAGGCAGTTAGGAGAAAACCATATAGTGTTATACTTTTTGATGAGGTTGAAAAAGCACATCCAGATGTGTTCAATATGCTTCTTCAGGTTTTAGATGATGGTCGTTTGACTGATAACAAAGGTGTGACAGTGGATTTTACAAACACTATTATTATCCTTACATCAAACATAGCGAGTGATAAAATCATCAATAATCCTCAAAGTGATGAGCTAAATGAGATGGTTATGGCAGAACTTAGAAGTGCATTTAAACCTGAGTTTTTGAACCGTCTTGATGATGTGGTGATATTTAATGCTCTTGGTCAAGATGAGATTAGAGGTATAGTAGATATTTTCTTCAGAGATATTGCTGCAAAAGTTGAAGAAAGAGATATAACACTAAGCTTGAGTGAAAGTGCAAAAGCATACATAGCAGAGGCTGGATTTGATCCTGTTTATGGTGCTAGACCACTGAAAAGAGCATTGTATGAGATAGTAGAAGACAGACTTGCTGACCTTATTTTAGAAGGCAGAGTAACTGAAGGCTCAAGTGTTGAGTTTGATGTGCAAAATGGTGAGATAGAGGTAAAAGTCTCTTAAAAAACATCTGATGGGTACGGTTAAAACCGTACCTCCAAAATTTTTGTTGAACTTCGTAAATAAAGTTGCGATATAATTTGCCTATGAAAATCTTTATAACTATTTTACTCTTATCGTTATCATTGTTAGCTGAGATGGGTGATTGTTTGACTTGTCATCCAAAACTTACATCAGATATACAAAATGACACACGACATAAACCTATGAAGACATGTATAAAGTGTCATACAAAGAATGAGAGTTCAGTTTTAGAATGTGGAGATAAGTGTTTTAAATGTCATAAAAAATCTGATATGGAAGATGAAAATATACCTGAACATAGAGTTTTTGAAGATTGTAGAGAGTGTCATGTAACAAAAATACATAAAATGTTTGACCCTTCTAGCTCGTTTGACCAATCTCATCAGGAGTCATTACAAGATTTGTTATCTAATTGATTTAGAACTTAACCACATTTTAAGTAAGTTTTATGTAAGATTTCGAACTTAATTTTAAATAAGGATATGTCGAATGAAAAGAACATACCAGCCACATAATACACCGAGAAAAAGAACTCATGGTTTTAGAGCTAGAATGGCTACTAAAAACGGTCGTAATGTTTTAAATCGTCGTCGTGCTAAAGGTCGTAAAAGATTGTCAGTTTAGGCGGATTTTATACTCTGAAACAACATAAGGAGTTTCAGTATATTTATAGAAAAGGGAAAAGTCAACACTCTTCGAGTGTGGTGCTTTTTTTCTTACCTCAAAATAAAATTCACAAAGTAGGATTTACAGCAACTAAAAAAATTGGTAATGCTGTGATCAGAAACAGGGCTAAAAGAGTTATGAGAGCTTTGTTTCGTGAATACTCCAAATCTCTCAAAGATGGTTCTTATATATTTGTTGCAAAACAATCATTAGTTACAACTCCACATGCCAAAGTCAAACAAGATTTTGAAAAAGTTATATCAAAAAATAGAGCGTTTTTATAAATGATTAGAAATATACTTCTCAAGTTTTTATGGATATATCAAAAGTTTTTTACTCTTATTGGGTTTGGAAGTTGTAGATATTACCCAACTTGTAGCGAATATGCACGAATTCATTTTGAAAATAACTCCATTTCAAGTGCTTTTTACCACACTTTTACTAGAATACTGCGTTGTAATCAATTATTTGATGGTGGTATAGAGTATCCATTACTGGATAAACTATCACAAAAGCCCACAAAATTAGGGGTTGATTCTATAAAATATTGGTTGGTTCCAAATAAAAAAAACCGTTATTACATTATAAAAAATTTTTCATATAAAGGTAAGTCGTGTTAGATAAAATGACATCAAATCAAAGATTAATGTTCGCCGTGGCATTGTCTATCGTTTTTTTCGTAGCTTATACAGCAATTTTTCCACCAGTGGAGCAAGATCAAGCAGAAGTTTTAAATAAAACTGAAGCTCTAAAAGATGCAACACCAGTTGTTCAAACTAAAGAAAAAGAGGTTAGTTTTGCAACACCAGTAAAAGGTGTAAAAACTTCTTCAAATGATATAGTAACCATAACTGGTAAAGATTATATTATGAAGATAGATACTTTAGGTCGTATCAGTTCTAAAGAGTTGTTGCAAGAGAAATTTAATAACAAAGATGGAACTCATGCTCAACTCATACAAGAAAAAAGCACTAAACCACTTTTTGTAAGATTTGGTGATGAAGCTTTAAATAATGAGGCTATGCAGGTACCATATACTGCTTCAGTTTCAAGTGTTACTTTAGATAATTCACCAAAAACTATTACATTAACGCAAAAGTTGTCATCATTGACTCTTCAAAAGAAATTGACTTTTTATCCTGATGGTCACTATGATATAGCAATGTCACTTTCTCAAGATAAAAAATATTTTATATATCTTGGTGATAGACCAAAAGTAAACACTAAAGAACAGATGATGAGTGCTGTTGGCGTTATGGTTTATACTGGTGATGAGATTCTTACTATGATTGAAGATGGTGATGCTGATAGTAGAAAGGTCTTTAGTGATGTTAGTGTGTTAGCTTCTTTTGATCAATACACTGCTATTGTTATGTATGGATTTAAGAAAGATGAAAATATTATTATAGACAGTGGTGTGGATGAAAATCCAGTTGCATATTTTGAGGGAACTCAAAATATGAAGCTACATGGATATATAGGTCCAAAAGAGTACAATACTCTTAAAAATATAGATCCAATTTTAACACATGTTATAGAATATGGTTGGTTTACATTTGCAGCAAAACCAATGTTTAAGCTTCTTTCATGGTTGTATGGAATTTTTGGTAACTGGGGTTGGGCTATCATTGCATTGACTTTAGTTATAAGAGCTGTTTTATACCCTTTGACATACAAAGGTATGATGTCTATGCAAAAAATCAAAGAGCTTTCTCCTAAACTTAAAGAGATTAAAGAGAAGTATAAAGGTGATCCACAACGAATAAACTCAGCGACTATGGAACTTTATAAAAAACATAAGGCAAATCCACTTGGTGGATGTTTGCCTATGGTTTTACAAATCCCAGTATTTTATGCGATTTATCGTTTGCTTCTTAACTCTGTTGAGCTTCAAGGAGCGCCGTGGTTGTTGTGGGTAAATGACCTGTCTCGTATGGATCAGTACTATATTTTACCGATTTTAATGGGTGCTTCAATGTTTTTACAACAAAGAATGACACCAAATAATTTTACAGACCCAATGCAAGAAAAAATTATGAAATATCTTCCAGTTATTTTTACATTTTTCTTTTTGAATTTCCCATCAGGTTTAGTTCTTTACTGGTTTGTAAACAACCTTTTCTCAATTCTTCAGCAGTTTATTGTTAATCAACAATTTGCTAACCAAAAAGATGCACAAGCCGCTATAGAAAGAAATGAGGCTAAAAAAGAGAATTCTGGAAGTAAAAAATGATTAAGATTGAAGCAATTACATTAGAAAAAGCGTATCAAGATGCTGCTTTAACTCTAAAGTGTTCTGTAACAGAATTAGCTATAGAAGTCGTGCAACATCCTAGTAATGGTTTTTTAGGATTATTTAAAAAGACAGCTATCATAGTTGCAACTATAGATTCTAAAAAAATTGTAGCACAAGAGGAGCCTGTAGTTGAACAAAAAGAGGTAGTTGTTCAAAAGAAAACAACTCCACAAAAGGAACAACCACAACAGCAAGAAGCTCCTCAGGCTATATTAAATGACACAATTATGCCAGAGTCTTTTGTGAGTGATCAAGACGATGAAGAAGATGAAGATTTGGCAAGTGGCTTGGATTATACCGCTGATTATGATGAAGATGAACAGGATGCAGAATCCATAGACGAAGTGGCAAATATCGTAAAAGAAAAGATAAATTCACTTTTTACTCATGCATGTTTTAATATAGATGAGATAGTGGTAAGTGTTTATGATGAAAATACTTTACTTGTTGAGTTTAATGGCGATGATGCTGCTTTGCTTATAGGTAAAGAGGGTTACAGATATAAAGCACTTTCATATATGATTTTTAACTGGTTAAATATCACATACGGTGTGCAACTTCGCCTTGAGATAGCAGAGTTTTTACAAAATCAAGAGGAGTCCGTATCAAGATACCTTGTAAATGTTTGTGAAAATGTAGATAGAGATGGAAGAGCGCAAACTAAGATTCTTGATGGTGTACTGATTCAAATAGCACTAAGAGAACTTCGTGAAAAATATCCAAATAAATATGTAGCTATTCGCTCAACTCGTGATGGTCTAAAATATATCATCATAAACGATTACCACTCAAACTAATTATGACTGATACCATAAGTGCCATTGCAACAGCTAATGGCATAGGCTCCATAGCAATCATCCGAATAAGTGGTGATGGGGCTTTGGAGATAGCTAAAAAACTCACAAAAAAAGATACTTTAATTCCCCGTTATGCAACTCTAAGTAATATTTATAATCAAAAAAATGAACTTATAGATGAATCTATAGTTATATATTTTAAAGCACCTTACTCTTTTACTGCAGAAGATGTTGTAGAGATACAGTGTCACGGTGGTTTTATAGTTGCTCAAAGTATTTTGAAAGAGACTTTGGCATGTGGAAGCAGGTTGGCAAATGCAGGTGAGTTTAGCAAAAGAGCTTTTTTTAATGGACGGATAGATTTAAGTGAAGCAGAAGCTATTGCACAATTGATTGAGGCAAAAAGTGAGGATGCTGCTAAGATTTTAGCCTCACAAATGAAAGGTTCACTAAAAGAGTATATAGAAAAAATCCGTGATGAGATTATCCATATATTAGCTTATTCTGAAGTGACTATTGATTATGCAGAGGAAGATTTACCTGATGATTTGCTAAGGAGTATCGAGGATAAACTAAATTCACTCATAAGCTCTTTAAAATCAACACTCGTAGCATCAAAAGCCAGAGAGGGTCTTATGCAGGGATTTAGAGTTGCCATAGTTGGTAAGCCAAATGTTGGTAAGAGTTCCCTTTTAAATGCACTTTTAAATTTTAACCGAGCCATAGTCAGTGACATAGCAGGAACAACTAGAGATACCATAGAAGAGCAGGTAAAAATTGGCACTCACCTTATTCGCATAGTTGATACTGCAGGGATAAGAGAAGCAAATGATGAGATAGAGAGGATAGGGATAGAGAGAAGTTTAGAGGCGATAGAACAAAGTGATATAGTTGTAGCACTTTTTGATGCTTCAAGAGAGTTTGACAGCGAAGATGAACAGATAGTTTCACTTATCAACTCACATGCCAAAGAAAAAGATGTAATTTATATAAAAAATAAGATAGATTTAGAATCTAAATTCTCACATGCCAAGATAGGTTTTGATTTGGAGTTAAATTCAAAAGAAAATGTAGATTCTTTGGTGGAAGTTTTAAAAAATATAATGGATACAACAAACTCAAGTGATGAGATGATGTTGATTTCACAAAGACAAATCTCAGCAGTTCAAAATACACTTACAAATATCCAAGAAGCACTTATGCCACTAGAGACTCAAGAGTTAGAGATATTTTCTTTTCATTTAAATGAAGCTATAAAAGAGATGGCAAGTATAACCAGACCGTTTGACAATGATGAGATGTTAGATAAGATGTTTGGTTCGTTTTGTTTGGGGAAATAGTTTGAAATACATAGCCGTAGATTTAGGATTAAAAAGAATTGGTCTTGCATATTCTGCTCATAAGGATATAGTAACTCCATTACCTGCTGTGATGAGGAAAAATCGCAACCAAGCTTCAAGAGATGTTAAAAAAGTTCTTGATGAGTGGGAAGTTGATGCCATAGTCGTGGGAATTCCTCTTGGTGGAAGCAGTGAAGATGAGATGAGAAGACGGATAGAGCATTTTATGAATCTGGTTGACTTTAAGGGTGATTTGTTTTTTCAAGATGAAGCAGGAAGTTCACTTGAAGCTGAAGCTATGATGAAAGGTGAGATAAAGTATATCCGTGATGGCAGGATAGACTCTATCTCAGCGATGATTATTTTACAAAGGTTTTTAGCTAAATAACACCAAAAAACTCAGCTGCCTCCTCTTCATCATCAGTAAGATTTTCTTTTGCAAAGTCTGGGTCGTTTTCTATAAGTTCTTTAGCCTTGTTTTTACAAAAATCAAATAAAACTTCTTTGGCATG
>Ga0256842_1001029_pt1 | contig 23579 bp, 25 predicted proteins | sample 4559240metaG_FD_185973 | JGI IMG/M metagenome (GOLD analysis project Ga0256842, IMG submission 185973) | Hydrothermal vent microbial communities from Guaymas Basin, Mexico - 4559-240 | ecosystem: Environmental > Aquatic > Marine > Hydrothermal vents | place: Mexico: Guaymas Basin | collected... | reverse complement strand
AATCAATAAAGATAAAATATTATAATTTATTTTTTTAATTAAAAAATAAATTATAAGGTCTTTGTAAATCTTTATCTAATTCTAAAATACTAAAATTTCTACTTTTTTTTATAAACTCTTTACCATCAAAATAGATTATAAGAGTAGGTACTGTAAAGATACCAAGTGTTCCACAAAGTTCTTGGTTTTCTTGAGCATCTAAATATATTTGAGATATTTTTGTATATTTCTCATCTAAAAGTTGTTTAATTTGAGGTTGAAGTATTTTACAAACACCACAATTTTTACCACTGAAATATATCATCATTGCACTATTATTGATTAATAAGTTATTTAGTTCTTCTTGTGTCATCTTATCTCTTTTAATATTTTTAATATGTTATTTTTGGATTTTATTGATTTTTTGAATGTTAATAAAGAATAAAAGCCCTACTTAAAGGGCTTTTATTTTATAAAGATTACAGTCTAGACTCGTATCTTCTTAACATATAAAGTTTTTTTAATGCTTTTTTTCTTGCATTGATTTTTTGTTTCTTTTTCTTTTCTGGATTAGATTCAAAATATCTTCTTGCTCTTGTTTCTGTAACGATCAAACTTCTATCACATTGTTTTTTAAATCTTCTGTATGCTTCGTCAAATGATTCGCTATCTTTTACTTTTATACCTGGCACTGTAACATCACCTACTTTCTTTTATCGATTTGTTGTATTTTTGGTATATTTTTTACAACTATAAAATTAAGTTGTGATTCTACTTAAATTTATCTTAATATTACTTTAAGTATAATGGCAAAAAATAAAATTATAGGTAGTAATATGAATTTAACACATTTAGATCAAAATGATAGACCAAAAATGGTAGATGTATCAGCAAAAGATGATACAAGTAGAGTAGCCATTGCAAGTGGAAAAATACAAATGAGTCAAGAAGCATTTAACAATGTAGTAGAAAATCAAAACAAAAAAGGTCCAGTTCTTCAAACAGCAGTAATTGCAGCTATTATGGGTAGTAAAAAAACTCCAGATCTTATCCCTATGTGTCATCCTTTACTTTTAAGTGGAATAAATTGTGATGTAGAACAAATAGATGATCTTCCTGGATTTAAACTTATAGTAAAAACAAAACTAAAAGGTCAAACAGGAGTTGAGATGGAAGCTCTTACAGGAGTATCTGTTGGGCTTCTTACAATATATGATATGGTAAAAGCTATAGATAAAGGTATGATAATAAGTGATATTCAACTTGAACATAAAAGTGGTGGAAAAACTGGAGATTTTAATAGATGATAGATCTAAACAATCATAAACTTGAACTTGAATATCCATGTAAGTGGTGCTATAAAATAGTACTTTTAAATGAAAAGAATGCAAAAAAAATAACGAAAACAATTTTAGAAGATAGAGAACATAAAATTACAAATTCTAAAACAAGTGCAAAAGGAAAATTTAAAAGTTATAATGTAGATTTAACAGTGCATAGTGATAAAGATAGAGAAGATTTGCATAAAAAATTTCATTCACATAAAGATATTAAGATGGTGGTTTAGATGGAGAGATATCTATATGAAAATGATTTAATTAAAATAGCAATTGAAGAGTTTGAGATACCTTGGCTTAAGATATTTACAAAAGAGCCTATAAAAGAGTTTAGTCAATGTTCAAATGAGTTACAACTTGAGATATTAAGAGTACTAAATATTATAGAAATAGAGATGTTAAACTATTTTGAACCTACTAAAGTAAATATAGCTTCTTTTGGCAACTATATGCCACTCGTTCATTTTCATATACAAGCTAGATTTAAAAATGATAGTTATTTTCCTGAGCCTACTTGGGGTAAAAAACAAAGAGATTCTCAATTAAACTTAAAAAATAGTGATATTTTTTATAAAAATTTAATTTTAAAGCTAAAATAGGATATAATGGGCATTATGGATAGACGAACATTTTTATTATTATCAGCATTAAGTCCAATTATGGCAAAAGATTTTATAGATCATAGAGGTGATATATATCTTACAAAAGATGATATGCATACAGCGTATATTTTAAAAAAGCGATTAAAAGCTTTAAAAAGATATGTAGGATATGCAAATTTTAATATTATCTCTTATGATAGAGCTTTATTTTACGGTAGAAATTACTCTTATGTAGGAGCATTTACAAAAAAAGAGCAAGATTTTATAGAAAAACTTTTTTTTAGTGATCCCAAAGAGTTTAAGTTTTATGGTAAAAAAACAGTTCCTAACCTCACATATAGTGTAAATAAAAAAGAGATTGTAAAGATACCACACTCTGGACATTTTTTGTACAAAGGTAAACCTCTTGAAGATTATGGAAGAATATTAAAAGATGTTCATAGTGATCTTATTCTCACATCTGGAATTAGAAATGTTATAAAACAATTAGATTTATACTTAAATAAACTAAAAAAATATAATGGTGATTTAGCAAAGGCTTCAAGGGTTATAGCCCCTCCTGCATTTTCTTATCATACAATACATGATTTTGATATAGGTAAAAAAGGGTGGGGATACAAAAATTTCACAGCTGCATTTGCAAAAACTCAAGAGTTTAGGGCAATAAGAAAATTAACTTATGTAGATATAAGATACAAAACAAATAATAAAGATGGTGTTAGATATGAACCATGGCATATAAAGGTTATATAATTTGAAAAAAAATAGTTACAAGGTACTTCTAGCACTATTAGTTGTACCTTTTTTAGTTACAGCATGTAATGAAAAAAATCAACCATATCAAGAGACTATAAAACATATTAGTTTAGAAAAATCAAATGTAAAAAATATTACTAAAAAACAACCAGTTATAGTTAAAGATAAAACTAAACAAAAAATAGTTCAACAAAAGAAAGTAAAACAAGAGATAGTTTATAAGAAAAAAAAAGTTAATCAACCAATAAAAGATATAAAAACTTTAACTTGTAAATCCTATCCAAAACAAATTTTACAAAGAAGTAGTTGTACTAATAGTGTAGCTTCTAAAACATTAAGTTTTGATATTATAAAAAAAGGATTTGATACAAATAATACACTTTTAATAGTAGGTGGTATTCAAGGTGATGAACCAGGTGGTTTTATGGCAGCATCACTTATAGCAACTCATTATAAAATAACTAAAGGATCTATTTGGGTAGTACCTAATTTTAATTTTTATTCTATTATTAAAAGAAATAGAGGTCCTTTTGGAGATTTAAATAGAAAATTTGCAACATTATCAAAAGATGATCCTGATTATGAATTGGTACAAAGAATGAAAAGTTATATTTTGGATCCTCATATATCTATGGTTATAAATCTTCATGATGGAAGTGGGTATTATAGACCAAAATATATAGATAAAAATCATAATCCATCAAAATGGGGAAATGCATCTATAATAGATCAAAATATTTTACCAAATGTTACTAGATATAGTAATATAAAAGAGATATCAGATAAAATTTGTAATAATGTAAATAAAAAATTATTAAAAGAAGAGGATAAATTTCGTACAAAAAATACCCATACAAAATTTAAAAAAACCTTTGAAGAAAAAGAGATGGCAAAAACTTTAACATATTTTGCTATTACCCATAATAAAGCAGCTTTAGGAAATGAATCTAGCAAAGATTTAACAACAGAACAAAGAGTATATTATAAGCTTCTTTCAATAGAATCTTTAATGGATCAAATGGGTATAAAATATAAAAGAAAATTTAATCTAAATCCACAAGTTATTAAAAATATTTTTGATAATGATATAGAGATATCACTTTATGATGGTAAAATTAATCTTCCTTTATCAAAAATAAGAAATATTTTAAAATATTTTCCAGTAAGAGAGGATGGTACTATAGATTTTGTACCATCAAATCCTCTAATATCAATTATTAGAGAAAAAGATATATACACTATATATTATGGTAATAGAAGATTATTTAAATTAAAAGCTGACTATATTAAGCATCTAAAAGAACAATTAGCTATAGATATAATTGTTGATAATAGTAATAAAAAAGTTCATTTTGGTGATATTGTGGAAGTTTCGGATTCTTTTTTAATAAAACGACCAGAAGGTTACAGAGTAAATATTATAGGATATACAACAAAAGGTGGTATAGAAACAGATAAAACTATAAAATATAAGCATATGATAAAACGATTTTCTATAGATAGAACGGGAAAAAAATATCGAGCAGAGTTTTATAAAAATAATAAATTTGTGGGTATGATAGTAATAAAGTTTAAATAAAGGGTATAATTTGACCGATATAGATGCATTTTTAAACAATTTAGATTCAGCTAACTTATCTGTTCCTTTTGGAAGAATAATAAATATTACAAATACTACAATAATAGCAAATGGCTTGGATGTTGCTATTGGAGATATTGTAAAAGTTGAGTCAGTTGCTCATCTATATACTGTTTTAGGTATGATAGCTTCTATAGATGATCAATCTTTTACAATAGTGCCTTTTTCTTTTATAGATGGTTTTAGAATAGATGATAAGGTTTATTTACAAAAAGAGGGTTTAAATATAAAGTGTGGATATGGACTTTTAGGAAGAGTTATAAATGCTTTAGGGGATCCTATAGATGGCAAAGGTAAGCTTACAAATCTTGAAGAGAGTTTTCCTATAAATAGAGAAGCGATGTCTCCACTTGAAAGAGGAATTATTGATCAAAAATTTAGCACAGGTGTAAAAACAATAGATTCTATGCTTACATGTGGTAAGGGTCAAAAAGTGGGTATTTTTGCAGGATCTGGAGTGGGAAAATCTACTTTAATGGGTATGATTGTAAAAGGTTGTGAAGCTCAAATAAAAGTAATAGCATTAGTTGGAGAAAGGGGTCGTGAAATACCTGAATTTATCCATTATAATCTTGGAAATAATCTTGAAAATACAGTAATCATAACAGCAACTAGTGATGAATCATCATTAATGAGAAAATATGCAGCATTTACATCTATGGCAGTAGCTGAATTTTTTAGAGATAAAGGGCATGATGTACTTCTTATGATGGATAGTGTAACACGATTTGCTATGGCTCAAAGGGAAATAGGATTAAGTACTGGTGAACCTCCTACTCAAAAAGGCTATCCACCTAGTGTATTTGCACTTCTTCCTCAACTTATGGAAAGAGCAGGATCAAATAGATTAGGTACAATTACGGCATTTTTTACAGTATTAGTAGATGGTGATGATATGAGTGATCCAATAGCAGATCAAAGTAGATCTATATTAGATGGACATATAGTTTTAAGTAGAAAATTAACAGAAGAGGGGCTTTATCCACCTATAGATATACTTCAAAGTGCTTCAAGGGTAATAGATAAAGTTATATCTAAGGAACAATATAATAACTTTTTAAAGTTAAAAAGGGTATTATCTCTTATAAAAGAAAATGAAGTTTTACTTCGTGTTGGTGCGTATAAGCGTGGCATGGACAAAGAGTTAGATATGGCTTTATTGAAAAAAGATAAAATTCGTGAGTTCTTAACTCAAGGAGTTAATGAAATTTATTCTTACAATAAAATTGTAAGTATGTTAGAAGGGGTGACAAATGATTGATACATCAAGAACAATGTTATATTATGTAAATAATTTAAATACAAAAAATGCACAAATAAGTTATTCTATGGGGTCAGGAAAAGCTATTAAAGATGGTAGTGATGATTCTACTTTGTTTGCAACACTAAATAATCTTGAAGATAAATTAAGAGTAACAAAAGATTTAGATCTACAGCTAGTTAAATCTAAAGCTATTAATGATAGTGCAGATCGAAGTGTAGCAGATGATAAGCAGATATTAGAAGATATAAAAGTAGATCTACTTAAATCTTTAAATGATGGTATGGATAGAGATGATAAGCTAGCTCTTGCTACAAATATGAGAGGGATGAGAGAAAATCTTATAGACCAATCAAATACTGAAGTTGATGGGGAATTTGTATTTTCAGGTTCAGATACAACAACAAGGGCTATAATAAAAGATAAAGACTATAAATTAAATGGTAAAGTTACTTATGAGGGAAATGGTTTTTTAAGACAAATAGCAGTAGCACCTGGTAGTTATAGAGATAGAGGGATCACTGCTTATGATGTAAACTTTTATACAGCAAGTAAAGCTGGTGCAGGAGAATCATTTACATTTAGTGCAGGAGAGAGAATAATAGATGAAAATGGAAATGAATGGAAGTTAAATGATGCAAAAGATAAACTTCAAAAATATGATCATAACGGTAAATTATATGATCCAGCAATTGAATTAAGTATAGATTCAGATACAGATGAACAGGAAGCTACAGATGATTCACAAGCAGTACAAGCTACTTATACTATTGATGCACTTCCTGATCAACCAGCAGGAAGAGTTTTTGAAGCTAAACATAATTATTTTGATGATTTAAATATTGTTATAAATGCACTTGAAGGAAAAGTAACTCAACTTGATGGAACAGCAGGTGCTACTGTTGATGATGATGTTGTAGATGATACATTAAGAACAGGTTTAGATCACACTGCAAAACAATACAATGCCACAAATATAGGACATGGGGAACTAGGTGGAAGAAATAAAGTATTTGATGTAGCTTATGAAAAAAATGAAGCAAAAATTACAAATTATAATATACTTTTACAACAATATGGAGGTGCTGATCTTACAAAACTTTCTATGGATTCTAAAGCCCTAGAGATGACATATAGTGCATTGTATTCTACTATTTCAAAGTTAAATGATTTAACTTTATTAAAATATTTAAATTAATAAAAGATTAAAATTATATGAATATAAGGGAGATATTTTTTAGAAAAGAGTATGTGCTAGTATCATTTATTTTTGCGATGTTAGCTATTATTATAGTTCCACTTCCTAAGTGGATGCTAGACTTTTTTCTTATTTTATCATTAACTTCTGGTATATTAATACTTCTTATATCATTGTTTATTCAAAAACCTACAGATCTTTCTACATTTCCAACATTATTGCTTATATTGGTTTTATTTAGGCTCTCCTTAAATATCGCAACAACCCGTTCCATTCTAGGAGAGGGGCATTTGGGTCCTGATCATGTTAGTTCCATAATTGCAGCTTTTGGGGAATTTGTTGTTGGTGGAAATATGGTTATAGGTGTTGTTATTTTTATTATTTTAGTATTGATTAATTTTATGGTTGTTACAAAAGGTGCAGGTAGAGTTGCTGAAGTACAAGCTAGATTTTCACTAGATTCATTACCAGGTAAACAGATGGCTATTGATGCAGATCTAAATGCAGGATTTATAGATGATCTTCAAGCAAAAGAGCGTAGAAAAGAGCTAGCTGGTGAAGTAAGTTTTTATGGTACCATGGATGGATCTGCAAAATTTGTAAAAGGTGATGCTGTTGCAGGTATTATTATAACACTTGTAAATCTTATAGGTGGGCTTATGATTGGTGTTTTCCAACATGGTTTAACTGTAGGAGAAAGTGCAAATATATATACTATTTTAACTATAGGAGATGGACTAGTAGCTCAAATACCAGCACTTATTATCTCAACAGCAACTGCTATTATTATAACAAGATCAGATAATGATGATGAAAAATTTGCAAGTGGGACTATGTCTCAACTTATTAAAGATTCTAAGTCATTGGTTATTACAGGTGTTGCATTGCTTATGTTTGGTTTTGTTCCTGGATTTCCTACTGGAATATTATTTACTATGGGTGGATTACTTGGAACTATTGGATATTTAATTTATATGGTAGAATCAAACCAAGAAAATGCATTTACAAGATTTTTCAAAGATGACAAAGCTCTTCAAAAGAAAAAACAAGAAGAGTTAAAGAAAAAACAAGAGAAAAAGAAAAAGAGATCAAACTTTGTTCCAGATGAGAAAGAAACTATTGATAAAACTATGAAATTAGAGGTTCTTGAACTTAAACTTGGAGCAAGATTACTTAAACTAGTACAAGGGGATAGTGAACTTCTTGATAAAATTAAAGGTATAAGAAAAACAATAGCAGCAGAATTAGGGTTTGTAATACCACAAATTAGAATAAGCGATGATCCTGATCTTCCTATGGATCAATATAGTTTTAATCTAAAAAGAATACCAATAGCAAGTGGAGAGGTTCAGCCGAATCAACTTTTAGCTATGGGTGGAATTGCTAGAGCAAAATTAGAGGGTAAAAAGGTAAAAGAACCTGTATTTAATTTGGATGCTACTTGGATAGATGTAAGTAAAAAAGATGAAGCATTAAATAAAGGATTTACAGTAGTTGATGCACCTACTATTATCTCTACGCATTTATCAGAAATTATAAAAAGACATGCAGAAGATATTATAACAAGACAAGATATAGTAAATATAATTGATAGATTAAAAGAGGATTATCCTATTATTGTAGAAGAAGCTATGAAAGTGTCTTCTTATGGTAGTTTACTTAAAGTTTGTAAAGATCTATTACACGAAAATATACCATTGATTGATATGATCACCATCTTAGAAGCTATGAGTGATATAGCAGAGCATACAAAATCTCCAGATATACTATTAGAACATGTAAGAAGTAAACTTTTTAGACTTATTACCAATAAATTTACAGGTCCAGATGGTGCATTGCATATTATTACTATAAAATCAGAATTAGAACAACAATTTATAGGTAAACTTCAAGAACAACATGGTATTAGTCATTTAATGCTTAGTATAAATGAGATAAATAATCTTGTAACAAAAACAAGAGATTTAGTAGAGCAAATAGAACAAAAAGGTGTACCTACTGTATCTATGATAGTTGATCCTAGTTTAAGAAGAAGATTGGCAGAGATTTTTGAAAAATTTGGATTAAGTATAGCAGTTTTAAGTCATGCTGAGCTTGATTCTAAAGCAGAATTTACAATAGAAGGTACTTTAGAATTTTAAAATATATAGATTTTAAACTAAAGGTATCCTATATTTTAATTATGATAAAATACAAAAATTTATAAAGGTATATAATGAAACCAGAAGTTAGAAAAATGCCTAAAAAAACAGTTATACTATTAATTACATTGGTTATTTTAGGAATATTAAGTTTTTTTGCAGTTGTTTATGGTAAAACAATAAAAGCTACTAAAATTTTAAATCAATTAGGATATAAAAATATTAAAAAAGTACATATATACTCAACACAAGAGTTTTTAAATGAAACTACAAATATCAAAGGTATGCAGTATAAAGTTAGTTTTATAGACCTTAATAAAAATCAAGAGTGTAGAGGCTTTATAGTAAAAGATTTAAAAAACAATGTAGATAAAGATCTAGATTGTAAACAGTTAGGAAAAATATGAGTTTAAAAAAAGATATAAATTATTCAATTTGGTGTGATTTTGTAGAAAGATCATTTTTAGAAGAGGATTTTAAAAAGTTAATTGATAAACAAATTATATATGGAGCAACAAGTAATCCAAGTATTTTTGCACAATCTATTGCTAAATCTTCTGCTTATACACAACAAATATCAATGCTACAAAATAATGAAGCTAAAAAAATATATGAAGAGTTGGCTATAACAGATATAAAAACAGCAGCTGATAATTTAAAATCGTTATATGATAATGATACGGATGATGGTTTTATATCTATAGAGGTTGATCCTACTTTATGTGATGATATGATGGGAACTATTGAGGAGGGGGCTAGACTTTATTCTCAAATAAATTATGATAATGTTATGATAAAAGTTCCTGCAACTAGTGCTGGCTATGGAGCTATGAGAGAACTTACTTCTATGGGTATAAATATAAATGCGACTCTTATCTTTTCCCCAACTCAAGCAAAAGAGTGTGCAAAAGCTTTAGATGAGGGTATTAAAAAAAGTGGTAAAAATACAAAAGGGGTAGTTTCTGTGTTTGTAAGTAGATTTGATAGAGCTTTAGATTCAAAACTTACATTAATGGGGTTAAAAACTTCAAAATTAGGTATTATAAATGCTACAAAATGTTACCATGAGGTAAATAGTATAAAAAATAAAAATATTAGAACACTTTTTGCATCAACAGGAGTAAAAGGAGATGATCTTCCTAAAAGTTATTATATAGATAATCTTATATATCCAAATAGTGTAAATACAGCTCCTTTAGATACAATAAAAATATATCAAGAAAAGGGTATTAAACAGTTGTCAAAAATTCCTACACTACAAGAGTGTGATGAGTATATAAATATATTAAAAAATAAAAATATAGATATAGATGCTCTTTATAACAAATTATTAAAAGATGGTTTAGATGCATTTAAAGTATCTTTTAAAGAGTTGTTAAATAGTTTAAAAAATTAAAAAAATATAGAGGTAAAAAATGAATAAAATATGGACACCAAGTAGTTGGAGAGATTTTCCAATAAAACAACAGCCTATTTATGAAGATCAAAAAAAATTAAAAAAGATAGAAGATGAGTTAAGCTCTTATCCTCCACTTATATTTGCAGAAGAAGCTAGAAGATTAAAAGCTCAGTTAGCAAATGTAGCAAATGGGGAAGCTTTTTTACTTCAAGGTGGAGATTGTGCAGAATCATTTAAAGCATTTAATGCAAATAATATAAAGTCTTTATTTCAAATTATGATGCAAATGGCAGTTGTGATGACTTTTAGTTCAAGTAAGCCTGTAGTAAAAGTAGGAAGAGTTGCAGGACAGTTTGCAAAACCACGATCAAGTGATTTTGAAAATATTGAAGGTGTAGAGTATCCAAGTTATAGAGGTGATATAGTAAATGATATAGAAGCAGATCTTAAAAAAAGAGTTCCAAATCCGAAAAAATTATTAAAAGCTTATAATCAAAGTGCAGCAACACTAAATCTACTTAGAGCATTTGCAAGAGGTGGTATGGCAGATCTAAATAAAGTACATAAATGGAATTTAGATTATATGCAAGATCATCCTCTTGGAGAAAAATATGAAGAGTTAGCAGCAAGAATTAGTCAAAGTTTAAAATTTATGGAAGCTTGTGGAGTAAATGGTGCAAATACTCCTCAACTTGCTCAAACTGTATTGTATACTTCTCATGAAGCATTACTTCTAAACTATGAAGAAGCATTAACTAGACTTGATAGTTTAACAGGAGATTATTATGATTGTTCTGCTCATATGCTTTGGATTGGAGATAGAACAAGAGATCTAAATGAAGCTCATATAGAATATTTTAGAGGTATAAAAAATCCAATAGGGTGTAAAGTTGGTCCAACTATGCAAGAGGATGAACTGATACAATTAATCGATAAATTAAATCCAAACAATGAAGCTGGAAGATTAAATCTAATTGTTAGAATGGGTGCAAGTAAAATTGCAGATATTTATCCAAAATTATTAGCAAAAGTTGAATCTGAAGGTAAAAAAGTGGTATGGTCATGTGATCCTATGCATGGAAATGTAGAAAAAACAAACAATGGTTATAAAACAAGAGATTTTGCAAATATCTTAAGTGAAGTAAAACAATTTTTTCAAATACATAAAAACCAAGGAAGTATAGCAGGTGGAATTCATCTTGAGATGACAGGACTTGATGTAACAGAGTGTACAGGAAGTCGTTCTTGTGCTATCTCAACAGAAGATTTAACAAGCAGATATCATACACAATGTGATCCACGGTTAAATGCAGATCAATCTTTAGAATTAGCATTTATGATAGCAGATACTTTAAAAGAGGCATAAAAAAGTATATTATGGCAAAAATAGATGCAGTAAAAGAAACTTTAATAACATTGAGAGTATTTTTTACTGTAACGATAGCTATGATGATAGCTATTGGAGGAGGTCTTGTAAATTCATATCGTCAAGAAATTTATGATATAATGTTTTGGATAGGCATTATATCAGAAGTAATTTTGATGATAAGTGTTATATTTACAATAAGAAAAATAAAAATAAAAACAAAAGAAATAGGAGACTTATAATGGAATTAATTGCAATGATTTTTGTTTCTATAATTATCATAGGAACAATAGTATATTCTGGTTATGAGTTTACACATATATAAATTTATAGGGTATAAAAAATATGAAAAATATAAAAGTTTTTGATTGTACAATAAGAGATGGTGGTTTAGTAAATAATTTTTATTTTACTGATGAATTTGTAAAAGGTGTATATGATACTTGTGTTCAAGCTGGTATTGACTATATGGAAATAGGTAAAAATAACTCTCCAACTCTTATGAGCGAAGAGGAGTTTGGTGCTTGGAATTTCTGTAAAGAGGAAGATATAAGAAGAGTTATAGGGGAAAATAATACAAATTTAAAAATTGCAGTTATGAGTGATATTGGAAGAGTTGTAGCTAATGAACTTTTACCATGTGAACAAAGTGTAGTTGATATGGTAAGGGTGGCTACTTATATTCACCAATTAGATGAAGCTATACAAATAGTAGAGGATGCTCACTTAAAAGGGTATGAAACTACAATAAATCTTATGGCAGTAGCTAAAGTATCACAAGATGAGCTAAAAGAGGCACTAGAGCGATTTAGTAAAACAAATGTAGATGTAATATATATAGCTGATACTTTTGGATCATATTATCCACAAGAGATAAAAGCTTTAGCACAACAATATACAAAAGTGGCATTTAATAGTGGCAAAAAAGTTGGTATCCATGCTCACAATAATATTCAGTTAGCTTTTGCAAATACTATTGAATCATCTTTACATGGTGTTGAGTTTTTAGATGTTACAATTGCAGGTCTTGGAAGAGGTGCTGGAAATTGTGCTATGGAACTATTAATTGGGTATTTAAATGATAAAAAATATAAGCTAGAGCCTGTAATTAAATTTATAGAGGATCATATAGTAGAGCTTGAAAAAGAGCTTGATTGGGGATATAGTATTCCATATATGATAACAGGTCAATTAACAGAACATCCACGAAGTGCCATGAAAGCAAGAGATGAAAACGATACAAAATATACACAATTTCATCAAAATCTTTTAAATAACCTTTAAAGATAATTAAGATAAAAAAACTTTATAATTAAAATGAATATTCTTGATATAGATAAACAGTTTGTTTGGCATCCTTATAACTCTTTGCCAAGCAAAACAAAAATATTAAGTGTAAAAAGAACTTATGCCCAAACAATAGTACTAGAAGATGGTACAAAACTTGTTGATGGTATGAGTTCTTGGTGGAGTGCTATTCATGGATACAATCATCCAAAATTAATAAAAGCTATAAAAAAACAATCAAAAAAAATGCCCCATATTATGTTTGGAGGATTAACACATCAACCAGCAGCAAAATTATGTAAAATCTTAGCACAATTAACAAATCTTCCTAGTGTTTTTTTAGCAGATAGTGGTAGTGTATCTGTTGAAGTTGCTTTAAAAACAGCAATATTATATCAAAAAGCAAAAGGTAAAGATGTAAGTAAATTTATATCTTTAAACAATGCATATCATGGTGACACTTTAGGGTGTATGGGGGTATGTGATCCAAAAAACTCTATGCATACGCTTTATGGAGAATATTTACCTAAAAATATTTTTTGTGATATTATTAATATTGAAGATACTATAAAAAAATATAAAAATCATATTGCAGGAGTAATTGTAGAACCTGTAGTTCAAGGTGCAGGGGGAATGAAGATATATGATCCAAAATATTTAAAAATTATTAGAAAATTATCTACAAAATATGATTTAGTTTTTATAGCTGATGAGATAGCAACTGGCTTTGGGCATACAGGGAAACTTTGGGGATGTGACCATGCAAATATTAGACCTGATATTATGACTATTGGAAAAAGTTTAACCAGTGGAGTTATGACACTATCTGCTATGTGTACAACTAAAAATATAAGCAATACTATATCAAATAGTTCTATAGGTGTTCTTATGCATGGACCTACATTTATGGGTAATCCACTTGCTTGTAGTGTTGCAAATGCAAGTATAAAATTATTTTTACAATCTGATTGGAAAAATAAATTAAAATATATAAATAAACATTTCAAAAAAGAGTTAGAACCTTTAAGAAAATATAATATTGTAAAAGATATACGATATATAGGTGCTATTGGAGTAGTTGAATTAAATAGTGATAAATATGCTTATAAGATACAAGATTTATGTGTTCAAAAGGGTGTTTGGTTAAGACCATTTGGAAATTTAGTTTATTCTATTGTTGCATATACTATTACAAAAAAAGAGTTGTATAAAATCACAAATGCTATAAAAAATGCTATAAAAAATATCTAAATATAAACTTAAATGAAAAAGTTTATCATTTAGATAATAATATCTTAATATTTTTAAGATATACTTCCATAACAAAAAACAATATTAAGGAATAAAAATGTTAGTAACAAAACAAGCACCAGATTTTAGTGCAACAGCTGTATTAGCTGATGGTCAAATAGTAGAAAATTTTAAGTTAAGTGAGAATTATGGAGAAAAAGGGACTGTAGTATTCTTTTATCCATTAGATTTTACTTTTGTATGTCCAAGTGAAATTATAGCATTCTCTCATAGGTATAATGAGTTTCAAGAAAGAGGTGTAAATGTAATTGGTGTTTCTATAGATTCACAATTTTCACACTTTGCATGGAGAGAAACTCCTGTAAATCAAGGTGGTATTGGAAAAATTAATTTTCCATTAGTTGCAGATTTAAATAAACAAATTGCAAGAGATTATGATGTATTATTAAATGATGCTGTAGCTTTAAGAGGATCTTTTTTAATAGATGCTAATGGTGTAATAAGACATGCAGTAGTAAATGATCTACCATTAGGAAGAAATGTTGATGAGATGTTAAGAATGATAGATGCTCAACAATTTACTGATGAATTTGGTGAAGTTTGTCCTGCTGGTTGGCAAAAAGGTGATGAAGGTATGAAACCAACAACAGATGGTGTTGCTTCTTATCTTGATAAGCATGCTCAAGAATTATAAAAGATATTTGATAATTTATAAAGAAAAAGGTTGCATTATTGCAACCTTTTTTTATTTTAGTACTTTTCTTAATATAATTTAGCTATTATTACTCTTATGAAAAATGTTTTAATAATACTAGATGGCAAAATCGCTACAAAACTTATAGAAAAAGTTATTTCTTTAAATAGTAACTATAATCATTATGATGTAGTTTATATGGATGATAATATTTTACCAAAAACTACACCTTTTAACTTTTTATTTTATAAATTTGATCCTACAAGTTATTCTAAGCTTTCATTTTTACTTAATAAAGAGCTGTATCAGGATGTTTTAATATTATTAAATAGTAAAGATGAAACAATAGCTACAATAGACAATATCAATACATTACAACAAAATATTAATATAACAGTATATGATCAATGGGATATCACATTAGATTATGATAATATAAAGTATTATAAAGCATTTGATGTGCTTGTAAATGGTCTTGTGGAACATTTACCTAATATTCCTGTATTTGCTCAAAATATAGGGCTTAGGCAAGGTGAAATTATGGAGATTAAGATACCCTTTGGAAGTAATTTTGCTTATAGATATATAGGGAGTATCACACAAAAAGATTGGAGAATAGTAGCCCTTTATAGAGATAATAAATTATTATATATAAAACCATCTTTAGTTTTAAAACCAAATGATACAATTATAGCTATAGGAAAACCAGATGTGTTAATACAAGTTTATAATACTATTTCAAAATTAAAAAAACAATTTCCAATGCCATTTGGAAGTAATATGTATCTTTATATTGATATGTATCTTCAAGAAGAAAAAGAGATTTTAAACACTATAGATGATATTAAAATTTTACATAAAAGAATGGATAATAAAAAATTAATAGTAAAAATAACTAGACCATCTTCAGTAGATTTAATCAATTTAATAAAAGAAAAATTAGAAAAGTTTCAAAATACTATTTTAGAATTTGATTATCATAATATGGGTATGCAAACTATTTTAACTACAGATAAAATAAGATATGATATAGGAGTTCTTATATTAACAAAAAGTTTACTTAGATCAAAAAGAGTAACAAAGTTATTATTGGACCTTAAAGTACCTATATTTAAAAAAGGGGATGAATCTATAATAACACTAAAAAATTCACTTATCTTAATCAATGATAGTTTATTGTATGAACAAATATCTCCTATTTTGTTTGATATATCAAATCAATTGAAAATTAAATTAAAAATATTAGATATTGATCCTATGGGGGATAAAGATAATACAAGAGTATTATCGCATTTAAATAATCTTTCTAAAATATTTAATCAAGATATAATAGTAGTTCAAGAAAGGGCAAATCCTATAAAGCGATTAAATAAAGAGAAAGATATTCTTCAGATATTACCTTTAAAAGAGGATATGTTTGAAAAAAGAAGTGTGAGTTTTTTTAATACAAATAGTGATCTACTTTCATTTGATTCAAATAGATTAAACCAAATTTTAATACCTGTAATAGATGAATTAAAGATATAAAAAAAGGTCAAGATAAAAATCTTGACCTTTTATATAAACTTATTAAAAGTTAAATATTACCAACCTCTAATAATAGTATGACATGCTACACAATTTGATAAAGCTTTTCCATAATCAGACGTTGCATCTGAAAATTTACCCTCTTTAACATCTTGCTCTAACATCTCAATATTGTTAGATAAGTTTTTACTAATATTTTTTGTTACTTGAGTTTTATTATTGTGTTTAATAAAACTATTTGTATCTACAGTATTAAATATTGCATCTGCATTTTTAATAACTGAAATACCATCTAAAATAAGAGACTTTTGATTTAATAAAAAACCTTTTTGTATCTTATCCATACCTTGATTCATAAGTGCCATAGTAGCATTAATTGTTGTTGTACTACTATTAGCAGCAAATGCGAAAGTCGCACTTGCTATTGCTGTTATTAATATTTTTTTCATATTCTAATCCTTAGTGTAGTTTTCGCCAAACTGATTTTTTCCATAATACAGCGAAGATTGTAAATATAACCATATAAATAAGGAAATAAACACCTAACGAATCTCTAGTAGGTTTACTAGGATCACCTATATCTTCTAAATGTTGCATAACTTTTTCAAACCCTTCTTCACTTAAACCAACTCTAGGCATTGCAGTTCCTGGAAGTTGAGTTTGTGGATTTTCAATAAAAGTTTTTAAGAAGTGCTCATCTCTAGCTCTAATAATAATAGATAAATCAGGAGGTAATTTTCCCATATATTTTTTCAAAGAATCTTCATACTCTAGTAGTTTGATATCAAATGCTAAAGAATCTTTTTCATATTTAAATCTTGGTTTTTGACCAATTTGAGTCCATTTTTGACCTAAAACTTTTCCATCATATCTAGCTGCATGACATCTACCACAAGCTGAAACATAAACTTCTTTTGGAGTGATCTCTTTTGGAGCAATAGATTGTAAATATGCAACCATAGCTGCGATATCTTCTTTTGGCATCCAGTTGTACCCTGGCATTGGATGACTTCTTCCACTTTCTGGAGTAAATTTATGTGCTACATTAGATGCAGTTGCAGGATCTGCTATAAATGCTGCAAGATATTTAGGATCTAAAATAGCTCCCATATTACTTAAATCTGGTGGGTTTACACCATAACTAGATCCAGAAGTAACAGGATCCATAGGTGCAGGCATATTTGCTACTTTTATAGCATGACATGCTGTACAGTTAGACATAACAAGATCTTTACCTTTTGCTACATCACCTTTTTCTACTTCTTTAAGATCTTTATATTCAAAGTTATCACTCTCTACATGCTTGTGCATTTGAGAGTGTGCATAAGGCTCAACTCCCCAATATGTTACAAGTGTAAAAAAGATTACTATTGCTAATATTTTTAATTCTCTCATTTTTTACCCCTTACGCTTTCTTCTCAGCCATAGTTATAAATGGTAGAGCAATCCAAAGTCCTATAAATGTAAGTGCAGCTACTAATCCAATAGTATTAAATACACCTTCAGGTGGAACTTTACCCATAATAGATAATACAATCATATCAACCAATAATGCCCAAAACCATACTTTAAACAATCCTCTTGTATGCGCAGGTTTTGCATTTGGACTTCTGTCTAAAAATGGTAAAAGCATAAAAATAACTTGTGCAAAACCAAATGCCATTAATCCAATATTTTTACTAAATGGTCTTAAAATTTCATATGACCATAAGAAATACCACTCAGGGTAGATATGTGGAGGAGTTTTAAGTCCATCTGCTGGATCAAAGTTTACAGGATCCATAGCAAAATCAAAATGATAAAATACTAAATAAAAGAAAAATGTTAAGAAAAATGCCATTACCATAAAATCTTTTGCTAAGAAATCCCATTGAAATCTTATAATTTTTGCATTTTTAGTATCACCTGAAAGATATTTTTCAGCTTCAACATCAAAATCAATCTCTTCACCCTCTTGGTTGTTTACATGTGGAATTCTAAGTGTTCCAAAATGTAGTACAATAACACCTATAATAATTAAAGGCATAAGAAGTACATGAAGCATAAAGAATCTAGAAAGAAAAGCATCTCCTGGAACATAATCTCCTCTAATCCATTCTACAAGACCATTTAACTCTAATCCACCTAAACTAAATAGGTTTGTAATAACCATACCAGCCCAATAAGACATTTGTCCCCAAGGTAGCATATATCCAGAGAAAGCTTCAGCACTAAAAGTTACAAATAAAAGCATACCAGAGATCCAAATCATCTCTCTACCTTTTTTATAACTTCCATAATAGATACCTGTAAACATATGAATATATATGATTAAAAATACAACAGAAGCTGCAACACCATGAATATGTCTAAATAACCATCCATAACCTACTTCTTGCATAATAGTATAGTTTACACTATCAAAAGCAAGATTTACATCTGGTTTATAATACATTAAAAGGAAAATTCCAGAAATTAATAATAATCCAAATGTAACTGCCAAAATCATACCCATAGCCCATAGGAAGTTGATATTTTTTGGAATCCAATACTCTTGAGATAAAACTCTTTTTAAAGTTTTAACAGCAAGTCTTTCGTCTAACCATTGTTCACTAAATGGTTTCGCATCACTAAAATGTGCCATTTATGCCTCCTTAAGCTTTAGGGTCAAGTGGAGTACTACCTAGTACACCAGCTTCTTTCATTTTGTTATAAGTATCGCCAGCTTTACCTAAAATTATCTTATTACCATCCACTGTAAATGGAGGTATTGGCATAGGTAATGGAGCTGGAGCCTTTGTATTGATTGCACTTTGATCATACTCAGCACCATGACAAGCACATAAAAAGTTTTCACTCTCTGGTCTATATGCTGGAATACAACCTAAATGTGTACAAAGTCCTATACATACCAAAAAGTGTTCACCATTTACAATAACATCTCTTGCTTTTTCATTATTAGATGCTTTTGCAACCATTTCTTTAGTTTTTTTCAAGATAAAAACTGGTTTACCTCTCCATTTTTCTGTATACATCACATTTGCTTCAGCAGTAGAAGTATCAACTACTGTTGTACCTGCTGCTTTAACACTTGGAAGTGGATCCCACGCTCGTTTCATACCAACTAGCGCTGTAACCCCTCCTACTGCAGCAACTGCTGCAAATGACATACCAAGAAAATCTCGTCTGTTTGTGTTAGACATATTTATTCCTTTGTGTTAGATTTAAAATCTATCAATTATATAACTTTAAAACTTAAAAGGTTTTTATTTATCATAAATTTAAGTTATATTAAAGTTAATTCATATTTTTTTAAGTCTTTTTTATATACAATTATAAATATTATATAAATAAAGGAATCTATAATGAATTTTGTTTCTATTATCTTAGGAAGTAAATCAGACTATGAGATTATGAAAAATTGTTCTGATACATTAGAAAAGTTTAATGTAAAATATGAACTTATAATTTCATCTGCTCACAGATCACCACAAAGAACAAAAGATTATGTAAAAACTGCAGAGGAAAAAGGTGCTAAGGTTTTTATAGCTGCAGCTGGAATGGCAGCTCATTTAGCTGGGGCTTTAGCTGCAACAACAACTAAACCAATTATTGGAGTACCTATGAAAGGTGGTGCAATGGATGGTATGGATGCTATGCTTAGTACTGTACAGATGCCTTCAGGTATGCCAGTTGCAACTGTTGCTCTTGGGCGCGCAGGGGCTATAAATGCTGCATATTTATCTATGCAAATTTTAGCCATTACAGATAAAGAGTTAGCTATAAAACTTCAAGAAGATAGAATAGTAAAAAGTAAAGCAGTTGAAAATGATAGTAAAACAATAGAGGTATTAATATCATGAAAAAAGTAGTAGTTTTTACATCACCATCTTGTAAATGGTGTGGTGTTGTTAAAAATCACTTAAAAAAGAATAATATAAAATTTAAAACTATAGATATTACAAAAGACAAATATGCAGCTGTTGATTGTCAAAAACATGGATGTAGAGGTGTACCTGTAGTACTTATAGGTTCAAGATGGATATGTGGATTTGATGAAAAAAAGATCAATAAAGAATTGGCTATAAAATAGTTTATAATTTTGGAGTTTTTTGTTGTTAAATAATTATGGTATAGATATATGGGGAGATAATAATTTTTTTATAGAAGATGGTAAAGTAAAGCTTAATTTCGGATCAAAACCATCTTTAATAGATATAGTAAACCAAATAAGAGATGGTGGCACTACAGGACCTCTAATCATTAGATTTCCCCATATTACCCAAAAACAGATACAAAAACTTTACAATACTTTTAATGATACTATCTTAGAATACAATTATGATGGTAAGTTTTTTGCACTATTTCCTTTAAAAGTAAATCAACTTCCAAATTATATTTTACCAATGTTAAAATACTCATCATCTTTTTGTTATGGTTTAGAAGCGGGAAGTAAGGCAGAACTTCTTCTTGCCATGGCATATAACAATAAAAAATCTCCTATTACAGTAAATGGTTTTAAAGATAAAGAGATGATACTTTTAAGTTTTATTGCAAAACAATTAGATCATAATATTACTGTAACAATTGAGGGTTTAAATGAACTTATAACTATAATTGAAGTTTATAAAGAGTTAAACTTACCAACTCCAAATATAGGATTAAGAGTAAGACTTCATAGTCAAGGAAGTGGAACTTGGGCAAAAAGTGGTGGAATCAATGCTAAATTTGGATTAAGTTCATTAGAAATTTTAGATGCACTTGAGATATTAAAAAAAGAGAATTTAACTTCAAGTTTAACTATGATACATTTTCATATTGGATCATCTATGAATACTATAGGACCTTTAAAAAAAGCATTAAAAGAGACAGGACATATTTATGTAGAGCTTAAAAAACTAGGTGCTTTTAATCTAAATGCTATAAATATAGGCGGAGGATTAGCAATAGAATATTCTGCTTATGAGAAAACAACTCAATATAGTTTAAAAGAGTTTGCAAGCGATGTTGTATTTACTTTAAAAGATATATCTATAAAAAATGGTGTAGAAACTCCAAATATTTTTACAGAATCAGGGAGATTTATAAGTGCTGCTAGTAGTGTACTTATTACACCTACTTTAGAACTTTTTTCAAGTGAATATATACCATCTCAAATAAAATTAAAAGAAAAAAATCCACCTATTATCCAAGAGATGTATGCTTTATATAAAGATATAAAAAAAGAAAATGCAAAAGAGTATATGCATGATAGCTTAGAGCATCTTGAATCAATTTTAACCTTATTTGATTTGGGATATGTAGATTTAAGAGATAGAAGTAATGCAGAGGTTCTAACACATCTTATAATAAAAAAGGCAATAGAGTTAAAAAAATATGATAAAGATAAAGAGCTTAAAAATCTTGATCATAAAATTCAAGAAAAATATCTTTTAAATTTTTCTATTTTTTCATCTTTACCAGACTTATGGGGGATTGATCAATCTTTTCCTATTATGCCTATTACTCATCTTGATCAAGATGCAACAAGAAGTGCAAATATATGGGATATTACTTGTGATAGTGATGGAGAGATCCCTTATGATGAGAAAAAACCATTATATTTACATGATATTGACTTAAAGAAAGAGGAGTATTTTATAGGTTTTTTTCTTCTTGGGGCTTATCAAGATATCTTAGGTATGAAACATAATCTTTTTAGTTCTCCATCTCAGGTAAATGTAGAATTTATAGAAAATAAAATGACACTTAATAATTTTATTAAATCCCAATCTATTATAGATATTTTTGAAGATTTAGATTATGACATAGCTAATATATTTAATAATTTAAACAATAATTTAGAAGATCCTTTAAAATCTATTATTGTATCATTATTAAATGATAATAGTTATCTAAAAACTATAAAAACAACATATAAATAGTTGAATTAATTACTTTTAATTTGGTATTCTTTTTTCTTTAGAGGTTTTGTTTACAAGTATAATTATATCATTTTTTATATTTTTAATAGGTGTTCTCCAAATATCTATTTTTTTTTGTCTGTACAGTGAAATAGAGTTATACCATATATTATTATCTTTTTTCCCCCATCTCCAATCTGATATTTTTGATAACAATATAAAAGTAGGCTTACCTAATGCTCCACTTAAATGTGCAACAGATGTATCCACACAAATAACTAAATCTAATTCTTGGATATATTTTGCAGTATCATAAAAATTATTAATTTTTTTACCAAGATTTATAATTTTTGGATATTCTTTTAATTCTTGCTGTGTATTAGTATCTATTTCTAAAGAATAAAAAATAGTATTTTTTAAATCAAATAGCGGCTCTAGAATATTTAAATCAATAGAACGCCTGTTGTCTAAAATATGTGTTTTACTACCTTTCCATGATATTCCTATACGAAATTCTTTATTATTGTTTTTATGATCATTTTTTATATTTAAATATTTATCTTTAATAATATTTTTTTTTCTTAAATTTAAGGCATTAGGTATGCTCATAATAGGCAAATAATAATCAAAATCAATAAAATTTTTATTCAATAATATTAATTTATCCCATCCATTTGTATATTTAGAAAAAAGTTTATATAGAGGCTTTGATATTTCTAATATAATATATGCTTGAGATATTTTTTTTACTTGATTTATAAATCTTACAAACATAATATTATCTCCATAGCCTTGCTCATAGTGTATAAATAATTTTTTATTTTTTATTATATTTCCATTCCATTTTGGTTGTAAATAATCTCTTTTTTTTGTAGTAAAACTGCTATAATTCCATCTTGATTCATAATATTTAAAGCCATTTAAAATATCATTACATTGTAAATATACTAAAGATAGACCAAATAAGGCATCTGCATTATTATGATCAATTTTTAATGCTATAGTATAATATTTTTTTGATTTTTTTGATTTTTTTAACATTTGATACAATGTTGCTAAATTTAAATATACACGAATATCACAAGAGTATATTAATGCTTGTTTTGCATAAAAGAGAGATTTTTTAAATTTATTATTATAAAAAAGAGTTAAAGAATAATTTACATAATATTGAGCAGATTGATTATCAATAAAAAGTGTTTTTTTATGATATTTTATTGCTTTATTGTATTTATTTAATTCTTGATATATTAATGCTAA
>Ga0256842_1001027_pt1 | contig 23590 bp, 21 predicted proteins | sample 4559240metaG_FD_185973 | JGI IMG/M metagenome (GOLD analysis project Ga0256842, IMG submission 185973) | Hydrothermal vent microbial communities from Guaymas Basin, Mexico - 4559-240 | ecosystem: Environmental > Aquatic > Marine > Hydrothermal vents | place: Mexico: Guaymas Basin | collected... | reverse complement strand
GAATTCACAAAGGATTTGGCTGCTGTAAGTGCTGAAGATTTTGTGATGAAATACTTAATTCCTTTAAATATAAGAGAAATAATCGTTGGATATGATTATAGATTTGGCAAAAATAGGCAAGGCGATTATTCCCTCATAAAAAAACTCGGACAAAAGTTGGGCTTTGATGTGCATCAAGTAGGTCCAGTTTATTTTGAAGATGAAATAGTTAGTTCTACTCGAATTAGGACATTGGTTCAGGAAGGAAAGGTCAAAGATGTTGTGCCAATGTTGGGAAGATATTATCAAGTGTTTGGAAAAGTAGTAGAAGGTCATAAAAGAGGAGGGAGACTCCTTGGTATTCCAACAGCAAATTTAAACCTAATTGATGAGCTTGTTCCAAAAACTGGAGTTTATGCAGTTTTTGCTGAATATGAAGGCAAAAGACTTAAAGGAGTTGCAAATGTTGGGTATAACCCAACTTTTGGAAATCAAGTGCTCTCTGTAGAAGTGCACATCTTTGATTTTAACAAAGAGATATATGGAGAAGAATTAAGGGTGCATTTTGTAGATAGAATCAGGTCTGAAAAGAAGTTCTCAAGTATTGACGAGCTAAAAAATCAGATATTAAAAGACATAGAAGAGGCCAAAGATATTTTAAAAAATGGATAAGGGAATCTTACACATCTATAGAAACGTGCCCTATGGCAGGGAGACGTTACTTAGTTCGATTTATTTTGCCAAGACTCTGGACATTGAACTCTTTGTCTATATTCCCCAATATCAAAAATTTAATATGTATTTTGAACATGAGGTTGTTCAAGTTACACTGGATGATAGCTATTTAAATGAATTGAACAAGGCTAAAGAAAGGGTTGAGGATGTCTTAAAACAAGAAGATTATGAGGCTACGTATCTAAAGATTAAAGAATTTAGTGCCTCCTCACTTCCAGATTTACCAACTGATTTTTCTTTTATGACCTGTCCAAGGGTAATAAAAGGTCTATTAAATAAAATCTATCCAGGAGAGATTGGACCAATTGTAAGGAAAATTTTACTAAATGCAAAATTTCCTGTTTATCTCCCTAGCATTATTTTTAAACCCTGGAAGTCAATTATTGTAATGTTTGGCGGATCTAAGACAAGTGTTAAAGCTGCATCCTTAGGTCTTAAAATAGCAAAAAAATCTAAAGTTCCTTTATATTTTTTTACCCAAAATGAAAACCTAGATTTTAAATCCTATAAAGAAATATTGAAATCAAATGATGATACAAAAAATATTTTTTCTTACATTCAACACTGGTATTTTTTTGATCAAGGAGATTTTAAAGAAAATCTATTTAATATCCCCCATGACTCTCTTATAGTTGCTGGATTATTTGGTCACGGCCTTATCAAAGGACTTGCATTTGGCGGAAAGCTGGAACTTATGCAATCCATTCTTCCAAATAATTTTTTATTGGTAGGTCCTAACTTTAATGAACAAGCAACATTTTTTAGGGATTAAGTAAATGGATAGTATCATTTTTAAAATAAAATCCTTATGGTCTAGTATAAAAGAGGTATATAGAGGTATATCTTCTTTTAGACTCATGATGATTAGTATTATCCTAGGTATATTAGCGGGTTTAGGCGCTGCTCTATTTTTTCTTGGAATTGAATGGACAAAATTTAAACTTATCCACCAGCTTGCAGGTATAGCAGTTCCAGGACCAAGTGGAGAAGAAATTTTTAAAGGTAAAATAGGCCCGTTTAGACCCTGGTTAATACCCATATTCACAACTTTAGTAGGACTTATTACTGGAATTTTAGTTAAAAAATTCATTCCCTATGCCCAACAAGACCATATAACAGATGGAACAGATACAATAACTAGAGCATTTCATCAAAATGAAGGGCGAATAAATCCATTAGTCACCTTTTTAAAAGGACTTACTGCAGTGTTTACCATTGGAAGTGGTGGTAGTGCTGGAAGAGAAGGACCTATAACCTTAATTGGAGGAGGTATTGGTTCATATTTGGGTTCCCTTCTAAAACTATCCCCCAAAGAAAGGAGGATATTATTGCTGGCTGGCGCAGGTGGCGGACTTGGAGCTATTTTCAGGGCACCACTTGGAGGGGCGATCACAGGTGTTGAAATAATTTACAAAGAAGATTTTGAGAGCGAGGCACTTCTCCCTGCTATTATTTCATCGGTTATAGCATATACTGTATTTACATTAATCTATGGCAATCATCCAATATTTCTTGAGATACCACATTTCTATTTTAACCCCAAAGAACTGCCCTTTTATTTAATCCTCGCCTTATTTTGTTCATTCTGCGGTTATCTTTATGTAAAGACATTCTTCTTTATCAAGTATTCAATTTTCCAAAAAATAAAAAAGCGTGCTGGACTGATTATAACTTGTGGACTTGGTGGACTCATCATGGGCATTTTAGGTATGTTTATGCCCTTTGTATTAAGTGGTGGCTATGGCTATCTGGAAATGGCCATATTAGGAAAATTATCCCTTTTAACCATGGTCTGTTTTATGATAGCAAAGACCATTGCAACCTCTGTAACTATTGGTTCTGAGATGAGTGGAGGTATGTTTGCCCCAACCCTCTTTGTAGGTGGAATGGCAGGTGGGATAATTGGGACCTTTGCACATACGCATTATCCCCAACTTGTTGCCCATCCAGGGGCCTTTGTTCTGGTTGGAATGGCATCATTTTTCGCAGGTGCTGGCTCTGCTCCTATTGGCCCTTTCATCTTAGTGTGTGAACTCACCCAAGACTATGGCCTCCTTGCACCCCTTATGTTTTGTTCTGCAATATGCATATTTTTTAATAGAAAGATCTCTATCTATGAAAACCAGCTAGATAATAAATTTCAATCTCCAGCACATTCTGGTGAACTATTTGTAGATATTTTAAGCAATCACAAAGTGGAAGAATTACTAGATGAACTTGACCCTGTCTATGTAGTCCCTGAAGATATGAAATTTTCTGATTTTAAGAAAAAAATTTTTATCAATACCACCCAGTACTCTTTCCCGGTAGTTGACAAAAATGGCAGATTAACAGGTATATTTTCGAGTTCTGACTTTAGACATATGCTATTTAATCCTGAGATAGAAGAATTGGTCATTATAAAGGATATTGCAGTTTCAGATGTAGTTGTGACATATCCTGATGAATCCTTAAACAGGGCTTTAGATAAACTGACTCAAAAAAATATTGATGCCTTGCCAGTATTATCTGACAAGGAGGATGGAGAAATCCTAGGCCTTCTGAGAAGAAAGTCAATAATTATATTCTACAATAAGCTAATAGAAAAACTCAAATCAACTAAATTGTGAGTTAAGGATATAGATGGAAATTTTCTTGTCCACAAATGTTCGACGATCTACTAAATTTTTTCTATATCTCATATCAATTGGCATTATAGCTGGCATTGGATCAATAATCTTTCAATTTTTTTGCGATGCTGGGATGCACTATCTTCTTGATATGTTAGCTGGTTACAGGCCTGGTGGCCCAAAAGGTGAAATCTCTATTTTTCATCATACTTCTGTTCCCTTTAAGCGATGGATGCTTCTTATCTTACCCACACTTGGTGGCATTGTGAGTGGATTTATTGTTTATACCTTTGCCCCAGAGGCAGAGGGTCATGGGACTGATGCTGCTATAGAAGCATATCATAAAAAGGGGGGATTAATTCGTCCTCAGGTGCCTATTGTAAAGACAATAGCCTCAGCTATCACATTAACATCAGGGGGATCTGGGGGTAGAGAAGGCCCAATTGCCCAAATTGGGGCTGGTTTTGGTTCATACCTAGCAACAAAACTCAAACTCTCACCCAATGAGAGAAGAATTATGATGGCAGCGGGGATTGGAGCAGGAGTTGGAAGCATCTTCAGGGCACCACTAGCTGGAGCCCTATTTGCCGCTGAAGTCCTCTATAAAGACCCTGAATTTGAACCTGATGTGCTTATTCCAGCAGGCATCTCCTCTATTGTGGCCTATTGTATTTTTTCCATGGTGTTTGGTTTTGGCTCACTTTTTGATTCCCCACCTTATTTTTTTAAAAATCCATTAGAACTAGCTCCGTATGTGTTACTTGCCCTAATCTTAAGTGGCATGAGCTTTGTATATGTAAAAACATTTTACGCAACTCATGATCTTTTTAAGGAACTAAATCTTCCAAATTGGTTAAAGCCTGGCCTAGGTGGATTTCTTACTGGAATAATAGGATTTTTCCTACCAGAAACCCTTTCTTTTGGATATGGAGTGCTTCAAAAGGCACTTTTTAACAACTTAAGCTTGTATATGCTAATAGCTATTGCATTTGGAAAAATCCTTACTACTTCCTTTAGCATTGCATCAGGGGGCTCTGGAGGAGTATATGGTCCATCAATAGTAATAGGTGGGTGCATTGGAGGGGCAGTTGGAATATTATTCAACCATCTCATGCCAGAAATAATTGTATCGCCGCAAGCCATGGTAATCCTTGGCATGGCAGGATTTTTTTCTGCTGTATCAAATGCTCCAATCTCCACAATTATATTTGTTAGTGAAATGACTAATTCTTATGAATTACTGCTTCCAAGCTTTCTAGTATCTCTGTTATGTTACAATTTTTCTAAATCATGGACAATTTACAGAGAGCAAGTGAAAAACAGAACTGCGTCTCCAGCCCATGCTGGAGAATTTTTCTTTGATATCTTAAAATCCTATTATGTAAGAGACATAAAAAACTTAATTAGAACTGTAGACACAGTGCCTGAAAATATGAGCTTTGCTGAATTTAAAAAATTTTTTGCAAATACAAATCAGCAATATTTCCCAGTAGTAAATAAATATGGAGAATTGGTTGGGATTTTCTCTAATACAGACTTTAGGAGTATATTATTTACAGAAGGTATTGAACATCTAATTATAGTTAAAGACATAGCCACAACAGATATTATCACCACCAATTTTAAAGAGGACTTGCACACAGTTATGAAAAAATTCACTCAAAAAAATCTAGATAGTCTGCCAGTGGTTGACACAAAGAACCCAAGACAACTTTTAGGAATGCTAAGAAGACGGGAAGTCATTGCATTTTACAACCAAAAAGTAGAAGAGATAACCAAAAGTTCAATTAAAGAATAAACCATCTACTTAATTAGACACATCTGGCACTCCAGACTTCTTTATACCAAGTCTACTAAACCAAGAGGGATGCTTCTTAATAAACTTCCATGAATTTTCTAAATCTTCTTTTGTGTGGGGTTCTAAGGTAAATGTAGGAGCGAGATCTAATAATTCTAATCCAGCAAATAGTTCAGACCATGGTATACTTCCAACCCCAAGACCAAGGTGTTGGTCAGCAACACCATCATTGTCATGTAGGTGCATATGTTTTAAATAGGGTGCCATGGTCTGTATCCATAGGGACATATTATTATACCTCATTCCCCCACTATAGCTCGCCCAATGGCCCACATCAAAACAAAATTTTATGTTTATGTGGCTCAACTCTGAAAAAAGGTCTGCAAGGGGTCTAGGGTCATATTCCCTTACATTCTCAAGATATAGAGGAGGATGATCTGGCCACTCATTATGAACCAATTCCCAAGTTTCCACTGCCCTTTTTAACCATGTTGAAAATAGCTCTAGGTAAAGGGGGATAAAATTAGCGTGAGCAACCATAAATTTTGGCCTGTATATTTTTGCTATCTTTAATGCAGATAAGAGTCTCTTTCTTGTTGCATTTAGGATGTAATCATCTATACTGCCTGGCTGTAGATCGTGAAAAGGCAAGTGTATTGAACACACCAATCCTGCGTTGAAGATCTTATTGGCTGTTGCTATGTGCCATTTTTCATCAATTTGATCTATTGCAATGGCATCAACCCCTAGCTCTGGATTCACCCTGTGGGATATAAAATATTCAAGATAGGTTTTATCCCTATATATATACCTTAAAGGGAGGTTAACAAAATAATTTACCATTAGGATCCTCTCTTTTTTAGATAGCAATTAAACTTATTTTCCCCTTTATGATACCTAGGTTAGTATCTATAGCATATAGATTAACCTTATCTCCTTTTTTAAGAGATAAATCTTCCCCATCAAATGGAAACCTATCTTTTAGCAACACAATTCTATTCTCTAAAAAAGAGGGTACTATATGCACCTTGTATAACCCCTTTGGTAACTCTATTTGCCTATCAGAGTCAAGACCTATAATAGCTTGTATTTCATTGTTATATAATATAATGTAACTGGGAGGCAAAGGATGCACTACTACTTTAAAAAACAAATTGGAGCGTCTCCTATCCTCTGCTACCACTTCACATGTCCATAATTTTTTATCCTTTGAAAAAGTTATATATTTTGGAATAAAAAAGTCCTTGTCTAATATTATGTCTGAGTAAAGGTCTTGTCCAATATTCTTACCAGCCCTTGTTAAATATCCCTTTAGATTTATAACCTCATCTCTAGAGCCATTTAAAAGACCAAACAGTACCAATCTATCTCCTTCACAGGCTGAAATTGACTCACCACTTGGGACCATCACAGGCCTGTTATTTAACTGACATACAAAAATATCATGGCCTTTGGAAAAAACAAACTCTTTCTTATTATGTTTCTTTAAATCCCACTTTTTTATTCTCCTGCCGTCAATACTTAGAATTATGGATTTAATTTCTTTATATGGTAAATATTTCAAAGTAAGCAGGTTTAATCCTGGCATCTTGTTAGATATAATTCCTATCTCTTCGTGCAATACATCCTTTGTATCGAATTTTCTTATAGCAATATTCAAAAAAGGAAAAGCCTCAAAACTCTTTTTATTGGTAATATCATGATTATTTAAAAATACTTTTATTCCTTTGATTTCTTGATACATTAATTTAAAATATTCCTTTATATTAGGAAGTTCTACATCTACACCAAGTTCAGATAAGACATATTGAGTAGCTCTGAGCTGAACATCTGTCTTCCAGAGGATATTCTTAATATCCTTACTTACCTCTATTGCAAATGCTGGTTTTTCTAAACGAGTTAAGGTATAGTAACTAAACGATTTTCTCTGTTCTGGATACTTAGTGGTTGACGAAATTGTATTGGTATTGAATATTTTAAAAGAATAATGTTTATTCTTTATATAAGAATTTAATTTTAAAATAGCTTTTTTGACAACTGCTTCTAAGTTTATATGTTTCTTATATACAGTTGTGTCAATGATATAGGATTGACCAAATCTTCTTGGATTTCGTAGTTCATTTATATACACAGGACTATAAAAGCCTGAACCCTCGTGAAGGTGAATTAGACCATCACTAAAAGAAGCTATTAATTTTATTGCCCTTGCAAGGTGATCTTCATAAAATTTATTATAGTCCTTATCAAATCTTCTATTTAAATCTACATTTATTCCTCGTGTATAATGTAATATAGCTGGCACATTGGCCCTTGGAATAACTATTAAATTACCTTTATTTACCTTGGCGTGGAGTAACATTTCAGCTGTTAGAACACCACTTATTTCATCTCCCTGAATACCCCCTTGGACCAAAATTGTTGGTCCATCCACATCTCCTTTTAAAAAATAGCATTTTAATGGAAAACTCGTATTTTTAAAAAATACAATGCGTCTTATAGTAGATGCACTACAAGTATGGGCAAATGTCATAAATATAATTAAAAATACGTTAAAAAAATATTTTATAGTGAATACCATCTTTCTTCAATTATCTTATATGTATCATTAAACGGATATACTATTAATATTTTTTTACCACTATCTTTATGGATGTCGCTAATATATTTTTGATAAAATTTTATCAAAAAACCCTTTTTATGTAATGATATATTAATGTCTCTTATTATGATCTTAATATTACCCGATCTTTTCCAAATATTTTTTTTATTTTTAATAATAGAGGTCAATCCCTTATATGGACCTTGTATTGCATTTTCATCATAACACTGAGCATAGAGAGTATAATCTTTTTTCTCCCAAGCTTCTTTCCATCTTTTTACAAAGTTCAGTAAACTATCTGAGTGGTAGGCCAAGTATTTAGGCTCTAAATGGATGGGAATCTGGATCCATTCAGAAGCAACTATTTTAAAATCACCATTTATTTTCATCCAATAAAGTCTTTTAAGTCCCTGGGATTTGAATATAGGACTTCTGTACAGTTCAAAAAATGAAGTTACATAATAATATGGACCTGGAATTATATTTAACTTAGATATAAAAACATCAATCCATTTATATCGTGAAAAAGTAACCTTTTTTTGCTCAATAAATTTTTTAAAAGGAATGCGGCTAGTCTTACTGTAGGAGAGGGGATCAAAATAGGAGAAAAAGATGGGATCTTTCTTCCTCCAATAATTAATCCAATTTAATACCTTATCTTTTATGACATTAATCTCTTTTTGTTTTTCTTTGTCCTTTGGTTTAATATATATATTTGATCCAATTAATATTGGAGTAATTTTTAATTTAAGATATTTTTCAATCTTCTTTAAATTAGCTGTTTTAACTGCTACACATCCTCTGGTGTCATAAGGTATCAATTTTTTACCTCTTCCATGCAACCATATACCACCCCCATCTTTATTAAACAATCTATCTATAGGATTAGGATAGTTTGTTGCATAAGCCAGATTCCCATATAAAGAAAAATCAAGTGGTCTTCTTATCTTTCTTGTAATAAAGTAAATACCTTCAGGTGTCTTTTCATCACCTTGAAAAAACTTATCTCCATTATTTGAACCTGTGGAACAGGGTATTTGAGCTATAATGTTAATAGTTCCATTATATTCTATCACAAAGAGTTGTTCCTTGCTTTTATCAACTGCAATAAAATAGGAAGGAAGGTATTTATGGGGAATTATTACAATTGGTTGAGATAAAGTGCTTTTGGCAAACAAAAAAATAAGTATTATGGTGAGAGTTATTTCGAATCTTTTCATTGGATAATGAATCTTTAATTCAGAACCATCAAAAATTTTGTAGAAACTTTGTTAACTAGCCAATTTGAACAACTCTGCCTTTGTAAAAATAGAATTTAATTTTAACCCTTTCTCCTCAATATGTTTTTTTCCACCTTCTTCTCTATCTAAAATGCAAAAGATTTGGTCAACCTCTAGATTTGCTTCTTTAAGTCTCTGGCAAGCAAGTAGCACACTTCCTCCAGTAGTAATCACGTCTTCTAAAACAACTACCCGCTGCCCAGGTCTAAAATTTTTTAATCCTTCCACATAATTTTGGGTGCCATGTTCTTTTGGTTTTTTCCTAATAATAAGACCAGGCAGGGGTCTACCTTCTATATAAGACACTACTGTTACTGCTGTTACCAGAGGATCTCCACCAAGACTCATACCCGCCACACCATCTACATTCTCTGGCAACATTTTAAAAAACAGCTTTCCTATTAAAAAGCTCCCTTCAGGATGAAGAGCAGTTGGTTTACAATCAAAATAATAATTGCTCTTTTTTCCTGAAGTTAAAGTAACCTCCCCTTCAATATAAGATTTTTCCATAAGTAGTTTTGCAAGTCTTTTCTTTAGGGCTTCCATGGATGTTCTCCAGAGATTATTCACTCAATCAATCGCTAACTAGCTAACATATATCTCATTTTTAGTTTTCAAAGACTCTTTTTAAGATCTCATCCTCATATCTTAAATAATAATTTACATCAAAAAGAGACTCTAATTCATCTCTGTTTAAGTATTTTGTGATCTCAGGGTCTTCTCTAACCAGGTCATATAAAGGCACCTTCTCATTCCAGGCTCTAAGGGCTTGTTTTTGAACCATCTCATAGGCCTCTTGCCTTTTTAATCCTTTCTCTATCAAAGCAATAAGGATGCGCTGGGAAAAGAATAGGCCAAAGGATGAATAGAGATTCCTTTCCATGTTTTCTTTATTGACCTTTAGATTCTTTAACACATTAGTCAATCGATTTAGCATATAGTCTATTAAAATTGTAGAATCAGGCATTATAACACGTTCAACAGATGAATGGGAAATATCCCTTTCATGCCAAAGGGCCATATTTTCTAAGGCTGCCATACTATTGGTCCTCACCAACCTGGCAAGCCCACATAGATTTTCTGCTGATATAGGATTTTTTTTATGAGGCATTGCAGAAGATCCTTTTTGGCCTTTTGAAAATCCTTCTTCAACTTCTAGGACCTCGGTCCTCTGAAGATGCCTTAATTCCAAAGCAAGTCTTTCAATTGTTCCGCCAATTTGGGCAAGAACACTAAAATAAAATGCGTATCTATCCCTTTGAATGATTTGAGTAGATATAGGATCTACCTCAAGCCCTAATATTTCACATGCTATTTTTTCCACTTCAGGGCACAGATGGGCATATGTCCCAACTGCCCCTGAAATTTTTCCTACACTAATTTCCTTTAATGCCTGCTGCCACCTGGTCTTTTGTCTTTTAAATTCTGCATAAAAAGTAGCTAATTTTAAACCAAAACTAGTAGGCTCTGCATGAACTCCGTGGGTCCTTCCAATTACCACCACTGATTTATATTCATGAACCATTTTTTTTAGCTGGGAAAGTATCCTATCAAGGTCTTTTAAAATAATCTCTCCTGCTTCCCTAAGGAGCAAACTATTTGCTGTATCAACTATATCTGAAGATGTACACCCTAGATGGATATATCTAGATGCCGGCCCCACTTTCTCTTCTACTGCAGTTAAAAACGCAATTACATCGTGTTTTGTAATTTCTTCTATTTCCAATATCCTTTTTAGGTCAAAATCGGCCTTTGACCTAATTTCTTCCATCTCTTTTTTAGGTATGTATCCGAGCCTGTGCCAGGCCTCGCAAACAGCAAGTTCTACCTCCAACCATTTTCTAAATTTATTTTCCAGTGACCAAATATCTCCCAGCTCTTTTCTTGTATATCTCTCAATCATGAAGAATACCCTTTAGTTATGTTTTTGTGAACTTTGGGTTGAGGCGGTTGTGGAAGTGTTACTTTGAGGAGCAGAGCTCTTTGGTTTAGAGCCATTTCCATTTTTTCCATTTCCCTTACTTGATGGATTAGGCCTTGCATAATCTGTTACATACCAACCTGAGCCCTTTAAAATAAAAGATGTATTAGAAATGAGTCTTTTTGCCTTTGCACCACATACACTGCACACAACCTCTCTTTCTTTAAAATCCTTTTGCCATTCTTCAAACCTGTGTCCACAAGATGTGCACTCATATTCGTAAATAGGCATAATCCCTCACCTCCTTTATGATAATTTCTTAATTAACTTTTAAAAATATAAGCACGAACATCCTCTAGTCAACCAAGCAAAAAGTCTCATAGATAACACCCAGTTGTAGACAAAACATTGAAACTCAATTGGTGCTCAGCTCCGTCCGATTTTAGACGTGAACTACTCCGCTCTTACACACGGAGCTTTTAAGGGAGTTTAATAGGTCACTCCTATCCTTATCCCTCCAGGCGGGTTCACGCCGCCCTCTACTCCTATCCCCGCCAAAAGTAGGTACACAGACATACCTTGGCTCATTTTCATCTCATGCTGTTTTATACCTGCGGGCTTTCATCCTCTTTCTTGCGGAAGGGGTCTTTTCGCCCGCAAAAGATAGAAAAAGGATATCTCTTTTGTATTAACCAACACTATTTCATATAACCCTGAATGGCTTTATATTTTTATCCATCATGAATTCTTAGCTGCCTTTGCCTCTTTAATCCTCTGTTTTAACCTTTTTCTCCTTCTCCTTCTCCTTCGATCAAGTTCTTTTCTCCTCTCAATTTTTTTGTGTCTAGCCATAATAATTTATCCTCCCTTTCTAAAATTTGCTTGAGGCGAAATAATTATCAGGTAAGTTATTAATTGTCTAGGGCTAGATGGCTACCAATTCATATTTCCTTTTACCTAAACCCAAATTTTCCGCATATTCAAGTAGATATTCACCCATAGTTTTGGGATGAATTGCCTTAAACTTATCTGTGTGTTTAGATGGATCTTCTTTATATTGACCAACGTTTATTGTTGGTGCCTGGTTCACCATATCCACACATGCCTGGTCAAGTGCTACAGGATCGTAGGAGATTGCAACGCCAATGTCGGGACAAATTGGTGCATCGCTAAACCCAACACAGTCACATAAAGGAGACACATTCATAATAAAATTTATATGGATAATTGGCTTTTTAAAATTATAAACAAATGCTGCAAAATATTCTGCAAGCCTCTCTAAAAAAACCTTTACATCTATCTTCCAATTGACATCTAAGGCATTATTTCTGCATGCAAGGAGGCAGTTAGCACAACCAACGCATTTTTCATGGTCAACCACTATCTTATTTTCATTATCTAAAGAGAGGGCATTAGCTTCACAGGACTCAATGCACCTACCGCATCCAACACAGTTTTCTCTCTTGACCTTTGGTCCAAGACCGCAATGTTGCTGCATTTTACCCCTTCTGGACGCACATCCCATGCCTATATTTTTTATTGCACCCCCAAAACCCGTTAATTCATGCCCTTTAAAATGACTGAGATTTATCATTGCATCTGCGTCAAAAAAATCCCTTCCAAAATAATATTCTTTAAAGTGTTTTCCTGAGTAATTTAAAACAATCTCATTGGAGCTTTTCAGACCATCTGCTATAATAACTGGAGCGCCAACAATAGCAGGGTCAAAACCATGTTTAGTTGCCCTTAAAATATGGGAAACAGCTTCACCTCTATCACCCACATACAAGGTATTTGTATCAGTTAAAAAACATTTCGCCCCACTTTTCTTTAGAATTTCAACAATAGACTGGACCCAAATAGGTGATATAAAACTGGTAGTACCCTTTTCTCCAAAATGCATTTTGATTGCAACTAAATCCTTGGATTCTATCTTTTTTAAAAATCCTGCTGAGGTTAATAATTTTTTAATTTTTTTCTCATATGGTGCCTTAAAAGATGTCCTTAAATTCCAAAAAAATACTTGGCTGGACATGTTGTCTCCCCCTTGTTTTAAATTACCTATCAAAAAAGCCCGATAGCCTTTCCTTAAAAACAATTTCAGTTATATTTATATTAAACATCTTTAATTTACTAATTATTTTATCCTGCATTCTCAAAAAAACATCCTTCTCTCTATTTAATACGTGTAACTTAAACTCTCTGTTTATTCTCCTTATGCGGAAATTCTTAAGTCCCAATTCCAATATATAACTCTCAGCGCTATTTATAGATGCTAAGATGTTGGGATCAATCTTTGAATTATAGGGAAATCTTGTCAAGAGACATGGCCTGGTCGGAAATCTGTTAACAGGCAGACCAAGTTCACGACCCAAAATGGAAATATCTTTCTTTGTCATGCCCACTAATTTATATGGACTGACAACACCTAACCCTTTTATTGCATCCATCCCTGGTCTGTGCTCTTTTTGATCATCTACATGTGAGCCTTCAATTATTGTTCTATCACCTGCATTTTCTCTAATAGTGCTAAAAAGATAATTTTTACAAACATAACACCTGTTTTTTTTGTTTTCTTTAATTTCTTTTAAGTTTAATAAATTAATTTCAAATTCAATATAATCAAGACCAATATCTTTAAAAATTCTTTTTGCCCATTTATGTTCATAATTAGTTATATGATTTCCTTTAAAAAACACTCCCTTAAAATCAAGATTACATGAGGTTATGAATTTTGCCAATACTGTGCTGTCTAATCCACCTGAAACGGCTATGATTCCAGGTTGCAAACCTTTAAGTATTTCTTTTAATTTATTAATTTTTGTATAAATATCCATGTTTTTGACTTTAATTTAACCCATTGATATAGTCTAGAAAAAAATCTGTATAGGGGGATTAAATATGGATTTTGACGTTATTATAGTTGGAGCAGGGGCTGGTGGTGCCAGCAGTGCTTATTTTCTAAGTAAAGGCGGAGCCAGGGTTGCTGTTATAGAAAAAAAGACCCTTCCTAGATATAAGGTATGCGCAGGCGGCGTTCCTGGTGTTGCTATGCAATACTTCCCATTTTCCTTCGACAAAGTCATTCAAAACCATGTAAATCTAGCAAGCTTCTGTTTTAATGAAAAAACTATAACTCACACCGTAGCACCAAGATATTTGTATATGGTAATGAGGGATGAGTTTGATTATCATATCCTAAAAAATAGTTCTGTGGAGGTGATTGATAAAACCTTTGTTGAACAAATATCAATTTATAGATCTTATGTGATAGTAAAAGTAAAAGGCGGAAATTCATTGAGGTGTAAGTATGTAATTGGTGCAGACGGCGCAGCTTCTGTAGTAAAAAAAAGCCTGGGATTTTTTAAAAACAAAAATATGGGACTGGCTCTTGAAGCTGAAATCTCTGCAAAAGATAAAATCTTAGAGAAATATAGATCAAAATTCCTTGTGTGTTTTGGAGTGGTAAAAAAAGGCTATTTTTGGGTTTTTCCAAAAAAATCCCATTTGTCTGTGGGTATAGGAAATATACAAAAAGGTATTAAAATGAGAAAGGTCTTCATTGATTTATTGAAAAAAATGGACTTATTTAATGATAAGACAAATATTTTTGCTCATCCTCTACCTATTTATACAAGACATTCAAAACTTCATGACAAAAGGGTATTTTTAGTTGGTGATGCTGCAAATTTAGTTGACCCGTTAACTGGAGAAGGCATAAGACACGCAATTTTAAGCGGAAAAATAGCTGCAGATTGTATTTTAAATTCTAAAGAACATCTCTATTCAAAGATAATTATTAAGAAAATAGGTAAGAATTTACTCTCTGCAAAAAGATTATCCCATTTCTTTTATAATCACCAACAATTTTGTTATAATCATTTTGTTAAAAATAAATTTGTATTTAATGATTTAATGAAAATTATAAACAATAAATTTAGTTACAAAAAGATGTTATTAAAAGTACCTTTTTATTTTTTGTTAAATGCCTATTTAAAATAAACTTATCAAAAATTTAAATGAAAGTTTTTTACTTTTTTAAATTAAGCTCATATATTAAAATAACACTTCTTTTTTTCCTTAAACCAACAGGACCTGGATGTGTATTTATCCCAACGTATAGTTCCTTTTTAGAATCATTATCTATGTCCTTTATCCCATAATCCATTATAGAACCCTTTATGGTCTTTGTTTTCCACAAAATATTTAAACCAACTCCATCCCAGATAAGTGCATGTATTTGACCTTCTGGAAATTCCCTATATCTAGAGAAGAACATCGAAGATAAAGACATATTATGGGCAACAATTAGTTCAAATTGTCCATTTTTTTCCAGGTCATAGGGTATAAGTCTTGTTGGAATATAATACATATTTTTTGGGTCTGTTACGCTTTCACCTAATCCTGGTAAGGCATTGGAGGTAATGATTCCAATTGAGGACCCAGCATACCGGGTGTCTGTTTTATATAATGGAGTCAAATCATCTGAAAAAACTTTCAGCCTATCATAATAACCAGCGAGTATTATTTTATAAGATTTTTTTTCTGGCAGATAGGCAAAATTAAACACATTGGCGCCCTCAGGTAGGTTAATCTTTGCCCCTAGTTGATACTTCCCATGCATAGACACTAATTCATACACCCCAGGAGCAAAAATCCTTCCAACACCAGCCTTTTGTGCTACTATCCTTCTGGTAAAATCTGGTGGAATTCTCTTAACATTGAGGTAAAATTTCAATCTTTGGTGTTTTATCCTGAATTTATTGTTTTTAAAACTCATAACTAAAGAACTAGGCAAGCCCTCATTATCTATTGCAGAGATAAATATTTCAGCATAACCATCCCTATTTGAATCAATAACATTTATATTGAGACCATTTATATTTTTTCCAAACCCTTGTTCTCCAATCTTTTTTAACTTACCTTTTATAAGTAGGTATGCGTAAATCTTGTGATGGGACAAAATAAATACCTCATTTTTTTTATCACTGTTTCCATCTCCAACATCCACACCCACCATCTCAAAAGGTAAAGATTGTGTCCTAATATATCCCTTCTTATGAATCCCTGGTAAGGTGGCATATTCAAATGAAGGATTTAATTTCTGAATCTCAGGTGCATTCTCTTCTTTATGTTTAGTCTTTTTTGGCTTTGGTTTTATTCCCAACATTCTATTTTTTATTAAAATAACTCCTTCATCAAATCTTGAGAGCAGTTCATCTTGTGGAGCGGATATATTTTGGGAAAAGGTCTTCCCATTTTTATTTAGCACATCTATATCTATGCTAATATTAGTTCCAACAACTGTCACATCTCCAAAAATAAGATAGTCCAGCTCATTTTCTTGGATTACCTTTATAGGGGTTTTAGTTGAGTGTTCAACTTTAACAAACTCTAATTTAGAAGGGGTAGATAGCCTAGAAATTAACATTGACTGGACACCTTGAGATAGATATCTAAATTCTTTAGGACCATATACCTTAAAGGGAAGAACTGAAAATTTTTTGATCTGAGCTGTATAGCCAATATTACATAAAAAAAACATTATAAATAAAAAAACAAATTTTCTCATTTCCCTCCTCCGGGAAGATATACTTAATTTGTGAACTTGCGGATACCATTTATATTCTTTAAGGTAAAGAATATTTTTTGGGAACAAATATGGCATGTGGTTTTAGAATTGTATGTATTGACAAATATATTCCAATTGTAGAGGAAATTCTAAATAAAGAGGGCTTTGATATAAAAGGTGTTTCCTTTTATTCAAAGGCAAGGATCTGTCTTTCCAATAAAATAAAATTGGGTAATTCAATCCTAAATAATTTTGGGCAAATATATATCCAGGATCTGTCTTCAATGCTTCCCCCTCTAATCTTAAATCCTCCAAAAGGGAGCATGGTCCTAGACCTTTGTGCCAGCCCAGGGGGTAAGAGTGCGATTTTAAGCGAGCTTGTTGGAGACGAGGGTATTGTAGTGGCCAATGAACCTAATAAAAAAAGATATATGACCCTTAAAAAAAATGTAGAAAGACTAAATCTTTTTAATGTCTGTCTAACCTCCTTTAAGGGCCAAAGCTTTCCTGAATACATAAAATTCCCTTATATACTTTTAGATGTGCCATGTAGTGGATGGGGCACAGAAGATAAAAACCCAAAGGTAAAACACCTGTGGCATGGGAAAAAAATTGCACCCCTTATAAAACTCCAAAAAGAACTCTTAAAAAGGGCATATTTGCTTCTTAAGTCCGGAGGTAAATTGGTATATTCAACATGCACAACCAACATATCAGAAAATGAAGACCAAATAAAATGGGCAGTAGATGAATTGGGATTTAAAATTATTCCCATAAATAAGATCGAAGGCTTTGAGTATTTTAATGAAAAATTTCCAGGAACCCTTGCAATTAAGGGACATAAATTCTGTTCCCAGGGATTTTTTGTTGCATGTTTAGCAAAAGATAGTGGTAATCCAGATACTGGACAAGAATTTAAGGAGATTAATAATATAAGAACAGTGGATGATGAAAAGATAAAAGAGATGCTCAAATCATATGGTCTTAGTTTCTCAAAATTTTCAAATGGCATTTTTTATCTAAAAAAGGACTTGGTATTTTTCAAAAAAAAATTACCCTATGGAGAAATTGATAGTGAAGGATGTTTTTTGGGTAAACTAAAACAAGGTTATTTTATACCCAATCCTAGATTGTGGAAATGGTTTGATAAAAATGCAAAAAACAAATTAGTTATTGAAGATCTAAATCAGATTAAAGCTCTTATTTCAGGAAGTAGCATCTCTATTTCAGGCAATTTTAAATATATGCATCTATATTATAAGGACCTTCCCTTGACATTACTTAAAGTCAAAGGAAGAAGGTGTTTTATCACCAGATAAGATATGTTTTTTGCATTTCTGACTTTTTGCTACACGGCTTAGTCAGGCAATGGATAGATCTTTTTTACATCTTCTAAATTTACTTTAAATCTTCCGTGCCAATGTAAGGGAAGACAACTAAAAGAATAGTGGTCCCAGTTAAGCAAATATGAATGTAGGAAAAGGTATTTACTCTTTCTCTCTTTGGAATATTTTTTATCACCTATTATTGGATGATTTCTAAGACTCATTTGAATACGTATTTGGTGTTTTCGTCCTGTTTTTATAAAAACAGCTACAAGACTATATTCATCTATATTTTTTAAAGTCTTGACATAGCTAATTGCTTCCACCTGTTTTGTTTTACTATTACGCTGCTCTTCAAATCTATCTTTTATTATTTTCCATTTATGCCATTTAGTAACTCCTTTTATCCATGCAAGATATATTTTTTTTATTTTTTTTTATTAAAATAACGAGTGTAAATATTGTAAATAATGAAAAGTCTTTGCCACTAATATTAGCCCTGAGGTATCTTTATCAAGTCTATGGACCAAAAAAGGGGTATTGTCTGGATATTCTTTTTTTAATCTGCTATATAGAGAATCTTCTAAATTTTTCCCTGGCTGGGTAGCCAAATTGGGTGGCTTATAAAGCACTATGAAATTATCATCTTCATAAATTCTCTTTAAAACAAATGGATTTCTTTGTTCTTTGTCTAAGATATTTTTACATTCCTTTCTATAGGGCGGGATTCTAACTATTTGTCCTTGTCTTAATCTATCAAAAGGTTTCGCCCTTTTTCCATCAACTCTCACCTGACCTGTGCGTATCCATTTCATTAAGGCGGACTTTGGAACCTGGTTATTTAAAAAATCTTCTAAGAATTGAAATAATTTTCTGCCATTAGATCGGCGATCCACTTGAATGTTTTGAGTCCTTATATATTCCATGGCTCAATAGGTTTTGATCATTATATCTAAAAGTATGTTATTGGTTAATTTAATTTGCTTTGAGAGTTCTAAAAGCCTGTGAAAGACCTCCCTTAATTTAAATCTATAAGAAATATCTGTATCCAACTCTGACAGGTCCTTAATTGCTTCAAAATACAGATGTTGTAGATTATTTAAAAGCAAATTAGATCTTATTGCCGCTTCTCTAGATAGATTGGGACGATCCTTCAAATGATTTATAGAATCATTTAGCTTAGATGTGGCATGCACAAGAGTGGTAGATATCATTTGCATATATTGATTTGGCATAACTTCTAATACCTCTATTTCTTCTACTATTATTTTAGCTAAATCCATTATATCGTCAATGGAGCGGGATAGGGCATAAATATCCTTTCTGTCAATAGGAGTAATAAAGGTCTGATTCAAATCATCAATAATAAATCTTCTATATTCATCTGCTTCGTGTTCCAATTGGCATAATCGATCTACTACCCCCTCTTCATTTTTCTTAAAATAATGGTCTAACAACTTTACGCCATCAAAGGTTCTTTGCATTTGCAAATTAAGTAATTTAAAAAAGTCTAATTTCTTTTTCTTTGAAAAGCTAAATAATGCCATATAAAAATCCCATCAATATTTTAAATTTTTTTAATATTAGGTGCATACTTGTTTGTAGATCAAAAAAATAAGCTACTGTCCAATAAAATAAGATAGAGAGTATGCACACAACAGGTATGGTGATAAACCAAGCAAGGAATATATCTTTAGCAACTTCCCATCTCACCTGTTTAAACCTATGGGCTGCCCCAACACCCATGATTGATGAGCTCATAATCTGAGATGTACTCACTGGGCTTCCAAACAATCCAGATATATATATGACACTACCTGCTGCTAACTGGGAGTTTAGGGAATGGATTGGCTCTAAGTCAAATATCCTAAAACCAATAGTTTTTATAAGTCTCCATCCCCCACTTAATACCCCCAGGGATATGGCAAAACCGCACCCAAATATGACCCATTTGGGCACATAAAAATGATCTATAACCCCATAGCTTGAAAGCACAAAAGCTATTAATCCCATAGATTTTTGGGCATCATTCGTTCCATGGGAAGCACCCAAAAAACACATACTAAAAAACTGAATACGTTTAATAAAATTATTTATGGATAAAGGACAATTAGCAAGAATTTTAAAAGAGAATCGGGTCAACAAAAAACCAACAAACATCCCAATGATTGGGGTTATGAACATGACTAATATTACTTTAAGTAAGAGAACTTCCCAATGGATTACATTTACACCAAATGCACCAATTCCACCTCCCACAAGACCGCCTATTAAAGCATGAGATGAGCTTGATGGGAGGGCAAGTAACCAGGTAATTATATTCCACAAAAGCGCACTAAATACTCCACTAAAAATAAGCGCAAGAGATACATATGATCCATGTCTTATTACAGATAGATCTATAATATCCTTTCCTACTGTCCTAGCAACTGCAGTTCCAAGAAAAACCACTCCTAAAAATTCAAATATACTGGCCCACAAAAGGGCCTTGTTGGGTCTCATGGACCGAGAAGCTATAATCGTTGCTACCACATTACAGCCATCATGAAAACCATTGACAAAAGTAAACAAAAAAACTAGTCCAATCACTAGATGCAAAAATATATTGTCCATATAATATCTCCAATTGAGTTAATACATTCATATATTTAAACTTAATAGTCAATAGTCTAATTTAAAACAAAAATCGCCCAAACAATAAAGCTATATAAGATTGCGACAACTCTTGCTATAAAATCCAATTTATATTAAAGTATTATCAAAAATTCAATTAAGGAGGACAGATTATGCTAAAACGATTTGTAATAATTGCAATTTTATTTTTACTGATTGGTCAGTTAACACAAATTTTTGCAAAACCAATAGAAGGTCTGAAGGATGCTGACAGTCTCTACCACAAATATCTAGAGACAAATAATCTAGAAGTATTAAAAAAGGCTGTTTATGAATATAAAAAGATTGCTGATGCCAATCCTTCGAATTATGAAGCAAATTGGAAAACAGCAATGGCTTGTAGAGAATATGCTGAAAATTTCAAAAAACAGGGTTTACCTAATTGGAAAGAAATCTGCAGAGAATATGGCAAAATGGGAATGAAATATGCTTATAGGGCTATAAAACTTAACCCTGATGGGGTTGAAGGTTATTTTTACTATGGATTGTGCGTAGGTAGCTATTCAGATGGGGTATCTATACTTACAGCCCTAAAAGAAGGCCTTAAAGGAAAGACCCAACATGCCTTTGAGAGGGCATATGAGATTAACAAAAAGTATCGGGACGGTACACCAATTGTAGCCTTGGGACGATTTTGGGAGATATTGCCATGGTTTGCTGGTAGAGACAAAAATAAGGCCCTAAAACTTTATGAAGAGGCTTACAAAATTATGCCTGAAAATTCTAAATATCGCCCTGAGCTCTTATACTACCTAGGCAATTTATTAGTAAAAACAAAAAAAGATAAAACAAGAGGCATAAAACTCTTGGAACTTGCGGCAAAGTCTAAAGACCAATATTTCAGCAAGTTGGCTCAAAAGGCACTGCAAAGGTACAAAAAATAGAGTTGACGTATGGCAAAAAATTTAACATCTTCCAAATGGAACTTTGGTGGTTATACCAAAAATCTCCTGCTAAAATTGGATTTTCAATGAAAAAAGAAAGTTTACAAAAGGTAATAAAACTAGACAAAGAATTATTAGATTTACTCATAAAAAGAACATTGCTTTATTCAGCTTATCTAAGAGATAAAAGAAAAAAGAATACGCCCATTTCAGATAGTGAGTTTGAAGGTAGGCTGTGGAAAATCTGGAGCAAAAAGACCAAGGATGTGGGTATAAATCCCAAAACTCTTAGGACCCTTTACAACCATTTTAATAACCTCTCTTACGAATTAGCAGAAAAAGAAGAAGAAAAGTCGTTTAAACTCAGGCCTCTTAAAAATAAACCTGTAAACATAAACCTTGCAGGCCCATTTGATGTATATCTAACAAGATTTTTAATCTATATCTCTGCCTTAAAAAATTTACCCCTAGAGATCAAACACCTTGTACTAAACGATGCAATTTATCAACTTATAAAGGCATTTAATGCATTGGATTCTTCATTTACCTGGGACAGAGACCTGCTTTTAAAAAAAGAAGGAAGGCCTATAAATTTTAACAAAAAAGCAATCTTTACTGGAGAAGATGAACTAAACCTCTATTTACTTATTTTTGCAGCCATATCCCAGCCTGGAATATGTAAATTTACTGGAGATTCAAATTTAAAATCCATGGATCTAAGACCACTTTTTTCCCTTGTTTCACAAATGGGAGCCAGGATTGCTCCACTGATTCCTGGGAGTTATGGACTTCCAATAAGAATAGAAGCAACAGGAACAATCAATGACACGCTGGTTATTTCAGAAGAAGTTCCAGATCCAGCATTTTGGGCATTTCTTATTTCAACTATTGCATATAATTTAAATAAAATCTCAATTTCAACTCCCAATAGAGATTTAAGCAACCCATTTATTGACAGGATTTTTTTCCTATTCAATAAGTTGGGAATAAAATATGAAATAGAAAACGACCATATCACATTAATCCCAGGATTGAATTATAGTATGGAGATCCCCCATATCCTTGATCCAGAGTTGACAGCATATTTACTTGGGATAGTTATAATTTGTGGAGGTGAAGCAGATATCACAGGGACATACCCAGTAGACTTTAATGATGGGGCCCAATTTTTAAAAATATTTAAGCCCATCACTCCAAACATAATTGTTGAGAAAAATAGAATTTCCATTAAATATGAAAAGAAAAAATTAGATTTCTTAGAGCTTGATATCCAAGGATCAAGTAGACTTTTACCTCTTGCAGTTTCCCTGGGAATTTTTGCAAACAAAGCAAAAATTAGAGGTATTCCCTTATCTGAACAGGATAATTTAAATTATGTTTTAACCAGCTTAAATATAAACTATGAATTAAATAAAGATACGCTTTTAATTTACAAAACTAGAGAAAAAAAAGATAAAAAACAAGTAAAGATCTTTTCTCCTACCCCCAATTGGAGTATAGCTCTATCTTTGATTTCTTTAATAGGATATGAGATAGTTTTAGAAAATCCTGGAGAAATCACAAAGTTGTGGCCAACATATTGGACTTACTTTAAATCCATACCAAAAATCACAAACATCACCCAAAAAAAGGAGGAGGATCAAGTTGAGCTTAAAAAAACAAGGAGACGATTCCTTATATCAGGAGATAAAAAAGTTAGATGAGGAAATAGAGAAACTTACCAAGGAAAAAGAAAAAATAGAAAATGAGTGGAAAAGATTATTAATGGAAGAAGACGTAGTTAAAGGAAAGGTATATTCAAGTGAGCTACACAAATTAATGCAAAAAAAACTCATGCTTGAGGTAGAAATCGACTATAGGATAAAAAAGAAAAATAGGCTTATGTTTTATATTACATAATAGTAAACCCTTTTCCACCACTTAAAATATATAAATAATCAGACAAAAGCCAGCCAGAGATAGCAAGACATTCCATATCTAATATCTTATCAGCATTATCTGGAAAAAGAATCCTGGCGTCAGCAGGAAATTCTTCATCCTTATCATTAAATACCAAAAGGATATGAAACCTGGGTAGGACAAAAAATTTCATTATGAGTTCATATGAGAGATCCATATCTGTAACCAAATTTCCTCCTAAAATCTTCCCAGCTTCTTTTAACTTATCAATCTTCCCTGAAAAACGCTTTTCTATCATCCTTTCTACATTATTTGA